>Ga0114972_10003159_pt1 | contig 12353 bp, 9 predicted proteins | sample M_140807_EF_Meta_FD_87354 | JGI IMG/M metagenome (GOLD analysis project Ga0114972, IMG submission 87354) | Freshwater microbial communities from Lake Montjoie, Canada to study carbon cycling - M_140807_EF_MetaG | ecosystem: Environmental > Aquatic > Freshwater > Lake | place: Lake Montjoie... | reverse complement strand
GCCGCTGCCCATTTGCCGAATGTCTACGCCCCGCACGGCGCCAAGGGCGAGGCTGCCGGACACGGAGCCCAGCAGGTAGGCGAGCAAAGATTTGAGGGCGAGTTCAAACACAGACTTCGATTCTCCGCGGCGGATGTTAGCACCGCCGCCGCCGCCGCGGCCTCAACCCACTGTCACACGCTGCCAGCAGACCCGGTGAATACGCACGGCGGCCGTATCCCTGAGTTGCTCGTGGGCAGTGAGAGTGAGCCTGTCACCCTCGATCAACACGCCGCGGACCTGCCGCGTGCCCAGCAGGTTGGGATTCACGGCAATTTCTATGTCGTGATGGACCTCGTTACCCACCACCTGCCAGCGACCACAGTACTGCAAGATGTCGGCGAAGGCCCGGGCTTTATCTGCATCTGAAACGCGGTCCAGCACCTCATCGACAAGTCGAGCCCGGCCGGCACGTTGCATGGCGGCCGACATGCGGCCATCCGCGGTGTAGAGCAACAAGCCCTGCGCGTCGGGGCCAAAGGGCACGGTGGTACGCCCCGTCCCGGGATACTCGATCGTCCAGGCGGTCAGTTGCCACGCGCCAACCAGCAGGGCACGCAATCGCGCCGGCGTCATCGCATCCGGCTTGCTCATGGGCGCGGCTCCCTGCGCGGCAGGAATACCTCGGCCAGCATGCAGCGCACCGAACCGCCGCCCAAGCGTTCGATGGTGGGAACCGCTGGGCAGACCAGACGTTCGACCGCTTGCTCGAGGCGAGCCCGGGTCGTTGCGCCGAGACTGGCCGCCGCTCGGGCAGACATCGCGAGTACGCCCTCGCCGTCCGCAGCACGCAGCTCGAGGGCATTACCTGCAAACTCCGCCGTCTGGCGCAGATCCAGAACCTCGATGCTGCGGCCGCTGGCGGCCAGCCGCGTCAACACCCGTTCACGGTCGGAGCCGACGATGTTGTCACTACAGACCAAGGCGATCCGTTGCCCAATGCTGAGCAGGACATTGGTGTGGTAGACGGGCACGCCTGCAGCATCGTGTGCGGTGAACACACAGGGGTCATAGCCCATCCGATCACAGAACTCCTGCAGCGGTTGCAAGTGAGTACGCGGCGAAAGGCAGGCGTAGGCAATCCGCTCGGCGTGGTCCAGAACCATGCTGCCGGTGCCCTCGAGGAAGTGGCCGTGCTGCTCATGATGCGTCAGGTCGACGATCTGCGTGATTGCGTAACCGTGGGTTCGCTCCAACTCGGCGAGAATGTCATGCCGGCGCTCCAGACGACGGCTCGGCGCGAGCATCGGATACAGGACGACGCGACCATCCGGGTGGGTGCTGAACCAGTTATTGGGGAACACGGCGTCGGGACAGATTGGATCGGATCGGTCGGCGAAAACGTGTACGGTGATCCCGGCAGCGCGCAGCTGCGCCACCATACCGTCGAATTCCTGGCGGGCAGTCAACGCCGCCGATGCTGGATCGTCTGACGTCTTGAACTGAAACCGGTTGGTGGCAAGCGTTTCGGGATTGGCTCCAAAAGCGCCGGGACGGATCATCACCACGGCGTCGGCGCACTGCGGATGGCGCGTCTGCGTTCGATCCGTGATCGCGCCTGTTGCTGCTGATAGAGGATCCATCGCCCGATTGTACGGTGACGGCTCGATGATCAGGCGGCCGTCAGCGCCCCCGACCGCGCTACCCAACCGTGTAAGTGCTGCAAGCGGCTCGGCAAATGGCGACGGGTAAACGTCGAGCCGAGCGTGTTCGCCTGCATTCCATGCCTCGGCGCAGCGTTGCAGTCGCCGTCGCAGCGACTCAGGCAGCGGAACGGGATCGATGTTGTCGTCGGCGTCCGGGCCGGAGGTCAGGAGGTGGCCTGCTCCATCGGGTTCATTGTTTCTATGTTGAGCCACTGACGAACCTGAATCAGCCCCCGACGCATCTGCGTCTTCACGGTGCCCAGCGGCATACCGGTCGCCTCGGCAATTTCCGAGTGCGTCAGCCCTTCCAATAACCCCATGCGCAGGACTTTGAGCTGGTCCGGGCGCAGTCGCGCGACTACCGAAGCTGCCCGCTCCGCCTCAGCGCGCACCTCTCCCCCATTGCTCCAATCCGCAAAGCGGATGTCCTCCAGGGCCTGTTCGTCGTCGCACATCGAGTCCATGCGACCCCGCCGGATGCGGTCGATCAAACGCCGCCGAGCGATGGTCGTGATGAAAACCTTCTCAGACCCCTGCTTGGCATCGAAGCGGCCCGCGCTACGCCAGACGTCGACGAAAATTTCCTGCACGGCGTCTTCCGCGTCGGCACGCGAGCGGGTCATCCGGCGCGCGATCGCCCAGACCAGACCTCCGAACTCATCGATGCACTGCCGAACGGCTTGTTGATCACCCTGAGCGATCCGCTCAAGCAGACAAGATGTCGTGACGTTTTCCTCAGTTCGCATGGCAGACCACCCGGTTTCAAATAGAGAGCGTTCTAGCCCTCCGTGACCGGAGTATAGACCGACCTGTACGTCTTTTGTATAGACCTATGCTGTACATTTATTCTCCACTGGAAAAGCGCTGGGGGGAGACCTGCCTCGGGTTGTCCCCGCGTGTGGTCATTCCGGCTCAGGCGAACCGCCAACGCCCCACTGAACTTTCCAGCCCCCTATGCTGCAGCCGTATTGCGAATTAATCTCATTTGACTGAAACTTGGTGAACGCTAGCCTTGGGTCAGCGTATACCCGCCGCCGTTAACAGTTCTCGCTTAGCTATTTCCCTAGACTGCCGGGACGACTTGAAACTGCCAACGGCCCTCGACCTAACGACAACACGCCCATGCCCGACGTCAGCCTTTCAACCTTACGCAAGGGCGCCCGCGGTACCATCACCGCCGTGCGCCACAACCCGCAATCTCTGGGCGATGAAGCTCAGTCGACGGTCAGCCGGCGTCTGATTGAATTGGGCTTCGTGGCTGGCGAAGCTATCGAGGTGATTGCGGAGGTCTGGCCCTTCGGCGACCCCATTGCCGTGCGACTGGGCGCGACCAGCTTTGCTTTGCGACGGCGGGAAGCCGAGGGCGTCATGGTCGAAGTCATGTCGGCAGTTTGAGCAAGTCGTCCGCAGGTATGGCCGAACCGACAGACATTGTGCGCGTCGCGCTGGTGGGTGTACCCAACAGCGGCAAGACCGCTTTGTTCAACCGCTTGACGGGTAACCGACAGAAAGTTGCCAACTACGCCGGCGTGACGGTCGAGCGCAAGGAGGGCTTTTTCATCGGTCGTCGCGGCACCCGCAAGATTCAGGTGCTCGACCTGCCTGGCACTTACAGCTTGGTTCCGACAACTCTCGACGAGGCCATCACCCGGGACTTCCTGGCCGGACGGTTGGCCGGCGAAGCGCCCCCCGAAATGGTGGTCTGTGTGGTCGACGAGACCAACCTGCAGTTGAACCTGCGGTTGGTGCTTGAACTTCGCGAGCTGGGCGTACCCATGGTCGTCGCGCTCAATTTCAGTGACGTTGCGGAGAGTCGTGGTTTCCGGCTTGACCGCACGCGCCTCGAGAGTGAATTGCGCGTGCCCGTGGTTGCCACGGTCGCTGTCGCAGCGGGCGGCGAGCGCGCACTCGCTGAGACTCTGGATGAGGTGCCTCATCCTGGCCCGCGTCTGTCAAACGTGCAGTGGCGCGAGCCCTCTCTGGATGAAATCGCAGCGACCCAGTTGGAGGTGCGGCGGATCCTGCGCTCTGCGCGCTACGAGCAACCCTTACGCCAGCGAGCATTGGCGCGACTCGACGCCGTGGTGATGCATCCGTTGCTTGGGCCGCTGGTGTTGGCGGTGCTGCTCTTCCTCATTTTCCAGGCGGTGTTCAGTTGGGCGGCCATCCCGATGGACGCCATACACAATGCCGTCGGATGGGCTGGCGACCAGATACGCGATTGGCTGCCCGCGGGCCTGTTGCGCAGCCTGCTGGTGGATGGCGTCATTGCCGGTCTAGGCAGCGTGCTGGTGTTCCTGCCGCAAATCATCATTCTGTTTTTCTTCATCTTGTTGCTCGAGGAGAGCGGTTACCTGCCCCGGGCAGCATTCCTGCTCGACCGGTTCATGGGCAGCGTCGGCCTGTCCGGGCGGGCCTTCATCCCGCTGCTCTCGAGCTTCGCCTGTGCCGTACCTGGCATCATGGCCACGCGGACGATTCCAAACATGCGCGATCGCCTGACGACCATCATGATCGCGCCGCTGATGACCTGTTCGGCGCGACTGCCTGTTTACGCGCTCATCATCGCCGCATTCATACCCAAGCAAGCCGTTGGCCCGTTCAACCTGCAGGGGCTGGTGCTTTTTACGCTGTACCTCGCCGGCATACTGGCAGCCATGGCGGTGGCCTGGCTGATCAAGCGCCGCTCCGGTCCGCAGGCCTACCACCCGTTGCTGCTGGAATTGCCCGAGTATCATTGGCCGCGCCTCAGCAACCTGCTGCTCGGACTCTGGGATCGTGTGAAAGTGTTTTTGAATCGCGTCGGTACCGTGATCCTCTCGTTGATGGTAGTGCTGTGGTTCCTGAGTTCGTTCCCCGCGCCTCCACCCGGCGCTACCGGGCCGGCCATTAGCTATAGTTTCGCCGGCATGATCGGCCACGCTCTGGCGGTGATTTTTGCCCCTATCGGTTTCAACTGGCAGATCTCCCTGGCGCTGGTTCCCGGCTTGGCTGCCAGAGAAGTTGCTGTCGGTGCACTTGGTACCGTGTACTCCCTCGAGCAGGCGAGCGGTGACATCACGAGTGCGCTGACGCCGATGATCGCGCAGACTTGGAGCCTCGCCACCGCGCTGTCGCTGCTCGCCTGGTTTGTGTTTGCCCCGCAATGCCTGTCGACACTCGCGACGGTCCGCCGTGAGACCAACTCATGGCGTTATCCTTTGATCATGGCAGCCTACCTGTTCGCTCTCGCCTATCTCGCCTCGTTCATCACGTACCACGTCGCCCGTGGGTTCGGACTCTGACCTCGCCATGCTCGAACACCTCATTGTCGCGGCGATCGTCCTGGCAGCGTCTCTCTACGCCATCTGGTCGGTTGCACCGAACGGCTTGAAGTTGCGACTGGCGCGCGCGGTACGCAAACGCGGCTCGGTGACGGGTAGCGTTGCACTGATCAAGTTGGGTAGTAGCCTCGAGGCATCGGCAGGCACCGGATGTGGCAATTGCGAGCAACACTCGCCGCCGCAAGCCGGCGAGCGCAAGACTCCGCTTTGATCGCGCAGCTCCGCGCATGGCGTTGATCGCACTTGTCGATGCTGAACTGGCCTATGGTCTGCAACCGCTGCTGGATCGAGCGAACCTGGCCATCGATTCCGGAGAACGCATCGGCCTGATCGGCCGCAACGGCACTGGCAAGTCGTCCCTGCTCAATGGGATCGCCGGTCGCACGCCGCTCGACGACGGCAGCCTGCAACGTCCCGAAGGCTTGCGCATCGCATTGGTGGAGCAGGAACCGGTACTGCCGCCAGCACCCACCTTGCGCGAGAGCCTCGCCATCCGGGGCGGATTCGATCTCATCGACGACGAACGCGACCGCTGGCGCGCTGATGCACGGCTGGTGGAGTTCCTGCACAGGTTTGGTATCGATGGCGCAGCCCCCGTCGCTGGCGCATCTGGAGGCGAGCGTAAGCGTGCCGCACTCGCTCTGGCATTCGCATTGCAACCGCAGTTGCTGTTACTCGATGAGCCTACCAACCATCTCGATATCGATGGCATCGAGCTGCTGGAGGCGCAACTCGTCGCCGGCCCGACGCTGGTCGTCATCAGCCATGACAGACGCTTTCTCGACGCGGTCGCAACCCGCATGGTCGAACTCGACCGCGGCTGGCTGCGTTCGTTTCCCGGCAATTTCGCTGCCTACCAGCGTCGCAAGTCAGAGCAATTGGCGGCCGAGGCGATCGCCAATCGCAAGTTCGACAAGTTCTGGGCCCAGGAGGAAGTCTGGATCCGCAAGGGTATAGAGGCACGCCGTACACGCAACGAGGGACGCGTACGCCGTCTCGAGGAATTGAGAAACCAACGGGAATCCCGACGTGAGCGCATCGGCGATGCACGCCTGCAACTCGAGACGGGTGAACGCTCGGGACGTCTGGTGGCGGAACTGACTCAGGTGAGCAAGCAGTTTGGTGGACGCCCCGTGGTGACCAGCCTCGATTTGCGCATCATGCGGGGCGATCGCATTGGCATCATCGGACCGAATGGCGCAGGCAAATCGACCCTGCTCAAACTGATATTGGGTACGCTGGCGCCCGACAGCGGCACCGTTCGGCTGGGCTCCAATCTGAACGTCGCCTACTTCGACCAGATGCGCGAGCAGCTCGATCCGGAGCAGTCGCTGGCACAGACCATCGCACCGAACTCGGACTGGGTCGAGGTCGGTGGTGAGCGGCGCCACATCATCAGTTATCTCGGGGACTTTCTGTTCCCGCCGCAGCGCGTGTCCTCACCGGTGAAGATGCTCTCCGGCGGTGAGCGCAACCGCCTGCTCTTGGCGCGACTGTTTGCACGACCTGCAAACATGTTGGTGCTGGATGAACCCACCAATGACCTCGACCTCGAGTCGCTGGAGTTGCTCGAGGACACGCTGCAGACCTACCCAGGTACCCTGCTGCTGGTCAGCCATGACCGCAGCTTTCTGGACAACGTCGTCACGCAGGTGATTGCGCCCGAGGGAGAGGGCCTGTGGCACGAATACGTGGGCGGCTACAGCGACTGGCTGTCGCAGCGTAAAACGCGTGGGATCGAGCGTGAGGGTCAGGGTCGCAGCAGCCTGACTCGCTCAGCGGGGCCGGCAGACAAGGGGACCGAGGCTGCTGCGATGGTCGAGCCCGCCAAGGGAAAACCCGCGAAGCTGAGCTACAAGGAATCGCGTGAGCTCGAGCAGTTGCCGGCCACCATCGAGGCTCTGGAGCAGGAGCAGAAGGCGCTGTCTGCAGCGATGACCGACAGCACCTACCACAAGCGTGGCAATGATCAGTTGCGGACGGATGCGGCGCGGGCTGCGGAAATCGAACGCCTGCTGGAACAGGCGTTCGTGCGCTGGGAGGAACTCGATCTCAAGCGCGGCCCAGCCAGATGACTGTGCCCTTGCCAGGCGGACCCGACGGTGTCAGCAGCGCTTGGCGGTATCCCCGGCGGGGAATAGGATTCCTTGTCGATCAGTCACAGGAGCGGTTGCGATGCAAGAGGCGACGTCTGGACGGATACGGCCGACCGAAGTTCCGTGGGAGCAGTTCAACGATCCGCACGGCCGGCCGACCACGCCGGTGCGGATTCTGAAGATGAACGATCCGTACCTGCTGGAAGCCGATTTCCCGCCGAATTTTTATGCGGGTGAGCACTGGCATCCTCATGACACCATCTACATCATCACCGCGGGCGAGATGCGAATCGGCTCGGAGGGCTCGTTCAAGCCAGGTGACGTGCGGTGGGTGCGCGGCGGCCACACCTATGGGCCAGAGGAAGCGGGCGAGGCCGGGGTGCGCTTTTTCCTGCTGAGCCTCGGCGGTGAGATCGGTCTCAATTGGGCCGACCTTTATGCGGTACCGGACAGCTTGACTGGCCGCTTGCGTACCTTGGATGAGCGCTGGGGGCGGATGACGCTGGGTACCCGTGCCCTGCAGCGATTGCCGGGCGCCACCCAGGCGGAGGGCATTGCGGCAGAGATTTTGAGTGATGGTCATCCGCATCTATGGCGCTTGCGGTTCGAGCCGGGCGCGACGCTCAGAGAACACCATTTCCGCGGCGATGTGCTGATGCTGGTCAGGTCGGGCTCGATCGTCACGGAGGCAGAGGGGGAGATCTCCCCGAACGAGTTCCGCTGGGTGAAGGCCAACCGGGCTACCACGGCGGTTGCGGCCGGGGCGGCGGGGGCGGATTTATTGGTCATCGGTCTAGACGGACCCATAGAACTGCGGACGCACGCCGCATAGCGGCGAAATACGGTCGGCCGCCACTGCGGGACCCAAAAGAAAAAACCCCGCCAGGCGAACCTAGCGGGGTTTTTGTTTAAGAGCCTGGCAGTGACCTACTCTTGCATGGACGAAGTCCAAACTACCATCGGCGCAGAGCGTTTTCACTTCCGAGTTCGGGAAGGGATCGGGTGGTTCCCGCTCGCTATGGCCGCCAGGCAAACCGGAATGCGCTTCCGCCCAACGGCCACAGGCCGCCACGCAGAGCGCAGAAATCGAATTGGGTAAAACACGCGTGTCGCGTTCATAGAGCGATACGAGCTCATATGAGTATTCAGCCACGCCAATCACGGGAACCGAGTTCCAGAATGATTGGGTGTTATATGGTCAAGCCGCACGGGCAATTAGTACTGGTTAGCTAAACGCATTACTGCGCGTACACACCCAGCCTATCAACGTCGTAGTCTTCGACGGCCCTTTAGGGACTTCTAGAGTCCAGGGAGAACTCATCTTGGGGGGGGCTTCCCGCTTAGATGCTTTCAGCGGTTATCCCGTCCGTATATAGCTACCCGGCAGTGCCACTGGCGTGACAACCGGAACACCAGAGATACGTCCACTCCGGTCCTCTCGTACTAGGAGCAGCTCACCCTCAATTCTCCAACGCCCACGGCAGATAGGGACCGAACTGTCTCACGACGTTCTGAACCCAGCTCGCGTACCACTTTAAATGGCGAACAGCCATACCCTTGGGACCTGCTACAGCCCCAGGATGTGATGAGCCGACATCGAGGTGCCAAACTCCTCCGTCGATGTGGACTCTTGGGAGGAATAAGCCTGTTATCCCCGGAGTACCTTTTATCCGTTAAGCGATGGCCCTTCCATACAGAACCACCGGATCACTAAGACCTGCTTTCGCACCTGCTCGACCTGTCCGTCTCGCAGTTAAGCACCCTTATGCCTTTGCACTCTAAAGCGCGATGACCGACCGCGCTGAGGGTACCTTTGCACTCCTCCGTTACTCTTTGGGAGGAGACCGCCCCAGTCAAACTACCCACCATACACGGTTCCCGACCCGGATAACGGGCCTAGGTTAGAACTCCGAACATTTCAGGGTGGTATTTCAAGGTTGGCTCCATGCGATCTAGCGACCGCACTTCAAAGCCTCCCACCTATCCTACACAAAAAGGTTCAAAGTTCAGTGTAAAGCTATAGTAAAGGTTCACGGGGTCTTTCCGTCTTGCCGCGGGTACGCCGCATCTTCACAGCGATTTCAACTTCACTGAGTCTCGGGTCGAGACAGTGTGGCTATCATTACGCCATTCGTGCAGGTCGGAACTTACCCGACAAGGAATTTCGCTACCTTAGGACCGTTATAGTTACGGCCGCCGTTTACCGGGGCTTCGATCAAGAGCTTTGCCTTGCGGCTGACCCCATCACTTAACCTTCCGGCACCGGGCAGGCGTCACACCCTATACATCCACTTTCGTGTTAGCAGAGTGCTGTGTTTTTGATAAACAGTTGCAGCCACCGATTACCTGCGACCTTCATTCGCTTCTGGAGTAAATCCATACACGATCAAAGGCATACCTTCTTCCGAAGTTACGGTATCAATTTGCAGAGTTCCTTAACCCGAGTTCTCTCAAGCGCCTTGGCAGATTATCTGCCCACCCACCAGTGTTGGTTTTCGGTACGGTCTGTTGCTACCTGAAGCTTAGAGGCTTTTCCTGGAAGCGTGGCGTCAATCACTTCAGTCCCGTGGGACCTCGTCATCGCGTCTCGGAATTGGATCTCCGGATTTGCCTAGAGACCCTTCCTACCTGCTTAAACCGGGAAGCCAAACCCGGCTGATCTAGCCTTCTCCGTCACCCCATCGCAGCAGCACCAGGTACGGGAATATTGACCCGTTTTCCATCGACTACGCCTCTCGGCCTCGCCTTAGGTACCGACTCACCCTGCGCCGATTAACGTTGCGCAGGAATCCTTGGGTTTTCGGCGTGCGAGTTTTTCACTCGCATTAACGTTACTCATGTCAGCATTCGCACTTCTGATACCTCCAGCACACCTCACAGTGCACCTTCGCAGGCTTACAGAACGCTCCCCTACCACCTGCACTTACGTGCAGATCCGCAGCTTCGGCTCATGGCTTGAGCCCCGTTATATCTTCCGCGCAGGCCGACTAGACCAGTGAGCTATTACGCTTTCTTTAAAGGATGGCTGCTTCTAAGCCAACCTCCTGGCTGTCTATGCCTTCCCACATCGTTCACCACTTAGCCATGAATTTGGGGCCTTAGCTGGCGGTCTGGGTTATTTCCCTCTTCACGACGGACGTTAGCACCCGCCGTGTGTCTCCCGTGCGTTGACTTCCCGGTATTCGGAGTTTGCATAGGTTTGCTAAGTCGGGATGACCCGCTAGCCTAAACAGTGCTCTACCCCCAGGAGTCCTACACGAGGCACTACCTAAATAGCTTTCGGGGAGAACCAGCTATCGCCGGCCTTGATTAGCCTTTCACTCCTATCCACAGCTCATCACCTACTTTTGCAACAGTAGAGTGTTCGGGCCTCCAGCAGGTATTACCCTGCCTTCACCCTGGCCATGGATAGATCGACCGGCTTCGGGTCTATTCCCAGCGACTAAGACGCCCTATTCGGACTCGGTTTCCCTGCGCCTCCCCTATTCGGTTAGGCTCGCCACTGAAAATAACTCGCTGACCCATTATACAAAAGGTACGCCGTCACCCCTTGCGGGGCTCCGACTGCTTGTACGTACGCGGTTTCAGGATCTATTTCACTCCCCTCTCCGGGGTTCTTTTCGCCTTTCCCTCACGGTACTGGTTCACTATCGGTCGGTAGGTAGTATTTAGCCTTGGAGGATGGTCCCCCCATGTTCAGACAGGATTACACGTGTCCCGCCCTACTCTTCGTCACTCCTCGTCCTTACCTTTCACATACGGGGCTATCACCCGCTATGGCCGGACTTTCCAGACCGTTCTGTTAGGTTCGTTCGATTGATGGTGACTGGGCTTTTCCGCGTTCGCTCGCCACTACTTGCGGAATCTCGGTTGATTTCTTTTCCTCCGGGTACTGAGATGTTTCAATTCCCCGGGTTCGCTTCTCCACGCCTATGTATTCAGCATGGGATACGGCCGAAGCCGTGGGTTTCCCCATTCGGACACCTCCGGATCAGAGCTCGTTTGCCAGCTCCCCGAAGTTTTCGCAGGCTACTGCGTCCTTCATCGCCTCCTACCGCCAAGGCATCCACCACGTACGCTTATTCGCTTGACCATATAACCCCAATAATTCTGGAGTGACACGGCCGAATAACAAAAATATCAGCTGGTATCTCTCTCGCGAATGCGACACGCTTTCGAATCACAAGTTGAAACAACTTGATCCTCGGCGTTTTACCCAATTCGTATTTTTAAAGAGCGACGCACGCAGCGGACTGCGGTGCATGAGACCAGGCATGCATCGAATCATCGATGCTCTGCATGCGTGGCCGCACGCCGTCATCGTGAGGAGTTGGTGGAGCCAGACGGGATCGAACCGACGACCTCATGCTTGCAAAGCACGCGCTCTCCCAACTGAGCTATGGCCCCTTGATCAGGCCCGCCTGAGGCTGTGGTGGGTCTGGGAAGATTCGAACTTCCGACCTCACCCTTATCAGGGGTGCGCTCTGACCAACTGAGCTACAGACCCGGGATCGAGCCCGGCTTATCAGTACAGCCTCACGGGCAAACAAACAGGTAACTTGAGTGGGAACTCGCGCACGAGCGTTGCTCGCGCTATGAGGTCTCTTAAAGGAGGTGATCCAGCCGCACGTTCCCGTACGGCTACCTTGTTACGACTTCACCCCAGTCATTGAGCACACCGTGGTAAGCGCCCTCCTTGCGGTTAGGCTACCTACTTCTGGTGCAGTCAACTCCCATGGTGTGACGGGCGGTGTGTACAAGACCCGGGAACGTATTCACCGCGACATGGCTGATTCGCGATTACTAGCGATTCCGACTTCATGCAGTCGAGTTGCAGACTGCAATCCGGACTACGATCGGCTTTAAGGGATTGGCTCCCCCTCGCGGGTTGGCGACCCTCTGTACCGACCATTGTAGCACGTGTGTAGCCCTGGTCATAAGGGCCATGATGACTTGACGTCATCCCCACCTTCCTCCGGTTTGTCACCGGCGGTCCCCTTAGAGTTCCCAACTAAATGATGGCAACTAAGGGCAAGGGTTGCGCTCGTTGCGGGACTTAACCCAACATCTCACGACACGAGCTGACGACAGCCATGCAGCACCTGTCTCCAGGTTCCCGAAGGCACTCCCGCATCTCTGCAGGATTCCTGGGATGTCAAGACCAGGTAAGGTTCTTCGCGTTGCATCGAATTAAACCACATGCTCCACCGCTTGTGCGGGTCCCCGTCAATTCCTTTGAGTTTCAACCT
>Ga0114972_10003156_pt1 | contig 12356 bp, 9 predicted proteins | sample M_140807_EF_Meta_FD_87354 | JGI IMG/M metagenome (GOLD analysis project Ga0114972, IMG submission 87354) | Freshwater microbial communities from Lake Montjoie, Canada to study carbon cycling - M_140807_EF_MetaG | ecosystem: Environmental > Aquatic > Freshwater > Lake | place: Lake Montjoie... | reverse complement strand
TTGGGTTGAACTATCGGTCCCGCCCTGGGATACCTTTCGAGTACGAGTAGGAGTACGAGTAGGAGTACGAGCACGAGTCCGCTGCGGTGGACTGAGTGTGTGTAAAATCGGTGAAACATCCTAAACACCCCTTTTTCGCCAAGGATAATGGGGTTGAGGTACCGCTTGGGAAATCGCTACACTCATTGGCTATGACTCGCATCGATCGTTATTTGATCGTACTTTTTGTCCGTGTATTCCTGGTTTGCTTCGTGACGCTAGCCGGGCTTCTGACCATTGCGCAGATCTTTACGAATCTCGACGAACTGATCGAATACGGGCGGATCCGCGGCAGTCTGCCCTTGGCCCTAGCCGAGTACTTTGGGCCAGTCCTGCTGACGATCTTTGATCGGACCTGTGGGCTAACGGCGTTGCTATCGATGTTGTTCGTTGTTGCGTGGCTTTATCGAACGAACGAATGGACAGCCATGCTGGCAGCCGGGATTAGCAAGGCCCGAGTGATTCGGCCTCTGCTTGTTGTGTGCTTGATCGCATTCGGTGCGTCTGCGATGACTCGCGAGCTGTGGATACCCAAGTACAGTCACATCCTAACACGCAATCCACAGGATTTACAAGGAACAGAGCGCGTCTTGCCCATTCGTCCCACCGAGGACGGTGAGTATGGCCTGCTGATCGCTGGTAAAAGTATTGCGAGCCAATCGCAGTCGATTCGGAGTCCTGTTTTTGTGATCTTTGGACCAGCATCCTCTCTGGTGGGACAGATCCAAGCTGAAACGGCTACGTATAAAACGGCTTCCGAGGGTCGTCCGGCAGGATACCTACTTGCGGGACTTGGAAACGCCAAGTTTCTAACTCAGCCATCCGTGGTGGTCGATGGGGTGGATTATCTACGGCTCCCCTCAGATACAGCTTGGTTGAGCCCCGATCAGTGCTTTGTCCCAAGCAGCATCGAGTTTGACATGCTTCGAGGGAGCTCCGCGAAACAGTTTGCTTCAACGGCAGATCTGGTTTGGCGAGCGCGAAACCAAGGAGATTACTATGGAGACGACTTGCAGCTTCTGATCCATCAGCGATTCTTGCAACCGTTCTCCGATGTGACACAACTTCTTTTGGGACTACCGTTTGTACTGACGAGCCGCAGGCGAAACATTGTCCAGTTAACGATCGCTTGCATGGTTACCTACGGTCTTTTCTTCGGCTTTTCGACGGTCCTCTCGATGCTTTCTGGATCGAGCTATTTGCTAACGCCAACGGTGGCCACCTGGACCCCTTTGATCGTCTTTGCCCCTTATGCCTACGCGAGAACGCGCCAGGCATTGATGGAATAGATCTTCTCGGGTAGATCGTCACTGGATCATACGTCGCACAAAACGACAGCCTCTTTGAGACCTTGGTAAGCGTCCCTGGTGGGAATGAATTCTTGGCCGACGTATCCCTGGTAACCGAGCTTATAAAGTTTGCGCATGATTGGTGGGAAGTTGATTTCCTGCTCATCATCCAGTTCGTTTCTACCCGGGTTTCCTGCGACGTGAACATGGCCGATGATATCGATATGTTCATCTAGCCTTCTCATGACATCCCCGTGCATGATCTGAACGTGGTACACATCAAAGAGCATTTTGACCCGTGGGCTCCCTACGTTTCTGATGATCTGTGCAACTAGATCGATATCATCCCCTTGGTAACCCGGATGGCCCTTCATGGGGTGAGATCCATCGCGAGTGTTCAGGTGTTCTAAGCATATCGTCACCTTGGATCGCTCGGCCAAACCCGCCAGTTGCTTGAGCCCTTGGACGCAGTTTTCAATGCATTCATCGCGAGAGATCTCGCCGCTGGTGGGGTCTTCGGCGTCTCGCCATTTGTAACCGGTAAAAGCGATCACATTGGGGAATCCCGCTGCTGCGGTATCCTGTATGGCTTTGGTCATGCATTCGATGACCTGACCATGATAGGCTTTGTTATTGAGCCCCTTAACGAATGGGGCGCCGGGCATTCCGTTGGGAGCAAGGACGCAAGAGATTCCGTGTTTCTTTAGAGTTCCCCAATCCTCGAAGGGGACGATTTCAACCGCATCGCAACCGAGTTCGCGGGTAACTTCGCACAGACGGTCGATCGACCAGAGGTCGCCGCAAGCTTGATAACACCAGCCGACGATCGATTGACGAATATTTTTCTTTAGTGACAGCATCGCATTTCCGCGGGGGGTAAAATGGAAAGGACAAACGAGGCGACTTTCATCGGCATCATTATTCACACTGCCGATGAATTCGCTAGGACCAGATCGATCCGGAGATGCGGGTTTCGGATCTTCAGAATCGTCCAACACCGATCGTCGATGGGGGACGACCGGTGCTGGAACTCTGGAGCTGATCGCTGGCCGACTCCTAGATCAACCGTCAGCGTGCTGGGCCATCATCCATCCCATGACCGCTTCGGATGTCGGGATTCGAATCCGATCTTTTCGAGAAAATCCCCGCTGGCTGACCCCGATCATTTTCCCAAGACGAAATAGTCCGATGTCCTTTGCTAGGTCATCGGGCTTCTCGGTTTCCGATTGATTCATGACAAACTCGACGGCCCAACGCGCCGCTGCTTGCGCGCTCTCACGAACCACAACCCCACGAAACGAACCACTCTGCACGTAGTACTTAGGCATCCCTAATTAGCTTTCCAACTTTGCGAGAATCCGAAGCATGCGGCCGGTTGCCGATGTACGATCCGGCTTGAATACCGCCCTGCTATGGAATTTCGACAGCCTCTGTGACACCTTTGGTCACAGCCTCTGACGAATTCAGTCGGAAGACCAAATTCTCCAGCTGCTTAGGTATCCATGGGCGGCGAGTGGATTCTTCGTCCGGCAGAGTTGGGGTTGTGCTGTTTTCTTTATAATCCCTTCCGAAAGCCTCAAATTGGCTGTGCATCGCATCGAGAAGTTCGGTCAACTGGGCCAGGGCTAAAAGAGTTTCGGTTTCTTGCTGCTTTCCGATAAACTCCAGACTGCCGAAACCCTCCCCGTCGAGCACTAATGGGAACCTTAGACTCCAACGCTGCGATTTCTCCGGTAGCGCTGATTTTTGCCACTCGGCGTGATATCCCTCGTGCAACCAAGGCATATTCAAATCCATCTGAACACGACTCAGCTTGTGCTTTTCCGCGAACTCTACAAGAGCATGCCACATGACATCCCAGTTTCGCGTCCCCTGCAACTGCACGATCTCCTCATGCACCAGTGCACCTGATCGGTCGGGTCGAACAAAAAACGAGCTTACCATGCGCTCGGCCCGCTTATACAAGAGCTTGAACTCCGCGAATCCAAACAGCTTTGAAACCACCAGCGATCCAATTGCAAACGTCATCGTTGCAAGCGAAATCCAATCCGACTTGAGCAAAACACCCGCCACTGCTCCACCGGCCGTGATAAACGATAACAGCGTTATGATCCCTACCAAGGCCCGGTCCTGAAAGCCCCTACGCATCAAGTGATGGTGCAAGTGCCCACGGTCGACTGTAAATACGCTCCTACCCGTCAGCTTGCGCCGTACCACCGCCATCGCGGAATCGAAAAGCGGGATGGCCATCAGAACGATCGGAATCGTAATCGACATCGAGGAGTCTTTGGAAAACCATGACCTCATGGTCAAAACCCCTAAGAACAGGCCAATGAGCATGCTGCCGTTGTCCCCAAGAAATACACTCGCAGGGGGCAAGTTGTAGAAAAGAAATCCTAACAAAGCTCCCGCCAGCGACGCGGCGATGATGGCCTCCATGTTATTGCCCGTATGCGAACTGATCACCGCCACCGCAGCAAACGCGATCCAGCCAATCGTGGCACACATCCCGTCAGCACCATCGATCAAATTAACCGAATTGATGCACAGCAGAAGCCAGACCAAAGTGATCGGCCAAGCGAGCAAACCAAAATCGATCGGATACCCAAAGATTTGTACCGTGTCGATCGAAAAACCAAAGGAGATGATTCCAAGGCAGATCAGGATCTGCAATGCCAGTTTCTGCCTACCAAGCAAACCAAATCGGTCATCGATCAATCCCAGGACCGTGATCGCCACGGCACCTACACCTAGCGAAATCGCTTGCGATGATTTTTGAACCAATAGGATCGATTGCCCAGGAAAGATTACGAAAGCCGATAAGACACTGATCATCAGGGTCGCTAGGAGTACGATTCCACCACACAGAGCCACTGGCTGCAAATGGAGTTTGCGTCGACGATCCGGGTAATCGACCAAACCGAAACGAAGGGCATAGTGACGCACAAAGGGGGTCAATGCAATCGACAGCCCTAATCCTATCAGGGTTGCTACGAGGGGCAGAACAATAGGTGGAACATTAGGGGGCACGGTACCCTGCGAAACCTATGACTCGAGTATTCAGTTATCTTTATAGGCGGTTTTCGTAGCCAGTTTTACCAAGCAATTTTAGCCGCGGAGCATCGCCTTAGGAGCAACGGCGGGTTGCTATGACCGAGCCTCGAAATTCCTGGCGTGATTTGAGCCGATGCTCCCTTGTGCGTATATCTTGGTTCAAGCTCTACACAATGGCTAGTCGCGGCCAACAACTTTCACGATAAAATCATACTCTTTTGACTCGAAAAACTACTTATTTAACTGGATGATTGCAATGTATAAGAGCTCGTCACCGTTTCCTCTAGCACGACCCTCGTGGATCGGGGGCCTGGCTGTTTTCATGGCCTTTCTCACTGCTGGGCCGTCGCTTTCGAATCTGTTTGCGGCCGATCCAATCCTGCCCAAGATCAAGCCCCATTGGGTTGAAAATAACGGTTTTTGGTACTCAAGACCGACGGAATCGGGCCGCAGCCAGTTCGTTTGGGTCCAACCTTCGGAGAAGAAAATCCTCCGCGCAGATTCCCTCGAAGAACTCGAAAAACAAGCGGGGCTTTCACTGCGAAACTTGGCCTCCACCGGCCGTATCGAACCCTCCGAAACTCTCGATGAAGCCAGGATCGATATCGAGATCAAAAATACCACCAACCAATCGGTCGAGCTCTTCTGGATCGATTTCCAAGGTGCTCCGCAATCCTACGGCAAACTAGCTTCGGGCGAATCGCGTGGCCAATCGACCTTCGCTGGCCACTCATGGGCTGCCTCCGTCGACGGCAACAAACCTATCTGGACTGGACAGGCCAGCACCAAGGGCCAAGTTCTCGAAATTCAACCCATGGAAATCGAAGCCCAATCGCTCTTCCCCCGACGGCAAGGACGCCGCAGGCAAGCCAATCGCGCACCTAGTAGCGCACCGGCCAACCCAGGGCAGGAAAACCCGTGGAAAGTTGAAAGAATCGATCATCAACTCCGCTTTGTCTCGGACTCCGGACAAATCGCATTGGATACAGCCAATTTGGATCAGGCCAAGGGCTCCGATTCGAATCGATACGACCAACCGATCTTCTGGTCGCCCGACTTTCGCTTTGCGTTCACTGTTCAGACCGAGCAAGGTGACCACCGCGAGATCGTTATCGTCGAATCGTCCCCTCGCGATCAATTGCAACCCAAACCAAAAACGATTCGATACGACAAACCAGGTGATAACCTCGATCGTCCTGAGCCAAGACTCTTCGACTTGCAATCTGGCAAATTGGTGCCACTGGATAAAACATTATTCGCGAACCCTTGGTCGATCGATCAAATCCGTTGGGACCCAAGCTCATCGCGATTGACGTTTTTGTACAACCAGCGTGGACACCAAGTCCTGCGACTCATCGCAATCGATCCGCTGACCGGATCGGTAGGCTCGCTGATCGAGGAAGCTAGCCCAACCTATATCGATTACGCTGCGAAGGCTTATCGGGAGTGGATCCTTGACGATCGAGAAATCCTTTGGGGGAGCGAACGCGACGGTTGGTACCATTTGTACCGATACTCAGCAGACGACGGCGAACTGATCAACCAGGTCACCAGCGGCCAGTGGGTGGTCCGCTCTATCGATCGGGTCGACCCATCCAACCGTCAGATTTGGTTTTATGCAGGGGGCATCGCCCCCCATCAGGACCCTTATCAGCGCCAATATTGCCGCGTGGATTTCGATGGGCAAAACCTAACACAGCTCACCCGAGGCGACGGCGACCACTCCGTCGAGATATCGCCTGACGGAAAGTGGTTGATCGATACCTATTCGCGTGTCGATATGCCTCCCGTACACGAGTTGCGATCGTCCAGCAGCGGTGAGTTGATCCTAGAATTAGAACGGTCCCAATCCGACGGGCTTTGGACCCAAAGCAATCAGCCGATTCGTTTCGTCTCCAAGGGTCGAGATGCAACGACCGACATCCATGGAATCATCGTTCGCCCCAGCAAGATCGAGCCGGGGAAAAAGTACCCGGTGATCGAAAACATCTACGCGGGCCCTCAAGATTCCTTCGTCCCCAAGGCTTACTCGGCACTCTCGGAATACCATACGCTGGCCGACCAAGGATTCGTGGTTGTCAAAATCGATGGCATGGGAACATCCAACCGAAGCAAAGCCTTTCACGACGTGAGCTATCGCAATCTGAGTGACGGTGGCTTCCCCGATCGGATCCTATGGATGACCGCCGCGGCCAAAGAGTATCCAGAGATGGATATCGAGAGGGTCGGCATCTATGGCGGTTCGGCTGGAGGCCAGAACGCCCTGGCGGCCTTATTGTTCTTTGGCGATTTTTACGATGTAGCCGTATCCGACTGCGGTTGCCATGACAATCGGATGGACAAGGTCTGGTGGAACGAACTGTATATGGGTTGGCCTGTCGGTCCCCACTACGAGGCGAACTCAAACGTCGTCAACGCGCACCGTTTGAAAGGAAAACTACAACTCGTCGTCGGGGAACTCGACACGAATGTTGATCCGGCCTCGACTATGCAAGTCGTCGATGCACTGGTTCGAGCCGATAAGGATTTTGAGTTGTTGTACATCCCTGGCGGGGGACACGGCGTGGGCTCGTCCGCTTACTGCAAACGCAGACGCGATGATTTTTTCCGTCTGCATTTACAAGGACCCATCGGAGGTCATACCGGTCAATAACCGACCCGATGCCTAACGTAATCCAGCTGATTATCCTTGGTCGCTTCGCTGAAGATCGGGTGGCGGATCAAAGGTTTGAAGATTTGCCCATTCTGACTTGTGGTCGCGGCGAACGATGCGGAAGTATTTGCTGATGGCCTCCTTGGCATATTGGCCGCCGTCGGTCGCACGCAGTAGCTCGCCCAACGATTCGACGTGGTCCGCAAAATTAGCTTGGGATTTCTGCGGAGTTTTTCTGGCTCGCCCAAAGATGGGGAAGGCTGCAATGATGGCAACCATGGCAAGAACGGCGGCGTGGATGGTCATCACATTGAAAGGCCAAACCGTTAACATCTCGAAACCTTGATGCTCCTCCTGTGGCAACCCCAGTCGTATCGGAGGATCCGAATCCATCGACAAAAAACCTACCGCACCGGTTGGAACCCTGTCGATAATTTTATTTGCCAAACTACGATTGCCTCGATTGAGCAAACTCAAATTGGACAACACCGAGCTGTTAGCGAGCACAATCACCTTGCTCGTAGCTGCCTTGTATTGCACCTCGGTGATCAACGGCGAACCGTCCTGGCTAGCAAGCAAGACGGTAGCCTCCATGCGATCGCCGGGAACGATCCCCTTGGCAATCGACAGGAGCTCTTCATCGTCGGTGTTCCAAACCCGAGTTTTGGTGCCGATGCTTTGTTTAAAAACTGATGGCAGAGCGAATCCATATTTCCTGGGGGGAGGAGGCGTTACGCCTGCCGGAGTAGCTGTCTGCCAATCGAGCTCCTTAAGGATGCCATCGAGTTCTAGAGCCGTGAACGGGTTAAGCGTCGAACGCGAATAAACCCGGGCATTCGCCAATGCATCGTCATCGGCCCATTCACCCTGAAATCCATTGACTTTGCGAAAGGGTCCCGGAACCTGCCTCCAAATGAACCAAGGTGTTATCAGGAGCTCTCGGTATTGGTCCCTGTGGACATCCAAGTCATTGGCCTCTTTGGACAACTGAATCTTGCTCCGAGCTCGCGCTCTGGCATCCAACGTATTCGTTTGATCGTTTGATACCTGTTCCCAGTAATCTGCCTGTGGCGAATAATCGCGCCCGACGTACACCAGGGTCTTGCCCCCCGAGTTTAACCACTTTTCGAACCGATCGAGTGTTTGCTTGCTGTGAAGCGGGAAGTAATCCGGTGCCCAAATGATGGTCTGAACCCGCTTGTCCATGGTCGGGCTAAGTGTACTGAGGGTTTCCGTATCGAGACTTCGAGCTTTCATCATCTCTCGGAATATCGTTAGCCCCCCTGGGCTCATCTCCGCCTCGAGCGAATCGCTTGTTCCGTAAACATTCGTTACTTCCGTCCTGCAACCGGCAAGAGTTGCCGAAAGGATCGCTAACAGCACTGATGAAAACCATGACGGCGTTGATGAGGCTCCCACAGCCGGACCGTCGGCAGCGGTTGCCAAATGGGATGCATCCTGGCGTTTTTCCGATTCCTTGATCGCTGCCTCAAAGGCTCTCAGATCCTCCCACACCGGTTCGAATTGCTCTCGGGTAATCGTCCTGCGTCCGAAATAAGCTTCTTCGAACAGCGTAATCACCCCACGCAATCGAGTTTGCAGGGACTTGTGTGGTGCCAACTCTCGGAGATACCGATAATTCGTCTTGCCCTTTGCCAGAGCAATGCACCGGGCCGAGTCGAGCTCCACAAGCAGATAGCTAAACAAGTACACGATGGCCCTGTTGTAATCCCCTTTGTCCCGAAACGCACCAGCCTGCGCTTTTAAACCCACCAAACCTTGTTCGAGCTCGACAGGCAAATCGGAATACTTTGCCTGCTGGACAGCAACATTTTCGCTCGTTGCCGTAACGCGATGTCGGCGAAAATACGCCAAAACCTCCTGATTCCTGGCCAGCCATACGAGCCCTGCGATCAACAAAAGGGCCAAAATGGTCCAAAACAGATACCCAAGAAGGTCCGTGATAAATTGCCAAAGGTCAGTCCAAAACATTGAGTTCGTCGTGCCGCTTGTACTCGAGGTCCAGTTGGAGTTTGAACTATCGTTTCCAAGCAACCACGACCAAAAATCTTGACCCGAATCGTCCTGCGACCAATCGCTGCGATCCTCTAGATTGTCGCGTCCCAAAGGCGTTGCGTTGTATTGCACATCCTCCTTCTTCACATCGGCCCATACAGGGCTGGTCCCTCTTTGCAGGATGTCCTCATCCGAGCGTCGAGCCGTTTGTGCGAAAGCGAAACTGCAGCAGAGCCATGAACAAACGAACAAAAACACCAGATCGCTGGCTTTAAACACGCTGTTTGACCTCCGCTTCGCGAAACCTGCGGGCCTCGGCCTTGAGTTTCAATTCCAATTCCCAACCCTCGCCTCGGATCCGCGTATTCATGTAAATCAGGAAGCGAACGACCGTTCCCCAAAAGGCCACAGCCCACAGTGCTAGCGGATAGAAAATCAGGTCCATCCACCATCCCCACGCCCAGGCACCGACAACACTGCCGATCAAAAAGATAAAAGCCAAATTCAGAACCAACAGAAAAACACAAGCCACAACACCTACCATCAAGGTAGAACCGAAAAGCTCACCTCCCGCCTGATGCAGCCGGCCGGCCCGATTGGAATAGGTAATAGCCGCTTTGCGATCAACCGACTTGGGTGCAACCATCATGCACCTCTCCAAGAGCAAGATCTCCGGTGCGAACGGGCGAAAGCTCCTGACCGCGGCAAGGATCAGCAGGAGTAAAAAGATCCAAAAACTACCGATACTGTTGGAGACTGCCCTATTGTCAATGAGATAATCGCATAGGAAGATCAAAGCGACCAATGGAATGATACCTCGCAAGAAAGTCATAATCCAGACCACGGAAAACCACTGCTTGCGTAGCGTTCCGAACGCCTCTCCCGGAGTGTTGGAAATCCCGAACATCGTGTTGCCTAAGGACATCGTAACGCCAGCCATTGCCAACGGTGATTCCACGTAAACTAAACCGGCCATCCACGAAAGGAAGAGGAAGCGTGGCCAAGCATCGTTGTCCAGTTGATACCCACCCAAAACGGTCCTAGAGCCCAGCAAAAGGGTGTTGAGGATTGCAAATGGAATCATTCCCACAAGCGCTGGCCCCAGAAGCTTCGGACCATAGCGTCGCAGAATCGCGAGGCTCAAGTCCAGCAATTCATCCAAGTTTCGCTGGGTGATCACAACGGCCGTTTTGTCCAACTGCATGCTTTAGCTCTCCAAGCCTTGATCCTCGGAAGCATGCGAGGGATACCCTAGCACACAAAAGTAAAACATCAGCAACATCGCACTAACTACCGCCCAAAGAATCTTGATCATGTAAGGTAGCGGAGATGGGGAAACGAAACCTTCGGTAAATGCAGCCAAGATAAAGAGAATGACCGATACCATGATGATCGGAAGCGATTTCTCTGCGTTTTTGATGAACGAATCGATCCGGGTCAGCCCGTTGGTCGCTATCCAACCTACTCCTAATCGCAAACCTGCCGCAGCGGATAGCGCGATCGCGGTCAATTCAAATACACCATGCGCCGTCACGAACTCAAAGAAGTTGTTTCCCTGGCTCACTCCTGGCCGGGCCATGTACCCAAAACTCGCTCCTAGGAGCAAGGCGTTGTAAGCCAGTTTTACCAGGGTTGGCAGGATCAGCGGGCCCAGCGCGAAACACTCCAAACCAATACTGGTATTGTGCTGGATGTAGTAGGCTGCAGAAACCGCATACCTATCGTAGTTTCCTTCGACCGGTGAAGCGTACATTTTCTCGAGAGATTCGATCTGCTTTGTGCCCAAGATGCTCTCGGCAAAATTTGGGAACAACCCCTCTGCCCAACCCAATACCGCTGCGATGCTGAACATGCCGAAAAAAATATAGAAGGCGATTCGTACACAGACATCGCTAAAAACCGCTCGTGGTGCGGTTTGAAACACGAATCGATACCATCGTGATACCGGAAAGGTATTCGAACTGTAAAGCCGGCTGTGGGATCGCGCGACGAGCCGCTGCAAATAATCGATCGTCGCAGGTGGTAGCTTGAGCTGCTCGGCCATAGCAAGGTCCGTGCAGGCCGCACGGTAAAGCGCGGAAAACCGCATGGCTTGCTGCGGGTTCCAACGCTTCAATGGTATCTCGCACAGCTCATCGAGCGCGATCCAACCCGTGCGTCGTTGTTCGACAAGTTCGGCTGTTCTCATACGGAAACCTGTGACCTCTGGTCCTTCCCAATACTGGTCGCTCCACTGAAAGCATCGGACTTGTCATTCGATTTCCATTGGGCGTCATACTCTCGCTTGTAAAGCGCACTCAAAAGCAAATCAGGATCGGTCGTCGGGGGTACTCCAGCTTTTTCCATCAATGCATTTGCCAATAACGCCGACATCTCTCGCCGCCTACTTACGGGCAACCTTCCCCGCCGCTCAACGTACAACGCAACTGTCCGCAACATCGTTCTGGACATCCGAAAACTTGGCGAAATCTCTCCGAGCAACCGATCGATGGCCGGATCATTGAGCTTCAACTTGGGTGGTACCCATTTCCGCTCGTCGATCACCACCATCGTCCCAGCAGCTAGATCCCCAAGCCGCTGCATTCGCTTGGTCATGAGCATGCACAAGACCGCTACGCCAGCCGTTGGAATCCAATAAAAAGGTGGCGCGTCGGCGGTGAACATCTGAAGCGATGCAAAGGGGGCGAGATCTCCCGCCCGGAGAAAATTGCGGATCGTGGCCTGGTAGGCGCTGATCGGCCGACCATCGGTCGAGATCACCCGCAAACCGCTGACGCTCTTGCCAGGTGTCCGGCCGTTCCATAACGTCTCAAAAAACAGCCCATAGAGCCAATCGAAAAAGAAATAGCCGATAGCGAGCAAGATAGCGCCGAAGGTCTGGGTGAAAGGAAATAACGCAGATATCCCCGAACAAAAAAACACAAAGAACAACCCGAACATCGTCACGCTACGGATGATCAAATCAAAAACAAACGCCGGGAACCGTCGAAAAGGGCCCGCAACCCGGTACTCGAACTCGATGTTCTCCGGGGTCATCACGGTAGCAGTTAAATCCAGTGCAGACTCGGCACTCATGGCGTAACTTTCTACATCGGGCCAGGGATACTCGCCCCCTCGATTGACATTTCACAGGCTTCGCTGCCTGTATCATTGCGGGGAATCCTGACAGTCAGGCGTATCGAGCAACCGTGGAAATCATACCCGAAAACTCAAAACCATACCTAGGAGTTACTTAGGAAATAGCTAGCAGTGTCGATTTTCCCACCGATTCGTCCGATCACCCCAACATCGGATTTTCAGAGCCA
>Ga0114972_10003155_pt1 | contig 12360 bp, 10 predicted proteins | sample M_140807_EF_Meta_FD_87354 | JGI IMG/M metagenome (GOLD analysis project Ga0114972, IMG submission 87354) | Freshwater microbial communities from Lake Montjoie, Canada to study carbon cycling - M_140807_EF_MetaG | ecosystem: Environmental > Aquatic > Freshwater > Lake | place: Lake Montjoie... | reverse complement strand
GGAAAACACCGCATCGCCGCTTGACACAATTTCATCCCAAACACATATATTCCATGTGTGTTATTCTTTGTTGTGCGGTTAAACTCACGCCGCATAACGGGGTATGGCGATGAAAATTCAACCTCTGACGCAGGCCGATAAGGACACCATCGTCACCATGGCGCGGTCGCTGGCCGGGCGCGCGCTGAACGCGGGCGACGCCCAGGCCGCCACCCACGCCGCCGCTCACTCCGCCGCCCAGGCCCGCGATAAAATCGCCGAATTCGACCAGCGTCTGGAGATGATGAACCGAGAGGTGAATACCCGCCTGGCCGCAATGTCGCATTCCATTGAGATCATGCAGCGCAAAATCGCTGGGCTATCCGGCGATTTCCAGGGTGTGCGGGTCTCTTTGGTTGAGATCGAGACGCGCATTGAGCAGGAACACGACAGCATTGTCGCCTCCGTCGATGATCTCGTGAAGCGCGTGATGGCGGAACTTTCCACCACGATAGACGATATCTCGATCGTCGCGAGCGACACGGTCTCGGTGCAACAGGAACTCGCTCTGCTCGCCCAGCAAATGAACAAGGCCACCGCCCTGCCCAATCGCGCGGCGGCGGAACGCGGCAGCGGCAGTGTTTAAGGTTGTTCAATACTGCCCCTCCATCACCGATGCAGACGCCGTTGGTTTTTCAGTCGTACAATTGCACAGGGCCCTGCAAGCAGCAGGGATCTCCAGCGAGTTATACTGCGGACAGCAGCGCGAAATACCGTCTAGCGACCTCAAGCCTGTTATCTCTCTACTGCAACAGGGCCTAGCCGGCACACCACCCGACATCACCATTATACATTACTGTTTTCTTGATGACACAACGGTGCATCTTGCACGGCTGCCCGGGCACAAGATTCTAGTGTGCCATAACATCACCCCCGGCCATTTCTTCAAGCGGCCGGGCATGGAGCAAATGGCCTCGCTTGGCGATGACTGTGACCGTGCCCGCGTGCAACTCGCCTCAATGCACCATATGTTCGACATCGCCGTCGGTGTTTCGGATTACAACGCCTTGGAGTTGCGCCAACTCGGCTTCCGCAACGTCACCACCATTCCGGTCTTTGTGAACACCGATTTCTTCAGTTCCGACCAGTTGGACAGCACCACCTTCAACGCAATCCGCAGCAAATCCACCGCCAATATCGCCTTTGTCGGCCGCTTCGTGCCCAATAAGGCGATCGAGGATGTGATCGGCGTGCTGGCGCAGTACAAACGCATGTTCGGCCCGGACATCAATCTCCACCTCATCGGCAAGATCTGGGACCAAGCCTATTACAGCAGCCTGCTGGCCCATGCCGCGCAGAATGGCGTGCTGGACCTCATCCGCACCCATATCGCGCTGGAACCGGTCAAGCTGAAGACCGTCTTCGCCGCGGTCGATGCCTTCGTCTCAATGTCGCAGCATGAGGGCTTCATGGTGCCGGTGATCGAGGCCTTCGCCGCTGGCTGCCCGGTGATCGCGCGCAATGCCGGCGCGGTGGGTGACACCATGGGCGATGCCGGCTTCCTGCTGGCCGATGCCAATACCCAACTCGCCGCCTCACTGGTGCGCATGCTCAGCCTCGATAGCGGCCTGCGTGAGCGCGTCATCGCCGGCCAGCGCCGCCGCGCCTTCCATTTCCGCACCGAGAACACCGCCAGGCGCTGGCTGAACACCCTCCATGGCGCTGACACCCGCCGCAAGCCTGATGGGAGCACCCGCCCTTGAAAATCGCATGTGATGGTGGGGCCTTCCAGCAGGATATGCCTGGCAGCGTCTTGACGGTCTCGGTCGGCCTGCTCAACGCGGCGGCGGCGCTCGATCCGCAATTTTCCTGTGTGCTGGTGGCCGATTCCAGGCTCGGCCCGATGCGCGAGGCATTGCTGGCACAGCTGAATCTACGCCCCGAAATCATCTATGCAGACGTAACCCCCGCCTTCGATCCGCCGCTGCGCGGCATCACCACCGAGGATCCGCGAATCCGCTTCGAGATCGATGGCAGGGTCTTCATCCCGCGGGCCGAGGGCCTGACCTTCACCTATACCGGGCCGCGGCCGCGGGAGAGCTTCCATATCCGCAGCCGCGCCGCCCGCCCAAGCGACACCAGGGGCGGCGGCGACAGCCGCATGCTCGGGGTCGCGCTGCGCGCCATCACGCTGCGCGACGACACCACAACCCGGCTGATCTCAGCGCTCGACCCCGCACTCGGCGAGGGCTTCGAACTGCCCGAACCCGGCTATCGCTGGACCAATGGCCGCGCCCGCATCCCCATCCAACTGCTGGCCAGCGAAGCGGATGAGGTGACCATCAGCATCGAAATCGCTGGCGCCATGACCTATCAACTCATGCAGGGCCGCTTTGATAATCACTACAACCAGATGGTCGAGAGCCTGCGCGCGAGCGAGCGCCGCCCGCGCATCGCGGCCCTGGAAGACAGCCTGCTGGCCATGGGCGTGAACACCTATTTCGTTAATCATTGCATGGCCGTGCCCATGGAGCGGCTGCACATCGTCAGCTTCTTGCACGATATGATCCCGGCTCTGCACAAGGATTTCTTCACGGCCGATGCACGGGCGAATTTCGCCCAGAACATCGCCATCTTCCACCGCTCGGCCCATATCTTCGCCAATTCCGCCGCAAGCCGGGCCGATCTGATCCGCCTAGAGAACCTCCCCCCGGACAGGGTGAGCCATATCGGCATCGACATCGCGGCCGAATATCAGCCCCAACCCGCGGCGAAGGTGGCCAAGCTGCAGCAGAAATTCGGCTTGGCCACGCGCCCCTATATCCTCTGCGTCGGCACGCTGGAGCCACACAAGAACCATCTGGGCCTGCTGGCCGCCTTCGATATCGCCTTCCGGGACCGCGGCTTTCCCTATGATCTTGTCGTGCTCGGCAAGCCAGGCTGGGGCTCTAACGGCTTCACCCAGGGCGTGGCTGCGCGTGGCATGGGCGATATCGTCCATCGCTTGAGCCATGTCTCGAATGCCGAATTGGCAGCGCTGTATTCCGGCGCCTTCTTCTCAGCCTATCCCAGCCTCCATGAAGGTTCCGGCCTGCCGGTGCTGGAGGCCATGGCCTGTGGCTGCCCAGTGCTCGCCTCCAATATCGCCGCCATAGCCGAGATCGCCGGCGATGCTGCCATGCTGGTCAATCCGCATGATCACGCGGCCATCGCCGCCGGGCTTGCCACCATGGCCGAGGATGGCGGCATGCGGAGCATGCTGGTGGAACGCGGCCATCGTCGGCGCAAGGCCTATAGCTGGGCGCGGAGCGCGCGCATGATGCTCGATATCCTGGCCAGGCTTGATGGTGCCCGGGCGGCATGAAGATCACGGTGCTCTCCACCTTCGATGTCTGGCCCGCCCGCGATGCTGGACAAACCCGGTATTGTTCGCTCTGGACCAAATTCTCCGACAGCAACGCCATCACCATCCTGCCCTATGAGGTGCGCAACACCGCCCATGAGCAGCGTTACCGCTTGGCCCCCCATGTCGAGGTCTGGCTGCCCAGGGCCGCCGAAGCCGATGCCCGGCATTTCCACCAGATGATGAAGGTGACCGGGCTGTGGCTCCAGGATGTGCTCTGCATCGTCGATTACACCCTCTCACCCGATTACCTGACCGCATTGCGCAGCCAATTGGCTGATTGCGATGTGCTGGTGGCCTCACACCCCTATTTGGCCGCCATGGCCTTTGCCTGGGCACCGGCCCGGGTTTTGACAGTCTATGAATCGCATCATGTGGAATACGACATCAAGGCCCAGTATCTCGGCACCAGCAATGGCCAAAGCAATGCCATGCGGCGCTACCTCCGCCAGGTCGAGCAGGCCGAGAGACTGGCGGTGCAGCGGGCGAACCATGTCACCGCCGTCAGCGAGGCCGACCGCCAAAGGCTGGCAGCACTCTATGACGTGCCCACCAGCAAGATCACCCTGGTGCCCAATGCGGTGAAGGCGGCCGAGGCGCCCAGCCTGCCGCCCGCCACCCAGCAGCAATTGCGCGCCGAGATGGGCCTGGCCGGAGCCAATACAGGCATCATCATCGCCAGCAGCCACCCGGCCCATGTTGAAGCCTATCGCCGCACCCGCTTGATGCTGCAAGCGGCCGGCTTCAGCGGCACCATCCTGCTCGTCGGCACCATCGCCACGGCGCTGCGGCCCGATTGGCCAGATCTCGGCTTCGAAGAGCGTATCTTTGGCTGCGTCAGCGACGACTTGCAGGTAACCCTGCTGGCATGCGCCGATTTCGCAACGCATTTTGCCTTCGATGATGCCGACACCGCTCGCAAGCCGATCGATTATATGGCTCATGGCGTCGCCATCATCGCCAATGGCTTGGGGATGCGCGGCACTGAGGGTGATAATTGGTACTGGCCGGCCGAGGATGCCGCAGGTCTGCGCCACGCCCTGGCCGATATCGCCGCCCATCCGGCGCAGGCCCGCGCCCGGGCCGAGCGCGGCCGCGCCCTGGTCCGGGCCCAGTTCGATTGGGCCACCATCGCCGCAGGCTTCGAGGCCGCCATGCGGCAGGGCTTCCCGCTCAGCGCCGCCGCTGCCGAAGCGCAAGCCACAGCCGCACCCGCCTGACACGCCAGAGCCGCGCGCCCGGGGGCGTGAAGCCCCCGCCCTTTCATGCTCAGATGCACCCATGCAGCCCCACCACGACCCTGCCCTGCAACGGCAATACGACAATCCTGCCCGGGTGCCCGAGCATCCCGCCATTATCGCCGGCTGGGCGGCAGATGCCGCTGCCTATCGCCGCCGGGGCGGCCAGTTGGATATCCCCTATGGCCCCTCGCCGCGCCAGCGCTACGATCTCTTCGGCCCGGAAGAGGCGCCAATCGTCGTCTTCATCCATGGCGGCTATTGGCAGAAACTCGACAAAAGCTCCTTCAGCCATTGCGCCGCGGGGCTGAACGCCCATGGCGTGGCGGTCGCCGTGCTGGGCTTTGATCTCTGCCCGGATGTCTCCATCCGCGATATTCTGCGCCAAGTGCAGGCCGCCTGCGCCGCGCTGCCTCGCCGCCCTGCCCTGGCCTTTGGCCATTCCGCCGGCGGCCATCTGGCAGCCATGCTGCTGGCCAGCGGGCATGTGCCGGCAGCCCTGCCCGTCTCAGGTGTTTTCGAACTGGCACCGCTACGCCACACCACTATCGGCGCCGCATTGCAGCTCACCGCGGCCGAGGCGCGCGCCCTTTCGCCGCGCTTCCTGCCGCCGCCGCCGCCGCCGGGGGGCTGGCTGCATGCCGTGGTAGGCAGCGCCGAAAGCACGGAATTCCGCCGCCAAACCCATGATTTCGCCGCCGCCTGGGGTGGCACGGCCGAGGAATTGCCCGGGCTGGACCATTTCACCGTGCTAGCCCCCTTCAGCGACCCCAAAAACCCTCTCATCGCCCGAATGCTGCGCGCCATCACCGGCTGAGCGCTGGGCTGGCGCTATGTGCCGCAACCTAGCATGCTGGCCTCCGCGTGGCGCAGCATGCCATCAACCCCAGCCTGGCCTTGAGGAATGACATAATGGCTTTTCGATGCGACCTGATCATCCGTGATGCGACCATCATCGACGGCACCGGCGCACCGCGCTTCCAGGGCGATGTCGCGGTGAACGGCGATCGCATCATCGCCATGGGCGATCTGGGCAGCGCCGCCGGCCAGGAGGAGGTCATCGCCACCGGCCTCGCCCTGGCTCCCGGCTTTATCGACGCCCACACTCATGATGATCGCGCCGTACTCTGCGGCCCCGCCTGCCAGCACTGCAAGGTCAGCCAGGGCGTGACCACCGTGGTGGTGGGCAATTGCGGCGTATCGCTCGCGCCACTGCGAATGACCAAGCGACCGCCGCCGCCGCTCGACCTGCTGGGCGATGAGAGCTGGTTCACCCTGGGCAGTTTCGCCGAATATGCCGAGGCGCTGGAAAAGCGCCCCACCAACGTCAACACCCTGGCCTTCTGCGGCCATATGTCGCTGCGCGTCGAAGCGATGGATGGCGATGTCTATCGCGCCGCCAATGACCGCGAAATCGCCGCCATGCAGGCCCGGCTGGGTGAGGCCCTGGCCCAGGGCGCCGCCGGCTTCACCACCGGCCTCTATTACGCCCCCAACGCCCAGGCCACGACCGATGAGGTGATCGCGGTCGGCGAGGCGCTTCGCGCCCATGGCGGCATCTACATGACGCATATGCGCGATGAAGCCGACAATGTGCTCGACAGCATCCGCGAAACCCTGCGCATCGGCCGCGAAACCGGCACCGCCGAGCGGCCGGTCGAGGTCATCATCAGCCACCATAAATGCTCGATGCCGGAAAATTTCGGCCGCTCGCGCGAGACCCTGGCGCTGATCGACAGCCTCGGCCAAGACCAGCCGGTGGCCTTTGACGTCTACCCCTACCCCGCCGGCTCCACCGTGATGATGCCCGAGCGGCTGCGCCAGGATGTGCCGGTGCAAATCACCTGGTCCGTCCCCCATCCCGAGGTCGCAGGGCGCGACCTTGATGACGTCGCCCGCGAATGGGGCATGACCCGCAAGGCCACCGCCGAAAAACTGCTGCCCGCCGGGGCGATCTATTTCCAGATGGATGAGGCCGATGTCCGCCGCATTATGGCCCATCCCCGCAGCATGATCGGCTCGGACGGCATCCCGCATGACGCGGTGCCGCATCCCAGGCTCTGGGGCACTTTTCCGCGTGTCCTTGGCCATTACGTGCGTGACGTGAAACTGTTCAGCCTGGAGACGGCGATCCACAAGATGACCGGCCGCACCGCCGCCGTCTTCGGCCTGCAGCAGCGCGGCACCATCCGCCCCGGCAATTACGCCGATCTGGTGCTGCTCGACCCGGCCACGGTGGCCGATCGCGCCACCTATAAGACACCCACACTGACCTCGCTGGGCATCCACCGCGTATGGAATAATGGCGAGGCAACCCTGAACGCCGAGGGGCTGACCGGCGCCGCCCCTGGCCGCTTCATCCGCAACCCGCGCCTCGCGGCATAGCCGCAAGGTGCTGACGCTGCGGGCCTGAGAACCAGGCCCGCGGCCACGCCTCAGCCCTTCGAGGCCTTCAGCGCAGCCCATTCCGCCGCCGTGTAGCGCGGCACATCAACCCGGTCATTGGTGCGGGTATACCAGCCCCGGCCATGCATGCGCCCCACGAGGTCCAGCGCCGGCGTGTCGATGTAGTTCTTCTCGGCGTCCAGCACCGCCTCATCCTTCACATGCAGCGCCAGCACCTTGCCCATGACAATGGTGTGGTGGCCAACGGGCACCATCTGAAAGGTCTCGCACTCGAACGCCACCGGGCTTTCGGCGATGCGCGGCGGCTTGACCTTGGTGCTGGCCAGCTTTTGCAGCCCCGCCTCCTCAAGTTCGTCCACGCCCGGCGCGAAATCGATCGCGGTCAAATTCATCTGCTCCAGCGCCGAGCCAGGCACGAGGCAGACAACGAATTGGCCGGTCGCCTTGATATTGCCCAGCGTGTCCTTCGCACCACCCTCGGGGCGCGGGCCGCAGCCAATGGCCACCACTGCCGGGTCATCGGAGAAGGCGTTGAAGAAGGAATAGGGCGCAGCATTGACCACGCCGGCGGCATCCTGCGTCACCACCCAGGCGATGGGGCGGGGCACGATGGTGGAGACGAGCAGCTTATAGCGCTCGCGGGCAGGCAGGGCTTCGAAGTCGAACAGCATGGCGTGGATCCTTGGTCTTTGCGCTGCCGGCAATTGCACCAGCCACGGGCTCCGTGTCGAGGGGCTGAGCGCCACCCAGCCCGGTTCATCATCGATTAGCCATTGCTTGCCTATACCTCTGTGCCCCTCAATGGAGAAATGGCGATGCGGGTGTTCCGGAACCTCTCGGTCGGCAAGAAGCTGGCCGTCAGTTCGCTCTTCGCGGTCCTGATGCTGCTCAGCCTCGTGGTCATCGTGCGCATGGAGGCAGAGGTGGCGAATGAAACCCTCGCCCTGGAGGAAGCGGCCGCCCAGGCCCAGGTCGCCGCCACGGAGGCATCGCTGCAACTCACCCGCGCCAATCTCGGCCAGCGCGGGGCGCTGCTGGCGCAAAATTCCGCCACCATCGAGGCCGAGCATGGCGCCATGCAGGCCGCCATGCGCGAAGCCCGGCGCGCGGCGAGCGAGGCGCTGAGCCTGGCCCGGCCGGCCGAGGCACGATCGGGCCTGCAGGCCCTGCTCGAGGATATCGACGCGCTGGGCGTCAGCTTTGGTGAAACCGTCGCCCGCCGGGCGGAACTGATCCAAACCCGCGACGAGAAGCTGCTGCCGCGCCTGTTTGATGCCGACCAGGCGCTGGAGAGCGTCGGCTCGCATATCAGCTTCGCACTCTCGGGGGAGGCGCTTGAAAATACGCGCGAAATCCTGGGCAATTTTACCCTTGCCTTGAATGAGGTGCGGCTGGGTGCCAACCGCTATCTGGCCACCGCCGATGCCACGGCGGCCGGCCGCGTCCGGCGCGCCGCCGGCCAGCAAAGGGTGCATCTGCGCCGCTTGGAAGCCTCGGTGCCGGCCGAAATACAATCGGTCGTGCGGCGCAGCGGCGAGATTGCCGAGGAGATCGCCCACCAGTCTGATGCGGTGATCGCCCTGGGCATGGCGATAGAGGCCGTCCGTATCGGGCATATCATTCCCATCAGTGACCGTGCCCAGGCCAATGTTGGGCAGGTGGTGGCCATACTGCGCGCCGATGCCCAGAGCGCAGCCCAGCGCACGGCCCAGGCGATGATCGCCATTTCCAACCAGGTGCTGATCGCTGGCGCCGCGGTGGGCGGCATGTTGATCCTCTTCGGCGCCTTCACCGCGCAGCTCGTGGGCGCGCCGTTGCGACGTATGGCCGCGCAGGTGAGCGAGATCGCCGCCGGGCGAACCTCTGCCCCCGTGCCGGATCAGGCCCGCGGCGATGAAATCGGCCGTATCGCCGTCGCCCTGGAAGCCCTGCGCGGCGCGGCCGAAAAGGCCTTTGCCCGCGGCCAGATGCTCGAGCAAATGGGCCATGGCGTCATGGTGGCGGACCCGCAGCATGGCTTTGCCATCACCTATATGAACCCCGAAGGCCAGGCGCTGATGCGCCAGGTGGAAGCAGCGCTGCCAGTGCGGGCCGATGCGCTGCCGGGCCTGAGCGTGGAAACCATCGGCCGCGACATCGCGGCGCTCAAGCCGATCATGGCCGACCCCACTCACCTGCCGCATGAGAGCCGGCTGCGCATTGGCGCCGAAAGCTTTGAACTCAAGATCAGCGCCATTCGCGACACTGCCGGCCAATATGTCGCCACGATGCTGATCTGGCGGCTGATCACCCATCAGGCCCGGCTGGCCGATGCATTCCAGGCCGAGGTGGGCAGCGTCGTGCAATCGGTCGTGCAATCGGCCGAGCATATGCGCCATGTGGTCGAGATGGTGGGCCATGCCGCCGATACCGGCGGGCGTGAGGCGGATGCCGTGGCCGAGGTCTCAGCCCGCGCCGGCCATGAGGTGCAGACCGTGGCCGCCAGTGCAGAGGAGCTGGCGATGAGCGTGGCCGAGATCACCCGTCAGGTCAGCGATGGCGCCCAGGTGGCGCGCGCCGCCGCCGAGGAGGCGCGCGCCACCGATGCGACGGTGCAGGGCCTGGTGCAGGCCGCGGCCAAAATCGGTGATGTGGTGCGGCTGATCAGCGATATCGCGGGTCAGACCAACCTTCTGGCCCTCAATGCCACCATCGAGGCGGCGCGGGCGGGCGAGGCCGGCAAGGGCTTCGCCGTCGTCGCCAGCGAGGTCAAGAACCTCGCCAGCCAAACCGCCGCCGCCACTGAGGAAATCGCCGGCCAGATCAACGCCATCCGCAGCACGACCGAGGATGCGGTGACGGCGCTGCGGAATATCGGCGCCACGATCGAGCGGATGAATGAGGTGACAACCGCCATCGCCGGCGCGGTGGAGCAACAGGGCGCGGCCACGCGTGAGATCGCCCGCAGCGCCTCGCAAATGGCGGAGGGCACAGGGGCCGTGGTGCGCCGGATCGGCGATGTCCAGCGCGCGGCCGGTGCCACCGGCTCGGCCGCGCATGGCATGCGGCAAACCTCGGTGGAATTGACCCAGCAGGCCAATATCCTACGCGGCAAGGCTGACCAGTTTCTGACGAGTATCCGCGCCTGAAGCCGCGCCAGGCGGGAACCAAAACCCGCCTGCGTGAAAAAACCTACCGCTATCGAAGGGCCGCCCGGCCCCTCCCAGCCTCAAGCAACCCGGTGCGGCGGCGGCAGATCAAAGCGCAGAACGCAATCCAGGTTCTGCAGCGCCCGCTCGCCCATCGCATCGCGGGTTTCGATGGTGGCGCTGCCCAGATGCGGCAACAGCGCGACATTCTCCAGCCCCAGATAACCCGGGAAAACCTTCGGCTCGCCATCATACACATCAAGCCCGGCAGCGCGGATATGGCCAGAGGCCAATGCCGCCACCAGCGCCGCATCATCCACGCTGCCACCACGGCCGGTATTGATCACGATGCTGCCCGGCTTCATCTGCGCAAGCCGCGCCGCATCAAGCCATTTGCGGGTGCCATCGCCGCCCGGGACATGCATGGAGAGCATGTCGATCGCGCGCAGGAAACCCTCATCGGTCTCGTGGAAGATCGCACCCTGCTCCACCTCGGCCGGCAGCTTCCGCAGGTCACGATAATGGACCTGCATGCCAAAGCCGCGCGCCATGGCGGCCAGCTTCTGGCCAATCCGGCCAAAGCCCAGAATACCAAGCTTCTTGCCCTCAAGCGTCACGCCCATAAGTTGGGTCGGCGCCCAGCCATCCCATTTATTGGCGCGCACCATGCGCTCGCCCTCACCGGCACGCCGGGCGGCCATCAGCAGCAGGGTGAAGGCGCATTCGGCCGTGGCAAAGCTCAACACCTCAGGGGTATTGGTCACAATGATGTTTTTCGACCGCGCGGCGGCCACATCCACATGGTCATAACCCACCGAGAAGGTGGTGACGATTTTCACGCTATCCGGCAGGGCAGCAACAACCGCAGCGCCCATCGGGTCACCAGCGGCTATCAGCACGCCATCGGCGCGCGCCTCTGTGGCGCGGCGGGCAATCTCCATCCCATCGCGGAACCAAGGCTCGTCATGCGGGTTCAGCCGCGCGTCATAATCACGTGTGGCGCGGGCCTCAATCTCCGCGGGAAGCTTGCGGGTGACGAGCAGAATGGGCTTGGACATGGATGTTTCCCCAGGCGAAAGACAGCCAGGGGTTTAGCGCATTTCAATCAACACGCCATCCGCACCCAGTTGCAGGGCAAGGCCAGTGCGGCGCGGCCGCAAGCGGATGCGCACGCCATTGGCGTTCTGCAGCCAGACAAACCCAGTCACCTGGGCGCCCGGCACCACAATGCCACTGCGCGCCTGGACATAGGTTCCAGGAAAGAGGGTGACATCGCGCATATCGAACACATCGCCGGTGGCGGTGATCCGCGCGACGCCAAGCCCGCCCACCCCGGCGGAGCGCACGCGGAACGGCAGCCGCCGGCCGCGATAGGTCAGCACACCGCTGCCCCAGCCAACCTGGCCAATATAGCCGACCTGCCAATTGCTCATCTCCACCCGGGCATCGGGCCGGGCATTGGCCGGAACCTCAGCCGGGGAGGCCGCGGGCGCCAAAGGTTCCGCGGGCGCTGCGGCCACCGGCTGCGGCGTCTCACTGGCGCAGGCCGCCAGCAGAAGGGCGGGGCTGGCCAAAAGCAAATGGCGACGGAGGGAGGCGGTCATGGCGGCAATCCTGGCGATTCGGGATCTACGCTAAACACTCCCCCCCACAGCGGCAACGGCCAGGCGTCCCGGCTATAGGCAGGGCGTATCAGCGCCACGGCTTGCCAGCCCAGTGCGGGTGCTGGATTGTCCCGCCCAGAACATTCATTGGGGAGTTTGAGCATGGATTTGGGTTTGCAGGGCAAGCGCGCGCTGGTGATGGGTGCATCCAAGGGCCTGGGCCGCAGCGTGGCGGACGCGCTGGCGCGCGAGGGCTGCCACCTCGTGATCAGCGGCCGCAGCCAGGCCAGCCTGGATGTGGCGGCGGCCGCACTCCGCGCCCTGGGCGCCGCCTCGGCCATCGGCATCCCCGCCGATGTCGCCAATAATGAGGATATGGACCGGCTGGCCGATGGCGCCGTGGCGGCGATGGGCGGCGTGGATATCCTCATCCTCAACCATGGCGGCCCGCCGCCCGGCACCGCCCTGGAACTGGACGAGGCACTCCTCCTGCCCTGGTTCCAGCGCATCGTCGCCGCCCCCATCCACATCACCAAAAAACTGCTGCCGGCGATGCGGGCGCAGAAATTCGGCCGCATCATCAATGTCGGCAGCACCGGCAT
>Ga0114972_10003154_pt1 | contig 12361 bp, 8 predicted proteins | sample M_140807_EF_Meta_FD_87354 | JGI IMG/M metagenome (GOLD analysis project Ga0114972, IMG submission 87354) | Freshwater microbial communities from Lake Montjoie, Canada to study carbon cycling - M_140807_EF_MetaG | ecosystem: Environmental > Aquatic > Freshwater > Lake | place: Lake Montjoie... | reverse complement strand
GCGTTCCGACAGCGCCCTCGCCTGGCCGAACGCGATCATGGTCGACGGCACGATCGGCGCCTCGACGCCGCCCGCAATGACGACGTCGGCTTGGTCCGACTCTAGAAGCCAAAGCGCGAGCCCGAGGGCGTCTGCACCCGAGGCGCACGCGGTCGAGACCGTGTGGCAGGGACCAAACGCGCCGACATGAATCGCGATCTGCGCTGCGGCCGCATCGCAGAAGCTCGCGAGGACCGTGCTCGGTGGCACGGCGCGTGGCCCACGCGTGAAGCACGCTTCGTGAGCGGTCCAGACCCACTCCATGGGGGCACACGTGCCGGTCACGACGGCCACGCGGTTGGGGTCGACGCCGACGAGCGTCGCCGCCGTCGCGGATGTCCAGAGACCCGCGTCGCGCAGGGCCATCTGCGCTGCAGCGACACCCATGTGCCCCGCGCGGTCCATGCGCTTCGCGGCGCGCCGCTCCATGAAGTCGGTCGGCTCGAAGCCAGACACGGGACAACACACCAGACTGCGCCACTCGCGCGCGTCGAAGCCCTTGACCCGTTGCCCCGCAGAGCGGCCTTCGAAAAGGGCCCCCGCGAACGCGTCGAGGCCCACGCCGATGGGCGAGACGACCCCGAGCCCCGTGATCGCGGGCGCGTCTCGTCCGGGTCTCGTCACTGACCGAGCGCGCGCGCCGCCAGGCGACCGAAGCGGCCGTTGGCATCAATGCGGTGTGCGCGCGCCAGGGTCGCGCGGCCCGCGCTCTGAAACTCGCGCGTCGAGAGCTGCGCGCGACCGAGCGCATACAGGGACTCGGCGGAGTAAGCTTCGAGGTCGACGGCGCGTCGCAGGAACTTGAACGCTGCCTCGGTCTGTCCGCTCGCCAGCGCGAGCTGACCCGCGACGCGGTGCGCCAGCGCGAGATGGGGGGCGAGCCGGAGCGCCTCGTTCGCAGCGTCGCGCGCCGCCGCGCTCGGGCCGCCGAGCATCGCTGCGGCCTCGGCGCGGGTGGCAAGAACGACTGCGAGCGCGCGCCCGCTCGAACCCGTCGTCCGGGCGCGCTCTTCTGCGTCTTGGGCAGCCGCCAGGGCGAGGTCCGCGCGGCCCGCGGCCAACCACACCCGCGCAGCAGCGAGCGGCGCTGCAGGTGAATGCGTCTGCGCTGCAGCAGCGCTCAGCGCGCGTCGTGCTGCATCCCACTGCTCCGCGAGAGCGTATGCTCGACCGGCGTCGAGCCGCACATCGATCGCGTCCGGCACAGCCTCAGTGAGCGGCGTCATGGCTCTCAGGGCGTCTTCGGCGCGCTCCTCGCGCAACGCGAGCAGACCCTCGACATAGCGGGCCGAGGCGGGGTCCCCTGACTTCTCGGCCGCTTGAGCGAGCGCCGCTGCGGCCTCGAGGCTCATCGTCGTGACGTGTGCCCGCGCCAAACGACGCACCGCGCTCGGCGGCTGAGGATCGTGCACGGCGCGCTCGGCGAGGGTCGCGATGACCGCCTGCGGGTCCTGCTCGGCCTCAGCGAAGGCCGCGAGCTGGTCCGCGGCGGGCATATATGCAGGGTTGATGGCGAGGGCCTCCGCGCACGCTCGGCGCGCCAAGTCCGGCGAGCCGGCGAGGGCAAAGGCTCGACACAGGCCCGCCTTCGCCAGCGCGTCCCGTGTGTCCACGACCAAGGCGTTCTTGAAGCTCGCGATCGCCTCCGCCGCGTTGCCCTCGGCGAGCAGCGCCTCCGCCAGCGCGCGGAAGCGCAGCGCGGGGTCCTCGATCTGGTCCTGAGAGCCTGGCCCGTCCCGCAGGCGCTTGAGCTCGTCCTTGCGGATCGACGTGCGTTGCAACATCCACCGCGCAAGCGCCCGATACACCCGAACCTCAAAGTGCTTGGCGTCGAGCGTCGCGGCGTCATCGAGCACCCGCTCCGCCTGTGAGAACTGGCCGCTCTCGATGTAGGCGCGGCCCTGCAACATCAGCGTCTGCGCAGTCTTTCGGCCGATGCGGTCGAGCACGGTGAGGGCGCCGCGGGCGTCGCCTCGGGCCAGCCGTGCGCGGGCCAGATACTCCGCGTGCTGAGGCTCCTCGGGGTGCATTCGAGCGGCCTCGACCAAAACGCGCTCTGCGGCGTCGAGCTTGTACTCACGCAGGTCGAGCGCAGCGACGTTCGCGGCAAACCGCGGATCTCGGGGCGCCGCTCGAGCCGCCTGCTCGAACGCGGCGCGCGCCGACGCGGCGTCCCCCCGGGCCAGCGCGTAACGCCCGAGCGCCTCTTGCGCGAGAGCGGTCTGCTTCGGACTCAGGCCACCCTGCGCCAAGAGGCTCCTCAGCTCTGCGGCAGCGTCGTCTTGACGTTTTTCGAGCGTAATTCTGATGCGCGCGTACCCGATGCGTGCGTCGACGGAAGACGCGGCCGGCCCGTCCATCAAGCGCTGCATGCCCTCATACGCAAGACCGTATTGACCCCGTGCGATGCGCGCCTCAGCGACGGTGAGGGCGACCCCGACGTGGTCGGGGGCTGAACGCTGCGCGGCGCCGAGTCGCTCGGTCGCAGGCTCACGCAGCCCCTCGGCCAGCGCGGCCTGACCCCACAGCCAGTGCGCGTCCGCGTCGTCGCGGCGCAGGGTCAGCGCCCGGTCGGCCGCCCGACGTGTTGCGGCGAAGTCGCCCGCCTCGAGTCGTTTCCAAGCCTCGGCGAGCGCGGTGTCTGGCTCGTTGGCCGCGTGTGCAGTCGCCCCCATCAGCGCTTGATCGGAGATGGCGCGGCGCGCCTCGTCGGCGTCCCGCGCGACGCGCTCGGCCTCGAGACGGGCACGGAGCGCGAGGACGACGCGGCGCCGATGGCCAAGTCCTTGTGCCCCAAACGTCTCAAAGAGACCGCTCGCCGCCCGGGCGGCCAAGTCGACTTCTTCGACGCCTGCGCCGACCGTGTCACTGGCGGCGCGGCGCGCAGGGGGGGTTGCCTCAGCGAGGCGAGCGGACGCCGACTCGACGACCGCGTCGAGGCGCGTCGCTTGGGAGACGTACCGCCACGAGGCGATGAAGCCGAGCGTCAAGACCACCACAGCCGTGAGCCCCAGGGCGCGACGCGCGCGGGGCGTAACCATCGACAGCGCAGCGCCTGCGCCCAAGCTCGTCGAGGACTGCGCCGGTGCGCGTCGGCGTTGCGCGGCGACAATGTCCGCGACCGCGTCGGGGACTTGCGTGCGATGGCCCGTCCGCGCATCGAAGTAGCTGCCAAAGGCGGCGTCGTATCTCGGCGGCTCCGAGGTCTCGGGTGGGGGCGGCGGTGCGGCCACAGCCACGATGGACGGGCCTGGTTTGGGTGTCGGCGGCGCAGGCTGGGCGGCCGGCGGCGCAGGCTGGGCGGTCGGCCGCGGCGCAGGCTGAGCGGTCGGCCGCGGCGGCGCGGCTGGGGCGCGTAGCCCGTCGAACTCGGCGGGGTCGAGTGGGATGTCCAGCAGGTCTTGCAGGCCAGGCGTGGCTCTGGGGGTGCCAGGGCGCTTCCGCGTCGGCGTGCCGGTCGGCTGGACGGGCAGCGGCGGCGGTGCCGGCTTGGCGGACGGCGGCGCGGATGGCGCAGACCGCGGCGCCCACTCGGCCCGCGCCGGCACGCTCTGGGGTCGTGGCGACTCGGGCGCGTGGGGCGGCGCCGAGGGCAGCGTCGGCGCCGCCTTCACGGGTGAGGCGGCCTCGGCCGAGGGCAAAATCGGGGGTGACTCCGGGGGCTCTGGCACGCTTGTCCGCGCTGCGAGCAGCGGCTGCGTCGGTGGACGGGCAGGTCGCGCGGACTCGTCGAGGATGGAGTCCCGGTCACTGACTGCGGCGGGCGCCTCTGCGGTTGTCGGCTCGAGGTCATCGTTGACCTCCGTGCGAACGACATCACCCGCCGTGGGCTCCGCCTCGAACGGCGCCGAGCTCTCCGATGTGCTCAGTGAGACCTCGAAATCGCCCGGTATCGAGAAGCGCGGGCTGACCATCGCGGCCTCGCTCAGGCCAGCGCGTTTCTTCTCGAGGCGCACCGTGCCGAGCGCTGCGTCCTCCGCCATGTCCGCGACGACGTGCGCGACGGTCGGGACAGGCTGGTCTCGCTCGGTCGGCGCAGCGACCGGGCCGGGCGAGAGCCCCGCCTCAAAGTCAAACAGAGGCAGAGCAATGCGTGGTCCCGCGGTGGGGCGAGGGGCGACGGCAGGTGTCGGCATAACGGCGGCCGAACGCGCTTGCTCGGCCGCCAATCCAGGGCTCGGCATCTCTTCAGTCTGGTCCGTCGTCGCGAGCGCGACCACGGCGGCTGGGCTGTCGGCGTCGAGCGTTCGGCGACCTGTCCCGGGGTGAGGGGGTCGATCGGCGAGGGACGGCAGGTCTCGGACACGCGGCTGCGTCCCCCCGACTTGCGGCGCGGGTGAGGCGTCGCTGACCGGCTGGGTGGGCGGGACCACAGAGATGCGCTGGATGTAGGCCGTGAACCCGGATGGGCTCTGCTGGGCGGGCGTGGCCTTGGGGAGCGGCGCCTTGAGCAGCGTCTCAACACGGCCCGTCGGCTCGACGACCCCGATTTCAGGCGCCTCGGCGAGCGCGCGGCGCTGCGTCCCCGCGGCCGTCTCTCGCAGGAGCGCGCGCGCCTCTTCGTCTTCGGGCGCGGTCTTGCAGGCGCGCTCGAGCACGACCCATGCCTCGTCGTCCTGTGCTGTCTCAATGAGCGCGCGCCCGAGCGTCTTCATGGCGGCGACATCGCTCGGCGCCTGGCGCAGGGCCGCGGCCGCGTGCCGAATCGCCGACTTCGGCCGCCCGCGCGCGAGCTCGACGCGCGCCAAAAGTGTCAGCGCACCCGGCTCCTCGGGCCGCGCCGCGATGCCCTGCTTCAGAATCTCGAGCGCGCGGGCTTCGTGTCCGAGCGCCAGATGCGCCTCGGCCAGCGGCACAAACGGCGCGGTCAAGGGGGCCTCCGAGAGCGCGCGTTCGAGCGCAGCGAGGCGGTCGATGGGCGGCTCCGGCTCCACGGCGCGACACCGTACACCATGCGCGCCGCCTGTGATACACGCGCCTTATGAGTCACTTCGAGCGCCCCGCCCTCACGGTCGATGTCGTCGCCTTTCGCTGGCGTCGTCGGCTTGAGGTCTTGCTGATCCGCCGCGGTAAGCCACCCTTTCAGGGCCAGCACGCGCTGCCCGGTGGCTTTGTGGAGCCCTTCGAGCCTGCCCCGGTCGCTGCGGCGCGCGAGCTGCTCGAGGAGACCGGCGTGCGCATCGATCCCGAGACGTTGCGGACGGTGGGCACCTTCAGCGGTCCAGACCGTGATCCGCGCGGTTGGACAGCGTCCGCCGTCTACGCCGCCGTGCTCTCACCAGACGTCGAGGCCGCTGCCGGGGACGACGCCGCGGCCGCTGAGTTCATCGACGCGCAGGCGCTCCCCCCGCTCGCTTTTGACCACGCCCAAGTCATCGCGGCCGCGCGCCGCGTCCTCATCGAACGCGTGCAGGTCGAGCCGTGGCCGCTCACCCTGCTCGGTCAGGGTTTTCGTTCGGCGCAGGTGCGCGCGCTCTATGCCGCCATCCTGGGCGAGCCGGTCGCGCCGCGCCCGCTCAAGGCCTGGCTGCGGCGGCGCGGCGCGGTCACGCGTGTCGGCGTCGCGCGCTTCTCGCCGTCTGCCGAGCTGCGGCCCGACTGGCTCCGCTGAATCGTCTCAGCCCTTCTTCGCCGTCTTGCCCTTGAGCGCGCGGTCGTAGATCGCGTCCGGCAGCGCGCGCGCCGCCTTGACGATCGACGCGAGCTGCCACGGAAACGAGACGTGTGTGTCGCGCGCCCGAATGCCCTCGTACATGGCCTCGGCGGCGTCCTCGAGCTCCATCAGAAACGGCATCGGGAACTGGTTACGCGCCGTCATGGGCGTCTTCACGAAGCCGGGACAAATCGTCGTGACGTCGATGTTGTACTGCTGCACCTCGACCCGAACGCTCTCGAGCAAGTTCGTGACCGCCGCCTTGCTCGAGGCATACGCGCCGTTGCCCGGCAGGCCCCGATAGCCCGCCAAGCTGCTCACGCCCACGATATGCCCACGGCGACGCTCCACCATGCTCGGCAGCACGGCCTCGAGGCAGTAAGCCACGCCGAAGACGTTCGTGCGGTAGATGCTCTCGAGCGCGCTCGCCTTGAAGCGCGCGGCGGGCGTGGCGTCCCCGATGCCCGCGTTGCAAATCAGGGTGTCGATGGGGCCGAGCTCTCGCACGCACCGCTCGACCGCCGTGTTCACGGCGGCCTGGTCGGTCACGTCCAGCGCGAGCGGCAGCGCCACGCCCCCCGCCTCGGTGATGCGCGCAGCCAGGGCATCGAGCGCGTCCGCGCGCCGCGCCGTGACGCAGATGCGGTCCCCATCACGGGCCAGCAAGGGCGCGAGCGCCTCGCCGAGCCCAGACGACGCGCCCGTCAGGAAGACCACGCGGCCGCTCTGCGCGCCAGACCGGGAGTTCGCCATTCTACATCCCCTCGGGCCACGTCAGGCCCAGCGCGTCAAGCGCGCCTCGCATGTCTTGTGGAATCGGCGCGGTCACGCGCAGCGCCCGCCCTGTCACGGGGTGGGCGAGCGCGAGGGACGCCGCGTGCAACGCCAGCCTGTGTAGCCCGAACCGCGCGCGAAAGTCGCGGTTGATGTCGCCCTTGCCGTAGTGAACGTCGCCCACCAGCGGGTGGGACAGGTGCTTCATGTGCCGCCGCACTTGGTGAAATCGGCCGGTCTCGGGGAAGCACGCCACAAGCGAGAACCGCTCGCCCGTCGCGACCGTCTCGAACCGCGTGACCGCGGGCACGCGCGCCTCGCCGCGACCCTTGGGCACGGGGTGGTCCACGACGCCCGACGCGGGCGGCCGGCCCCGCACCAGCGCAGCGTAGGTCTTCCGCACGCCGCCCGCAGCGAACGCCGTGTCCAGCGCGCGCGCCGTATCGACGTCCTTGGCGACGAGCAGCGCGCCGCTCGTCGCGCGGTCCAGCCGGTGGGGCGTGTGCAGCCCCGCGCCAAAGTGCGCTTCGAGCGCGTCCACGACCCACGGGCCCACGTCGCCGCGCGTGCGGTGCATTGCCCAGCCGCTCGGCTTGGCCAGCGCGAGCAGCCACGCGTCCTCGTACAGCACCTCGAACAGCTCGGCGGGCGGGGCGGTCATCGGCGCAGTGTGCCAGCGCGCGCGTTTCTTGTTGAGGGCTGGCCGCGAGGCTCGCATTCTTCGCGGCGTTTCATCCCCAGCAGAGAGAGACGCACGATGAAGACCACCCTGACTCGCACCCTCGCCACCACGGGCGCGCTCGCGCTCCTGACCTCGGGCGCCGCCTGCGCCGTCAACAAGACCGAGGGCGGCGACGCGCCCAAGTCCGCCGCGCCGGCCAGCGCGGCCGCGACGATCGCCTCGGCCGCCGCGCCCACTGCGCCGCCCACCCGCGCAGACGACCTGCCCGCGCCGGCAGACGTCGCCGCGGCCCCCGCGGACGCCGTCAAGACCGCCTCGGGCCTCGCCAGCAAGGTGCTGCAGCCCGGCACCGGCACCGAGAGCCCGAAGGCGTGGGACACCGTCAAGGTGACCTACGCGGGCTGGACGACGGACGGCAAGATGTTCGACGGCTCACACCGCCACGGCGGCAGCGCCGAGTTCCCGCTCAACCGCGTCATCCCGGGCTGGACCGAGGGCGTCGCCCTGATGGTCCAGGGCGAGAAGCGCCGCTTCTGGATCCCCGCCGAGCTGGCCTATAAGGGCCGCCCCGGGCCTCAGGGCACGCTCGTCTTCGACGTCGAGCTACTCGAGATCAAGAAGGGCGTCGAGCCGCCCCCACCGCCCCCGCCTCCCTCGGTACCGGCCGACGTTGCCGCGCCGCCCAAGGACGCCGAGAAGAGCCCCAAGGGCGTCTTCTCCAAGGTCCTGAGCAAGGGCAAGGGCAAGGCCAAGCCCGGCCCGACGGCGCGGGTCAAGGTCCACTACTCGGGCTGGACGACGGACGGCAAGATGTTCGACAGCTCCGTCGCCCGCGGCGAGCCCATCACGTTCCCGCTCAACGGGGTGATCCCCGGCTGGACAGAGGGCGTCGGCCTCATGGTCGAGGGCGAGAAGCGGCGCCTCTGGATCCCCGAGGAGCTCGCCTACAAGGGCCGCCCAGGCGCGCCCCAAGGCATGCTCGTCTTCGACGTCGAGCTGATTCAGATCGAGGCGCCCTGAGCGCCCGAGCGCGGGCCGTCTGACGGCGAGCCGCGCTCTGTGAACGCTCAGCTCAGCGCGGGCGCGTCCGGCGCGGGCGGGCTCACGTCTCCCGAGCGCGCGGCGGTCGCCGCGGCCAGCTCAGCCTGCTGTCGGGCCGCCTCGGCCTGAAGCGCAGGCAAGTCCGCCGGCGTAAAGCGCAGGTCCGGGCGACGGTAGTGGTTCAGCTTGGTCTTGCCGTAGAGGAAGTCCACCGCCGCGGGGCGGTCGAGGCCGAAGAAGTAGAAGGCCTCGGTGCTGTGCGTGTCGCACAGGCAGAAGTAGACGCGGCCGAGGCCGTTGTCGAACCAGCTCTTAATGTGCCCGGCCTCCTGGGACGACCAGCGCGTCACGCGCTCGACCATCTTGGGCGCGAAGGCCTCGTACGGCGGGCGGGCCTTCTCGCAGCACATCACGACGGGGCCGCACTGGCTGTGGTCGTCGCCCGTCCCGTGCGCATGCACGTACACACCGGCCTGTCCTTGGGCATCAAAGCCGACGAGCCACGTCCGCTTCGCGTCACCGGTGGTCAGGCGCTTCTTGATCTTCTTCACCATGCGTCAGAGTTCTTTCGCTTACGGGGAGGCGGGACGCTACACCGGCGGACCGTTTGGGTGAAGTGGGTCGCGAGCCCTTGCGGACGTGGGCGCGAATGAGCAATGTACCCACATGAACCTACTCCGAACCCTCGTTCTTGCATGCGCCGCGGCCCTCGCGGCGCCGCCTGCGGTCGAAGCGCGCGCGCGCCGCACGACGGTCGCGTCCGCGAAGAAGCCGCCTGCGAAGTCGACCGCCAAGAAGGCCAAGCCCAGCAAGCGCAAGGCGAAGAAGGTCGTCAAGCGTAAGGCCGCCGAGCGGGCGGTCGCAGACCTGACGGAGTCCGGCAAGCCGAACGTGCAGTCGCGGCAGGCGGTCGTGATCGACCTCGACTCGAACGAGGTCCTGTGGTCGCGGGAGCCCGACGTGGTGCGGCCCATCGCCTCGGTCTCGAAGGTGATGGCCACCCTCGTCGCCGTCGAGAACGGCCTGAAGCTCGACGACGTGCAGACAATGAACGACGAGGACGCGCGCGTGGCTCGCAGGGGGGCGCGCTCTCGGCTCCTCCCGGGCTATCGGGTCAAGAACCACGAGCTCCTGCGCGCCGCGCTGCTCGGCTCGGACAACCGCGCCGTGTCGGCGCTCGGGCGGTCGATTGGGCTCGACGCCAAGGGGTTCGCGGCGGCGATGACGGCCAAGGCCAAGGCGCTCGGCCTCAAGAAGACGCGCTTCGGCGACCCGACGGGCCTCGACGAGCGCAACGTGTCGACCGCGCGGGAGGTCGTGACGATGCTCATGGCCGGCTTGGCGAACGAGACGCTGAAGCCCATCTACGCGCTGACGGAGTGGGACCTCACGTTCACGGTCGGGAGCGGCAAGAAGGAGCGCACCGGGACGCTCCACTACGTGAACACGAACCGCCTGCTGCGCGGCAGCGCGCACAAGATCTACGGCGGCAAAACGGGCTACACCGACCCCGCGAACTACTGCTTCGCGACCGCGGGCGAGGTCGAGAAGCACCGCATCGCCGCCGTGTTTCTGAACGGTGAGGGCGAGCTGACGCGCTTCGGGGACTTTCGGCGCGTGGCGGTCTGGATGAAGCAGGAGGTCGCCGCGGGGCGCCTGAAGGCGGCCCCCGTGCAGGTCGCGGCGCTGGGTACGCCTGTCCCCACGCCGCACGACGAGGACGCGCCGACCGAAGCGGCACCGGCGCCGGTCGAGGCTGCGCCGGCCGTCGCAGAGGCCGCGCCGACCGCGGTGGCGGAGCCCGCGCCGACCGCGCAGCCAGACACCCCCGCGCCCAAGCCCGAGGTCGCAGCCCGAGAGGTCGTGCCGCCGCGCGCGCCCGCGCCCCGGGGAGACGCGCTGCCGGGCTACATTCCAGTCGCGCCGTTTCCGCCGCCGTCGGCGCCGGTGGGCCGATGAGCCGCCTGGGCCTCGTCGGGGTCGCGCTCGGGCTCGCGGCGGGTGGCTGCTGGAGCGACACGGAGTCGGGGCTCCCGGGTGGCTTTGGTGGCCGGAGTTTGGCCGCAAGCGGCGACGCGCTCTATGTCGCGGGCTACGGCGGCGGGGTTTACAAGTCGAATGCGGCGGGCGACCGATGGAGCCCAACGGCGCTGGCGCTGCCCGCGGGGGACGCGCCCGCTGAGATCGCGGTCGAGGGGCAGACCGTCCTCGTCGGCACGGACGGCGGGCGCGTATTCCGGTCAACGGACGGCGGGGCGCGGTTCTCCGCGTCCACGGTCGTCGGGGCGTCGGCGGTCGCGCAGACCTACGGCTTGGCGCTCTCGGGCCGCGCCGCGTATCTGGTGACGCTCGACGGCGTGTTCTGCTCGGCCGACGCGGGGCAGCGCTTCGTGGACTGCACGCCGCCCGACACAGCGACGCGCTCGGTCGACGCGGTGACCGTGACCCCTGAGCGCGCCTACATCGTGGTCCAGCAGAGCGGGGTTTACTCGCGAGGCCACGGTGATGCCGTGTGGACACAGCTGGGGCGGGGCGGGCCACGGATGGCGAACAGCCTGGCCGTCGTCGGTCAGTCCCTGTGGGCCAACGACGTCGAGGCGGGCGGGGTCATCAAGGTCCTCGCGCTCGGTGAGCCGGGCGGCGCTTGGGCGGCGCGGCCAATGCCCCGCGAGGGTGGCCACGTGACCGGCGTGCTCGCTGCGGCGGGGCGCGTCTTCGTCTCGATGGACAGCGACGAGCGTGGCCTCAATGGCCATGACTGGGTCGATGTCTTGGTCGCGCCCGCGGGTGGCGGCGCGCTCGAGAGCGTCGACAGCGGGCTCTCGAAGCAGTCGGTCGCGAGCATGGCTGTCTTCGCAGGTCGGGTCTACGCGACGGGGGCGTGGGGCGTGAGCCGCGCGCGCTTCGAATGAGGCTGCGTGCAGGCGCGACAGCGGGCGCGCTGTGCCTCTGGGCGCTGGCGGGGTGTGAGGCGACCTCGACTCGCCCCCGCGATGTTCAAGTCGATGCCGCGGTCGTCGCTCACCTCGACGCCGCGACGCGGGCTGATGCGGAGCCGCCGCCGCGCGCGGACGCGACGCCCGGCGAGAGCGACGCCCTGAGCAGCAGAGATGCTTCGCCCGCATTCGATGACGACGCGCTGTTTGACACGAGCCGGCTGCTCGAGGTCTCCATCGAGATGGACCCGGTCGAGTGGAACGCGCTCCGCCGCGAGGGCCGCGATGGCCTCGATTTGCGGGGGCTCGATTGCCTCGACGCCCCTTTCGACTCGCCTTACACGTGGCGCACTGCGCGCGTCGTAGTCGACGGGCAGGCGCTCGGCGAAGTCGGGGTTCGCAAGAAGGGGTTCTTCGGTTCGCTCAGCGATACGAAGCCGTCGCTGCTCCTTGACGTTGACCGCGTGGTTGAAGGACAGGCCCTCGGTGAGCTCACGCGCCTGACGCTGAACAACAGCGACCAGGATCCGTCGCTTGCGCGGACGTGCTTGGCGTACGACGTCTTTCGACGCGCGGGCGTGCCTGCGCCGCGGTGCAGTCACGCTCGAGTGCGCCTCAACGGCCTCGACCTCGGCGTCTATGTGCACGTCGAGTCCGTTCGGAAGCCGTTCCTGCGACGGCACTTCGACGACGACGAGGGCACGCTGTACGAGGGCACGCTGAGCGACTTCACGCCTGCATGGCGAGGCACTTTCGAGCAGAAGACGAACGAGGACATGCCCAGCACCGCGGTGCTCGATGCGTTGACTGCCGCGGCGCAGGTCGAAGATGCCCGCTTGATCGAAGCGCTCGAGGCTGTGCTCGACGTCGACGCGTTCCTGTCGTTCTGGGCGGCCGAGGTCGCGGTCGCCCACTGGGACGGCTACGCGGGGAATACGAACAACTTCTTCGTTTACGTCGACCCGTCGGACGGCCGTGCGCGCTTCTTGCCGTGGGGGGTCGATGGGACGTTCCAGACGCCCTATCTGCTCTTTGAGGGCGAGGTCGCGCCCGCATCTGCCTTGGCGACGGGGATCATCGCGCGGCGGCTCTACCTGCACCCCGAGGGGCGCGCACGGTTCGTCGCTCGGCTACGCGAGGTCGTCGGCGCAGTTTTTGATGCAGAGGCCTTGATTGGGCGGCTCGACGCCGACGCCGCACTGGTCGGCGGGGTGCTGCCCGACGCCGCCCGCGAGG
>Ga0114972_10003153_pt1 | contig 12367 bp, 10 predicted proteins | sample M_140807_EF_Meta_FD_87354 | JGI IMG/M metagenome (GOLD analysis project Ga0114972, IMG submission 87354) | Freshwater microbial communities from Lake Montjoie, Canada to study carbon cycling - M_140807_EF_MetaG | ecosystem: Environmental > Aquatic > Freshwater > Lake | place: Lake Montjoie... | reverse complement strand
GCACATGCGTACCCACACGGGAGAGCGTCCCTACAGCTGTCAGGTGGATGGGTGTGGGTATAGTGGTACAACGAGCGGCTCACTCACGAGCCACATGCGCTTCCACACGGGAGAGCGTCCCTACAGCTGTCAGGTGGATGGGTGTGGGTATAGTGGTACAACGAGCGGCAATCTCAAGAGCCACATGCTTTCCCACACGGGAGAGCGTCCCTACAGCTGTCAGGTGGATGGGTGTGGGTATAGTGCTACAACGAGCGGCTCACTCACGATCCACATGCGTGGCCACACGGGAGAGCGTCCCTACAGCTGTCAGGTGGATGGGTGTGGGTATAGTGCTACACAGAGCGGCAAACTCACGATCCACATGCGTACCCACACGGGAGAGCGTCCCTACAGCTGTCAGGTGGATGGGTGTGGGTATAGCACTACACAGAGCGGCAATCTCAAGAGCCACATGCGTACCCACACGGGAGAGCGTCCCTACAGCTGTCAGGTGGATGGGTGTGGATATAGCGCTACACAGAGCGGCGCACTCACGAGTCACATGCTCACCCACAATAAATAGCTTTTTTTATTTTTAGGCCTCATAAACACTAAACGAAAACAGAAGAAAAAAGAAACGACCGGTCGATAAATTTTATTTGCCCAGGGGCAGTGGGTTCATAGTCCCAGGCAATTATAGCACTGTCGTGGTTGGATTTGCCACGCCCTAGGACCTTAAATCTTGCGGATCAAAGAGTGGTGTAAGTATCTGGGTGGAAAGATTCCGCTGTGGCACTGCCTAGGCGGTGGTCACAGTAGGAAAGACCAAAACGTACCCCGCCGCAGGTCCAAGTGTGGTAGCAGTGTTTTTAAGCGCATTGACTATCGCCATTTTTGTCCCAGCATTCATGGCCAAAACCACAGCATCACCTCGAACGTCGATATCCACAGGCCACCCCCCCTCCCCAACCGAGCCATTCACCACAAACTCTGTCCAGGTAATTCGCCTTTGTAAATCGGGAGATAGAATGAGAAGAGCCGAGCCATCTCCCGATGCTTGGAGTGTCTGGCCATTGACTGTGAGGGTTTTTTGGAAAGGGATGCAGCAGGCGGAGGCCTGAAGCTCATAAAAAAAACCTCTCGCATCAGTTTGGACACCCATGGTAATGAGAGTGTTCCCGTTTCCGCTCCCATTCTCACCTAGACGAACTAACTGGATCTGGCCCATCACCACCTGTCCAGAGGTTGGATCTAATCGTAGCATGTTTGTTATTGCCTGAGACTGCATATCGTAGGGGGTGGTGTAGCGGTCGATAACCCCCAAGGGTGTCAACCGGGAAATGTTCCTCAAGTCGCATCGGAAAGGGGTGTTGCCCCCATCTGAACGCCCGGCAAATAGAAGTGTGCCATCCCTTCCAATCCTTACGTCCTCCACCCTCCCATCGGCCACATCGCCGTCACAGGGGACCCCCGCCTGCCTGTAAGGTTTGGCATCCCAAGGAATGATGGAAAAGGCTGGGGCCGTCGTACCTCCTCCCACCCCTCCGTAGCTGTACACCTGAACCCGAGGCATGATCATAGACTCCCTCCCCGTGTTAGAGACGTAGATCCAAGACACACCAAATTGCTTATTGCGGGAGTCCACGTACACTGAAGTGAGGGAGGAGCCCCATTGAGCCTCTTGCAGCATGCGGAAGCCATCCGAGTCATACACACCCCACAGGAACCCATTCTGAGTTTCCACGCCATAGCTAGCCACCACGAGACCGTCATCACCAATGTCAACACGGCATGTCGTGTTACGTCCGTTTGACAAGGAGCAACAAACACCACAGGTCCCCGGCTCTAGGAGCGCAAGGTCGTCCCACCACTTCACGCTAGGGCGCGGAGGGGCCACGCCACTTGGTGCAGACGCGAGCCCCGTGAGAACAGACACCCCAAAACTCCCCGCGATCGCAACCTCACCACCAGCATTGGCGCGCACGTGGTCCAAACGCTCGCCCACCTTCACCACCCCAAGGACCTCAGCCCCATGCGTGGTTGAGTGGACATCCGCCACGGAAAAAATGACAAGGGTTCCATTGGAGGCAGGGGTGGCATTGAAAAGCAGGGAGGGGGAGACCCCGGAAAAGGTAGCTCGCCCATTTCCGCTCACAGCAAAAATCACGCTGGGAGAAGTGACAGAGAGGATGGCGATCCCCGTCGCTACAAAGTTCGAGGAGGTGTCCCCGCCGGCCCCGAGAAAGGTGGCAGTGTTCACAGTGAAGTCAAAGTTGGGCAAAGGCGGAGCATCAGAAAAATCCCACTCTATGGGGAATGGGGGAGGGGAGGGGGGAGGCCCAGTATTGGAGGGCCCCTCCTTCACGGTTTCAGGCGCGTAGGAGAGGAGCGTAAGAATAGTACAGGAAAAAGTGGAGTTCACTATGCCAGTCAACACAAATGGGGTGCTGCCGTTTTTCGCGGACAGGGTGAAAGCGTTGCTTGAGGGAGAGAGGGTCCCTGTGCCGTTCAACCAATGGGCCCCCAGTGGGCAGAGCCCCACTTGCGTGTCTGCGGTGCAAAAGAAAGAGAACGTTCCATTAGAAGTGCTTTCCAGACGAATACTAGCCTGGGGGCGATAGGAAAGGCCCGTGGCGTCGTGGCAGGTGTTACAGAACTGAAGGTAAGAGCCAGTTAGGTTGCAGGTGCTGGCTGGGGGCCCTGGGGAGGGACTGGGCACTGGGGGAGTAGACATGGAAGGGGTAGGTGAGGGTGCCAAGGAGCACTGACCTCCCAAGCACCGTGAACCTGCTGGGCAGTCTGAACTGGAGTCGCAAAAAAGAGTGCCATTTTTATATGGAAGGGTATAAGGAGGAGCATTCGCCACGGGAGAGAACTTTACTTTAGGTGAAGAATCCAGACAGTGCCAAGAAAAGAGGTATGGGGAGCAAAAGCTCACTAGGAGGTATGCTGTGCCCACAGGGATGTCAAATGACCACTCACCACTATTCTGGGGAAATCTCGCGCCTACTGGTGCCGACTCACCGGGTTCGATTACACTATCACAGTATAGCAACTGCGAATCCATGCAAGTCCCATTCACGGTCTGTGATTTCAAACACAGAGAAAAGGAAAGTTGATTCCCAGTTGGATTAATAAATCCTTGTCGCCCCGAGAATGTGTCGTTCTTTCGGCAATGGAACTGTGGCTCTTCCCCTTGCACTCCTAACCAACCAAAGAACAGTAGGGACCAAATGCTCATCATGTGTTTGTTTTTGAAAGGCGAGTTTTTTACTAACCTGTTGACATCTTACCAGTGTGTATTAGCCCCATGCGTAATAATATAAGTATTGACACAAGCGACTAATGCTTTTTGTAATTGGTAAATACTTTAATAATTCGTAATACTACTTGTTTTAAAAAAAATAAAGTAATTTGTTTTTGTCAGCAGCCCCCCTAACAATTGTAAAAATTTTATAGTAACCTTTTTGTAAATTATCATTTTTTGTCTCGACGTCATTTCAGACGTTCAGACGTTCATTCAGACGTTCAGACGTCATTAGAGCCCGAATATTGGACGTCGATCGACGTCTTTTTAAAGCCCGAAAGAAGTAATACGGGGAGGAGCGAAAGAGCATGCTGGTGCTCCTACTTGCAATTATAGAGTTTGCATACTTAGGTATTGTCACAGCGTCACGATCTTGCCTGCCGCTCGTCATAAATGTGTCTACACCTGTCCACATCACAGGGCCTTACTTTGCAAGCTGGACCATAGACCCCTCCCGCAACAGGCTTTTCTTTGACGTTAACTTTTCAGATCCCCGCCTGCAGTACCTAGCCCGAGAGATTGGGGGCACTGGTTTGATCCGCTTTGGCGGAGGCGGAGCTGATTCTCTAACCTACGGAGGCTTTGGCGGGCTTCCTTCATGCGATTCGCCGCAGCCTTATGAGTACGAGTGCCTGAACAAAAGTACTCTGGACGCACTCGTTGCGCTCTCCAACTACAGCGGCAACAGGCTCATTTTTGGTCTGGACATAGTTCCTCTTGGGGGCCCCCCTCCTGGCCCCCCCACTGGTCCCTGGGACCCCACGGCTGCCCGGGGTGTCCTGGAGTACCTACGTGATGCACAGGCGCCCCTGTTTGGTGTGGAGCTGGGCAACGAGCGCAACCATCACGGATTTACTCCCGCACAGCAGTCGGCCTGCTTTGACGCACTCAGTGAACTGCTGAGAGAGATCTGGCCAGCCCCACTGCGCCCCGCCCTGATCGGGCCAGATGCGGATGGCGCGGGCAATGGCCCCCCCGGCGAAATGATAACTTACTTGGCCCAGTTCGTGCAGCTGCAAGGGGGTGGCGGTGCCCTGAGTGCAATGACCCACCACGAGTATTTACAAGTGGATTCCACAAGCGTGCTCAACGCGAGTTACCTGGACCACACGAGGGAGATAGCCCAAGCGGTGGTTTCGGGTGTGAGGGCAGTGAGCCCCAGTCTTCCCATCTGGGCGGGTGAGATTGGACCGCACACGGGGAATAGTGCGGGCAATGGGTCAGCGGGAAACTGCAGCGACAACAAGCTGTGTGGGCGCTTTGGGTCCTCCATTTGGTACGCGGACAGCATGAGCGCAAAGGCCAGGGCTGGGTACGATGCATACTTCAGGCAGGACCTTGTGGGGGCATCTTACGCCCTGGTCAATACTAGCATACCCACCCTGCCCCCTCCCGCAAGCTTTGTGGGGGGGTTTTCACCCTCCAGTGATTACTACCTCCTTTACCTATGGAAAAGACTGGTAGGCGCACGCGTACTGGACGTGAGCACCGCCGCGGGGGGGGTAGAGCCCACCACCCGCGCTTACGCATTCTGCACCCTCAGCAGCTGGCAGCCGCCCAGCGGCGGCGGGGGCGCAAGTCCCCCATCTGTGACACTGATTCTTATTAACATTGACCCCTTAGCAACTGCTTGCCTCGCGATTCCCAGTTTTGTGCCCCCCAGTGCCTCCCTGACTTACTTCACGCTCACCGCGGGAGAGGCTGGGGAGGGGGTGCAGTCCTGGGGTGTGCGACTCAATGGCAAGCTGCTACAGTTGACTGCCAATGGCACTCTCCCTGATTTGGGCGGCAAGGTTGTGCCGGCGGGGCAGGAGGGCGGCATTTTCCTACCCCCTCTCTCCGTGAGTTTTGTTGTGGTGCCGGGAGGGGGAGCACTCAGCGCTTGCTGATGTGGGAGACGAGGCGTGACCGTAGTATGTCGTGTTTTTTAAAAACAATTTTTGCGAACCGTGTTTCCATGGCTGTCACGCTCTTCCTTTTTTTTTCCCCAAGGGAACTTACTAAAGCTACCTCGACGGATACAATAAAAGCTAAGTCACTTAGCGAGGAGCAATATGCCCCGCCAGCGCCGCCCATACGCCTGCGGGAAGGTGCGCCTCGAGATGCGTGCGCAACTCAGACGCCGTAAACACGCGCGAGCCGTGGCCAAGCGGGAGGCCCGCAGCGCCGCACGCCTTCTCGGCGAGGGTCATCGCGAGCGCCCACCAGTCCGCGCGCGCGCTTGCAACGACGCGCACGCCCCTCTCGTTAACAGGCAGGTATGCGGTCGTCGTCTGTGTCGCAGAGCCAAAGCGTGCGGCCCAACCTAACCCTAAACCGGTGATACATGGTTTTTTTGAAGGAGGAACATATACGCTGCATGCAGAAGACTCAAAAAAATGTGTTGCTGGCTGGATTACTCTGCTCATTTGTGGGTGGAGTGTACTTTTGGACAACGAAGCGGGTAAAGGGTTTTGATGTATTCTCTCCAGTGGCGAATGAGTTAGATGAGGTGCGGAAACTCAAGAATGAAGCGGATAAATCAAAAAAGGGTTGATACTCACGATTTTTGAATGTGAGCACACTTGCGAACCTTTTCCGGGTGCTGGTTGGCCGCCCCTATTTCTTGAAGTGCTCTTCATTTAAGTAAAGTAGTAGCCTTATACATATACTATTAATTGGGTGTTCGCTTCGCGCCACCTTCACGTGTCTCAAAGCGCTTTCCTAGTGTCAGAAACTTTCTTTTCCCAGGCTTCCTTGCTTCTAGCCTCTGCTTTTAATTTGGCTGCCCTGAGGGACTGTGCGAAGGGTCTATAGCATACACCCTCCTCAGTGATAATCCCAGTGATATACTTAGCAGGGGTTACGTCAAAAGCGGGATTGAAGACAGGGACACCCACGGGAGCCAACCGCGTCTCCCCAACCAAGGTCACCTCCTCTGCACTGCGTTCCTCGATGTGGATATCCGCGCCCGTGAGTGTGGTGAGGTCAATGGTGGAGGTGGGGACACAGGCATAGGTGGGGATACCGTTTTCATGGGCCACCACAGCCGTCTTGTAAGTTCCCACCTTGTTAGCCACGTCCCCATTTGCAGCCACACGATCAGCCCCAAAAATAAAAACGTCTACCTTGCCCTGCGCCATGAGCATACCCGAGGCGGAGTCAACAATCAAGTGCATGGGCACCCCTCCACGCATCAGTTCCCAGGCAGTGAGTTTTGCCCCCTGGAGGCGGGGCCGCGTCTCACTGACCCACACGTGAATAGACTTTCCTTGTTTGTGGCACTCGTAGATTACCCCCAGGGCGGTACCAATGTCCACCGTGGCAAGGGCCCCCGTGTTACAAATGTGAAGGACATTGGCGCCCTGGGGAACCAGAGCAGCCCCGTGCTGCGCCAGTGATCGGTTGGTGCGGACGTCAAGCTCTGCAAGCTCTTGAGCCTCGCTATCTAGAGCTGCCCGTAGGGAGGCGGGGGTGGCCCCGGGAAGGGCGGCGAACTCTTTGGCTATGTCGTAGATTCGACCTGTGGCCCACGCCAGGTTCACTGCGGTAGGGCGAGAGGAGTCGAGATACACTTTGGCAGCACGAACAGCCTCCAGCACATCCCCCGATGTTTTGGCGCCCACTGCAGCATTTGCTGCTATGACCAACCCAAATGCTCCTGCCGCGCCTATCGCAGGGGCACCGCGCACTGTCATATCCAGAATGTACTTGAAGACGTCCTCCACGGTAACCCCACACACCACATTCAGGCTACCGGGTAGCAATTTCTGATCTATCAAATACAGCTTACCGTCCTTAAAGTATACGGGGCGCACCTCTCCGGTACACTCACTTCGGGGATCCATTTGCAGGCTTCGGGTTGGGTTCGCGCAAAAAACTGTGGATAAAACAAAAAAAAACAGAAAAAAGCAAAAATTCCATATAGGCCCCAATTTTTTAGACTTACTCCATGAAGCAATGAATGCGATCTTTTTTTTGACTTACTCCATGAAGCACATTGAGAGAAGAGTTTAGGTGTGAGTGTGATGAATGCGGACATGGAGCAGCCGCAGTCTGCTGCAGTGCAGCGGCGTGTGTCGCCCTCTCTGCCGCCCACACTGACGCTGCTGCGTGCGGTGAGTCTTCTGGGCGTGGGATTTTTGCTTGGCCTTGTGTTTAAGCTGGACGCTCTGCCTCCCCCCTGCCCTGCGCTGCATCCCGCCTCAGTGTCAGATGCGTTGATGGGCGCGCCCCAGCACTCCTCCTTTGACGCGCCTCCCATGGCGCTGCTGCGCACGCACTTTTCGCTGCCCCCGCAGGTGACGCGCGTGATAATCAACGTGGGCTCCTCCAAGGACCCTCCCACGCCCCCGGACGACTTTACAGCAGTGATTGCCGTGGAGCCCATCCTGGCCACTGCCATGGCCATTCCCCAGCACCCCCTCACCTTTGTGATTGTGGCTGCCATCTCCAACGCCACTGGCTTTGCCAACTTTTTCACCTACAACCGCAACGGGGAGTCCTCCACCCTGGCAGACCTGCCAGACGCCATAAAGCACAGCACGCATTCTAGCAAGTGGTGGGCGCAGGACAAGTACCGCCCTGAGAATGTTCCCAGGGTCCTCTTTGTCCCTGTGCTCACTCTGGCCATGCTGCTGGAGGCCGTGCCCCGCAACGTTAGGGTGGCCTTTTTAAAGACAGACATGCAGTGCGTTACCCCCCCCATCCCATCGCCCTGCACACACAACACACAAACAACACACGCGCGCGCCCACTGACAGAGTAGCACACGCGCCACTCCCCTCGATTCCCTTTTGCCTCCCCACGCAGGGGGTTTGACTTTCAAGCAGTACGCGCCGCAGGTCACGCCCTGCGCCGCGCAGAGGTAGTGCAGTCAGAGGTGCTGTGCCACATGTCGCAGCTCAACCCCTCTGTCATTCCCACTGACTTTGCCTTCAACCCCAACGCCCCCCCAAACCGCTTCGACGAGGATTGGGAGGAGCACATGGGATCCCTGGGCTACGAGCTCGTGTCCTCCCCTTGTCTGGGTTGGCCCACAGAAGGGGATGCAGTGTGGCAGCAGGCCTCTGGCTGCGGCCCTGAAAAGTGCATGCTGCCCAGCCCCACTGCCAGTGCCTCCCCCCTGCCCCAAGAGGAGAACAAGCCCAAGCCCTAGCTCTGCCCCTGTACAAGAACACCCATATTTGATGGATTGGGTGTGGTTATAGTGCTGCTATAACACGGGTTGGTTCCACCAGGGGTTCCGTAGATAAAATTATTTAAAAATATCATTTAGTTTTTGATCCACGTTAGTGAGTCTGCGTAATCAGGTCCCTTGTCTGCCTTGACGGTTTTAAACTTCCAGGTCGCATGCGTGGCATTAGTGGCGGTAAAAACCCCATATCCATAATTTTCAGTGCCCGTGAAAGAGGGGGATTCCTTTGTGTACTTGTCATCCTTTTCCCGGTCTCCCGAGGCTCCCGTTACTATGATAGTCATGTATTTGGGGTTAGTGTACGTGCTTCCATCCTGGGATACGCTGGCCATATCGATGTCATTTGTCACCACATCATAGGGTAAATACCTGTTGTAGTAATGAACGTGGCCGCAGAACAAAATGTCCACCTTGGCGTCCTGGAGAATGGGCGAGAAAGCTGCGTAGGCCTCCGCCTCCATGGTCCAGTCCTTGTGCACGAGCGCCACCACCCAAGGTGTTACCTTGCGATCCACCGCCCCCAAGTCGGCCTTCATGAAATTTAGCTGATTTTCAATAAAGGAGGCGTCTCTGGCGTAGAGATAGGCCTCTGCAGTGAAAACAATGAAGTGCGTTAGGCCCTGGTTAAAGGAGTAGTAGCGGGCAGTATTGGTGCCTGCATTTTTCCCCGCAAAGAGCGCAGTGGCGTGCATGCGGGCCTTGTACTCAGTGAAATTGTTTTTGTTGGGCTCCCCAAAAGCTGATAATGATGGAATTTCAGGACTGTGTGTTGTGTGCATGCGTGTTTGTGTGCGTGAGAGCGTGAGAGAGAGAGAAAGCGACGGTGTTTATAGAGTAGCATGATAGAGTAACAGATCGAGAAAAACTTACCAGGACTGTGTTTGTGGGCGTGTGGTGTGTGTGCGCGCATGTGTGCGTGAAATGGTGAGAGAGATAGAGAGCGATGGTGTTTATTGAGTCAGGGATAGAGATAAACTTACACCACATGCCTCATGGTTCCCTTCCGCAGGCATAACGGGGTGTGTGGCTGCATATCCCTGCATGAGGTTCATAAACCCATTGCCGATTACACTAGCAAGATCTTCAAAGTTGTATGCCCTGGGTGGGTAGTTAGGTAAGTGTGGGGTGGGGTGGTTTATGCTATGAATGTTTGGGCGCTACAGCTTAAACGCCTTGTCCCTTGTTAGTACATGACACACAGCAGGGCACTCGTAATCGCCTTCGAGCCCCCATCCGCGCGCAATCGTTACGGCACGGTGAGTACTAACCAATCGCCAACATGCAGGACGCTATCGAATGAGCCCTTCGCGGCCTCTGCAATCAAATCATCCATGCAAATGTCATTTGCGAGACCGAAATCGCCATACACAGCAAACACCTCCGGGCGAGCCACAACGGGCGTCACCTCAAAGATGCTGCTGTTTTCAGAGCCGCCAGTGACATAGTAGTACGCAGGGCTACCTGCTTGAATACCTTTATAGTCTAGGAGGGCTTGGGACATGTAACCAATGGTTGGGGCGTGAAACTGCGTGGCAGCAACTGACTTCCACGCGATCTTGTCCACACTGGTGTATGCCGCGGCGCCGCCACCTGCAGAGGCTACGAAGTCGACAGCCAGCTCCCCGGGAACCCCCGTGTAGGAAAGATGAATCTGCTCAATCTTAGCGGACACCAAAGTGAGAGAAGAGAGAACAAAAGTAAAGCAAGCAAGCATTGTAGATTCTCTTAAGGTTTTTTTGAAGAATCTTGCCACATTGAACAACAGAAAAAAAAAGAAGAAAGACAGAGGAAAAGGAGAGAAAGAACATACAACCTGTGTCCAGGCAGTGAGGAGGTCGAACCCTCCTGCGTGATGAAAGTATGAAGGTAAAAATCTTGATATTTATTTACCTTTCTTTGCCTCACATCTCGACCACCACCCTGTCTGACTCCCTGAATTATGGCTACAACATCCTAGAGGGAAACCCCCTCGATTTTTCCGATGGTGGGGTAAAAAGTCAAGTTTTTATTCCATCCTCCCCTATGATTGGATCTTTAACGAGCGAGTGCTCACTCGATTCTTCCAGATTTACCGTATCGTCGGGTTCCATGCTACAGGGCGCATTGCTGTCATCTTTTTATGAGCAAAGAGAACCGAGAAACTCACCCTTAGCATCCGCTGCCCTGAGTGCTGGCACAATTTACAAGGAGCTATGGGGCGATGGCAATGGCACGATTCTGTTAGGGAAAATTTCACGATGCGCCCTGTACAGTATTGTTAGGGGGGGTGCAGTGCCGTTGGCTCCAGCCTTTGTTTCGGCAGTACATCGCCTGGTGCCCTTCGATCGCGCAAGCCTGATAAACTTTGCCCACTCCTTTGGGACACATTTCACGGACCGCTTGCTCTTAGGAGGTGTGGGGCTCACCTGTACGTCACTGCTCCCGGCGGAATACCACGAGCTGGCAGCGGGAGGGAAAGATTTTGCGGGTGTCGTCCCTGGTGAGCTACGCTTCTCACCCTTCAAGCCTCCTTCCTTGGAGGATCCCGCCGCCTGGCGTTCTGCCCTTCTGGGAGACAGAAGTGGCATCGATGGACTAGCCGTTGTGAAACGAACTGTTACACCACTGTGGGAGCTCCTCACGACCTCCAACTTTCCAGGGGATGTGGACATTGCAGCAAAGCGTGGGGCCTTGGAGAAATTTTTGAGCGCATCCTTTTGTGGGCTCGTGAAAAATTGCGCTTTCCTCAACCCTGAGCCCGCTGTGGCATACTTCACTGGTGCTAGCAGCTGTCCTGATGGATGGAAATCCTACGCTCCTGCGGAGGGCAGACTTCTCCTACCCGTGGACGGAAGCAATGCATTCCCATCCCCTGGTGCCCAGGATGGCGCAGCGTGGGTGGCCAATAGTTCGGGGGTCCTAGAGGACCCAGGTCACACCCATTTTTTTAGCTATAGCAGTGGCATCCTCCCTTCCCAGAGCGATGACTTGCACTTTAGTGGGAGCGATCATTTAATGTCTGGCACGTTGGAGGTGAGTGGGACGCTAGATGCCGCCCATGTGTCTGACTCCCTTCCTTTGGCTCAGGTATTGACTTGCCTCCTTCCAGCGGCCTCCTCCACCCCAACCACACCCTTTTCCTTTCCCCTGAATTCCTATGCATTTTTTGACTCGCAAAGCGCCTCCTCCTGCCCAGTGGGGTGGGAGTTGGAGTCGCCCTCACTCCTGCCTTACGGTAATTTGATTGTACCAACTACCACCACCTCCAATACCGTTCCCTGCCCTGGGACCCCCCCCATTTCCGCCGGCCAGAGCCTCTCTCATACGCACAGCACCTCATTTCACCCCCACACCAATGGCGGTACTAATTTTTTTTCCGCAGCCGGCAGCAGCGTTCTTACTCAGGCCTGGGATCCCGGCGTGCTTCACGCCGGCACCACGGGCGCCTCCACACCCATTCCCTTCCTCCCTCTTCTCCTGTGTAAGAACACGGGTAGCACGGACTCTCGAGCCACAGCGCAGGGCATGCTGGCCCTTGCTCAGAGCTGTGGTGACCTGAGTTCCATGGGATCAAGGCAGTGGGGCCAAACTCACAGTGAGTTTGGCGGACACTTTCTTTTCTCCGCACCCTTTGGTGGTGCTGGGGGGGCAATTATGGGGTCGGGTCGTGCAAGGCCTGTGGGTCGCTCTAACTGCTATGACACGGGGGGCTCCCACTCTCACTCTGGTTCTCCATCCGTGAGCAGTACTCCTCCCTGCGGCAACAGTTATATAGACCAGGTTTGCAACAATTGGTACAGTCCAGACTGCAATGCAGCCAGTGTGGACTGTGAGGTCTCCTTTGAAGGCTTTGTCACGCACGCCTCCAGTGCAACCCCCCCCTTTGTGCAGCTTGAACTGTGTGCAATCCTACCCTCCCCCTC
>Ga0114972_10003152_pt1 | contig 12368 bp, 12 predicted proteins | sample M_140807_EF_Meta_FD_87354 | JGI IMG/M metagenome (GOLD analysis project Ga0114972, IMG submission 87354) | Freshwater microbial communities from Lake Montjoie, Canada to study carbon cycling - M_140807_EF_MetaG | ecosystem: Environmental > Aquatic > Freshwater > Lake | place: Lake Montjoie... | reverse complement strand
GTATGTGTCTTGTAGTGTGACCAAGGACCAGTGGCGGACCTATTATCGAACGGTTCCGTTTGTCGATCGTCCGGTGCTCCACTCCAGACTCGTGCAGAGTTTGTCGTCGAGCACAACAAGCCTGTGCTAGTGAAATAGACTGAAATAGCCTATCGACTACCACCGCAGCGCGTGCAGGGGGCTTGCGAATTGGTCGGTCCATCCGCCGCTGTTGACTTGTGTGGCGGAATCACCCGCAGTGCTTAGATCTGCATTGTTTTGCGAGGGAGCGAGTTTCTCGCGTGCACCGGGCCAAGCTGGAAGCGGGGTGGTTGGCGGGAGGAGCAGCAACCAACGGACGCGTCTGGACTGAGGTTCGTATTGCGAGAGTTTGGATTCGACCAACAGCGGCTTAAGTTCGGCTTGTTTGGCTGTTGCAAAAAGGACTGGGGCAAGGTCTAGGTTTCGGTTGGTGATGTTCAGCGCCAGGATTCCGTCGGGAGCAAGGCGTTTTTTGTAGAGATCGAAGGCTTGTTGGGTCAGCAGGTGGATGGGAAGTGAATCGTTCGAGAAGGCGTCGACGAGGATTAGATGGTAAGTGGGTTGGTTGTTGGCCAGCGATTCGTTATGAAGAAGTTGTCGCCCATCACCGACGAGGATTTCGGTATGGCCGGCGTGGGAATCAAGGTAGTTGAAATGTTTTTTGGCCAGTTCGCAGACCGCGGGACTGATTTCGAAGTACCGCATTGAGTCTTGTGCTTTGGCATAGAGGGAGAGCGATCCTGTCCCTAGACCGACGACGGCAACCCGAAGCGGTTCGGAGAAGTGATTGTGGCACCAGCCGAACGCGAGGGCGGCCCCGGAGTCGGTTTGGTAGTAGGTGGTTTGATCTGGGTCAAGTTTTGAGTCGAGGGGTTGGGTTCCATGTCGAATACGACCGTGGAGCATTGCCCGGAGTCCTTGTTTTTGGTTTTCGATGACGCTCACGACGCCGTAGAAGTCCCTTTGTTTATCGATGCAAGTTTCGAGGCTGGGGGTTAGCAGTAGCGTCGACATGGCTCCCAGCAGTAGCATCGGGCAAAGCACGGTCAATGGCCATGCGATGCGTCGTGTGAATGGATCGTAGAAGAGTTTTTCGTACTGTGCGCGGGCGTGGTACCAAGACAGCATAACCGCACCGAGGGCAAGTCCCGCGTGAAGTTCGTAGTAATCGTTGAAGCACCAAGGGGCGATGACAGAGGCGAACAGGGAGCCAAGAGCCCCTCCCATGGCGATTCTAAGATAGAAATCGGGCATCGAATGTGGGGCGGGTCGCAGTTGGTAGATCAGGCCATGGCATGCAAGGCCGATACAAGCCACGGCGGCCAGGCAGCAAGCAATCAAAGCAGTCCAAGGGAGCCACAGTTTGAAGATTACTGTGCAGAGTCCAAAAATGGCACCGCAGTAGAAAAGGGGCATCTGCCAGGCCCATGATTGAAGGAATCGCAGGGAGAATGCCAGCCACCAGGTTGCCAGATAAACAGCTAGCGGGAGCACCCAAAGGCCAGGGACGATGACCCCTGCTTGGCTCGCTTGGCTCGTGGCAGCCGATAGGATGACTGAGGAGCAAGCCGAGAGGCCGATGCACAGGAGTTGGTCGTTGGCTGGCTGGATTGAGAGGTTGTTCGGAGGGGGCGTTTCTAAATCGTTCGCACGTTTACGGATCGATAGCGAGTAGGCGATCATGCCGACGGCAAGCAGCCAGTATAGAACGGTCCATAAGAGTTGTTGGAGAGTCGAAGAGATCCAGGGTTCGATCGCTATCGGGTAGAGAAGGCATGCGGCAAGCGATGCAAGGTTTGCAAGGGCGTACCAGGCATAGGGTTGGTGAGATTGGGTACTCCGATAGTGCCACGTTGAGATCAGGGAGCTGGTGCTGGCAAGCAGTAGGAAGGGTAGACCGATACGAAGCGAGAGTTCCAGAAGGATCGAGAGGGTTGGGTAGTGCGACAGTTGTGAGGTGTTGGAGGGCCACCAAGCCAGGGCTGGTAGAACCAATGCGGAGATGGCCCAAAGGGATGCGTGCAAGGTTGCCTGGGATTGCAGGCTGCGTTTTTTGTGGATTTGCGATGCGTAGAGGTAGCCCAGCAGGAGTGCGGTTTGGAAGAAAAGAAGGCAAGTGGTCCAGACGTTCGCGGTTCCACCCCATTTCGGCAAAAGTGCTTTGCCGAGGATCGGTTGGATCAGAAACAGTAGGAATGCGTTGGAGAGGATTAAAATACCGCTATGCATACGGCAATTGTAACTGCTAGCGGGGGCAGCGTGAAATCGCAGAAGCTATAATTGCCTCCCCGATGATCGGGGGTCGCGACTGTTTTTTTTGATGCGAAGGTTGGATTGATGACTAAGCTGAAATTTTCCGGGTTGATTCCGCCGATGATTACGCCGATGACTGGTCGGGACCGACTGCACATCGAGGGGATTGGGCGGTTGGTCAATCATCTGATCGAGGGTGGAGTTCACGGTCTGTTTGTTTTGGGCACGACGGGTGAGGCACCGAGTTTGAGCCATCGGATGCAGCAGGAGGTCGTCACGCGGACGGTTGAGTTGGTCGCGGGCCGGGTGCCAGTGCTGGTGGGTATTACGGATACCTCGTTTGTCGAATCGGTTCGATTGGCCGAGCATGCATCGCGGATCGGAGCCCAAGGCTTGGTTTTATCAACTCCGTACTATTTTCCTGCCGGACAGACGGAGCTCAAGTACTACGTCGATGAGTTGGTGCCCGAATTGCCTTTGCCAGTGATGCTTTACAACATACCTTCGTTGACCAAGGTATGGTTTGAGATCGAGACGCTCGAGGAGTTGTCTGGACATACGGGGGTTGTTGGGCTCAAGGATAGCAGTGGCGATTTGGTGTATTTCGAGCGAGCCGTCGGGCTCAAGAAGTTGCGACCGGATTGGTCGATCATGATTGGTCCCGAGGCGATGTTGGCTCGTTCCTTGGAACTCGGAGGGGATGGTGGAGTGGCCGGCGGTGCGAACTTGTACCCCAATCTCTTTGTGCGGCTCTATGAGATGGTTCGCGGGGGTGCAGGAGATTGGCAAGCCCTGCAGCGTCAGGTCGAGGGCTTGCAGAGGATTTATGAGATTGGCAAGTATGCGTCGAGGTTCATCAAGGGGACCAAGTGCGGAGCGTCGCTGCTGGGGATTTGCGATGATTTTCTTGCGGATCCCTTTCATCGTTTTAGGCCAGAGGATCGCCAGAGGGTCCGAGAGATACTCTCTCAGGTCGAATCGGCTAGGGAAGGATGGCAACTCGGATGTTCTGTGGATCCTGGGCGCAAGTGATCGCTTGTTGGATCTGATCGAGGGGGAACGCGTGCTGGACTAGTTCTTTGAAGGGGAATTTCTTGTTGTGTTTCTCCATAAAGTCTGTGGCGCAGAGCAGGTCATTGATTTGGTAGTTATGAACGCCGTGGATGGATAATTGTTTTCGGACGATCTGCTCGATCACGATTGGGGCAGGTTCGGAAGGGAACACAGCACCGACGAGAACAATTCGTCCTCCGGTGCGAACCAATCGGATGGCTTCGAGGGTCCCGGCGTTGGTACCTGAGCATTCGAATACAGCATCGAAGCCCATGGGGAAACTCGAGTCATTGGGGTTGAGCATCAAGGAGTTGGGGGGTGCGGTTTGAGATGCTCCGAAGTTTTTGGCCAGCATTCGACGATGCTCGTTTGGTTCGATGCAAACAAGAGTCTGGGTGGGATGGGTGTGTGCAAAGGCGCAAGCAGTTAGGCCGAGCATTCCGGCCCCGATGACCAGGATTGTTTCGTGTTCGTCGAGGTGGGCGGTGCGCATAGCGGCAGCGATGGTGGCCGTTGCGCAGCTCAGGGGAGCCGCGACGAGGCTATCGATGGCATCTGGGACTTTGACGATGTGGGTACCACTCAGGAGAGTGCAATGGGTTGCGAATCCACCGTGCCAGCACTCGGCCTCAGAGACTTGTTGGTGTCCGTACTTGTATCCCTCTTGGCATTTCTGGGGCAGATTGTGTTGGCAGAAGAAGCATTTGCCGCAGTTGGCGACGATGGTCCATACGATACGGTCGTTGATTTGCAGGTTGTCAGAAGCCGCGTCGGTGCGAGGGGCCCTTGGTCCGAATGCAAGTATTTGCCCGACGATTTCGTGTCCCAAGACGGCTGGAGTATGAGCTTGCCGACGTCCCGAGATGGTATGCAGATCGCTCCCACAGATGGTGCAGGCCAGGACCCGTACGAGTATTTGTGCGTCTTGGGGAGGTTCGATTACCGCCGAGCGGATTTCCCATGGGGCGTTAGGGCCATGGAAAAGTGCGGCATAGGAAGGATGGTTCACGGTTTGTTTGTTATTCGCTAGGACGTTTCGTGTGGAGTTGTGGCAGTCAGATAGGTAAGCTTGGGGGGTTAGATAAAAACGAAAAAACCGCTGAGAGGCGGGAGCCGCTCAGCGGTTGCATGGTTTTACAAGAGACTCCGATCTATCGGAAGTCATTCTTAGAAGAGCAACGGCATTACGAAGGTGTCTTCGTAGTGGTCTTCTTCACAGCAGCCTTCTTCTTGGCTACTTTCTTTTTGGTAGCTGCCTTCTTAGGGGCGGCTGCCTTCTTTGCAGCCTTCTTCTTCGCTACCTTCTTCTTCGTTGCTCCAGCTTTTTTCTTGGCCACGGATATATCCTCCAAAAAACCAAAAACATAGTTGTCGCGATCTCCTTGGTCCGAAGCAGCAGACTTTGGGAGCCGAACTCGACAACCGAAACAAAACGTCCTTCGCTACAAACTTTCGATCTGGCCCAGGGCCTATCGATCCGTGACAGGATCGAACGTTTGAGCTATGGACACCATAGGTCTGAGTAGTTGTATAAAACTCGAACCTGAATGCAACATGTTTTCGACAGTTTTTCCACAAACATGAAACGATTTTTTTGGGGGCTCTGTGGCTTGTCAGTGCGCTGCGCGTCGATCAAAAAGCACTCGATGAGGGCTTCGAGGGGACTCCGTAAACAGAGCAAAAGCCCTGAGGAACTGGCTGGTAATTTGCTCTCAAAAGTAAAAATATCGCAATACAGATTCTTGGTTTTTTTGGTTCGATCGCGAGTTTTTTGGGGTCGTTTGCGCAGAGTAGTTTGAGTACTTTTGTCAATAAAAAACAAGGGTTGGAGCGGTTTTCGCTCGCTCTTTGCGTGGCGCTTTGGAAGTTGTTTTGCGACAGGTGGCTCAAACAATCGGTTGCACTTAAGTTTGCTTTGGTTGCCATCGCGAAGTTCGACAACCAACGTAGTTCAAGCGTGTGGAGCAAGTACTTGCGACGCTAGAACAAGTGCGTCGTGAAGCAGTTGTTTCGGGGATCCAAATGGGCTCGACGGGGGCGGAAAAATTTTTGGATTTTTTTCCGAAATCACCATCTTGGAGGGCCGCCAAAGCTCTGCAAGGCTTGAACGTTGTTCATCGCTAGAGACAAAAACAGCAGCGCGTTGATCCCACTACCGTTTTGAAAGAACCACCATGCGACCAAGAACCCTACCCCAGCGCCGATGAGGTGGGCTTCGTTGTATCCATCGGTGCGACGAATGATTGCAGCAGTGTGTTGGACGATGTGTCCACCATCGAGCGGGTAGACCGGCAGGAGATTGAAAAGCGGCCACCAGATGCTCACCAGGACATAGAAATTGAAGATGGAGTAAATCCATGGGCTGTCCATTCCAAGACCTGCTTGTGTCCAAGGGTTTGGGATTCCTAAGGGTTCTAGCCATTCGGACCAATCTGCAGCGCTTCTGACATAAACCCCCATGGCGTAGGCGATCGCGGCAACGACGATGGCAGAGGCGAGCTGAAGCAGTGGGCCGGCCAAGGAGATCAGGATGTGATCGAGGTGCGTTAAGCGTCGACGAGAGCCCGAGCGGTTGAAGGAGAATCCGGCCGTAGGGATAGCCAATCCCCCCATGTGGTAGAGGACGATCTGGGATTCGATCCCAAAGTATCGGAAGGCAAGAGCGTGTCCGAGTTCGTGGATGATGACCGAGACCATTACGCAGGCGACCCAAACGGCCAGAAGCGGACCGACGCCGGGGGATTGTCCGAGCCTCGAGAAGATGCGATTGGCATCCATCGCCATTGCGTATCCTAGGGCGGCGGTGATGAGCCAAAACAGCCAAGTGATCCGGATGGGGAACCCGAACAGGGAGAATCGCCAGTCGTACTGGCTCGGGGTTGGTTCGCCGATCATTCTGTGGGTAGGTCCTTTGGTAGTCTTATGAGGAAGGCTCTTTTCAGCCAACGGCTTCGAGGGCCTTGATGATTTCTTTGGCGGCAAGTTCGATCGATGCTTGGCCGATGAGCAGCGAGGGGATCGTGGCGATACGGTTTCTTTTGGGTCCGGTTAAGTGGACCAAAACGCCTTGTCCGGCCAAGCGACGCACGAGGTCTACCGCAGCGGAAACTCCCTGATTTGGGAGGTTTTCCAAGCTCATGCAGGTTGCCAGTCCAACGCCGTGAATGACGATGTTTTGGGGCAAGCTTGTGCGAAGGAGAGTACGAAAAAGTTCTCCCTTGCGTTCAATTTCTCCGGCGAGATTTCCTTGTTCGAGGATTTCGAGGGTTTCCTGGGCGATGCGGCAAGCCAGAGGGTAAGCGGCAAAGGTTTCAGACTCGATTCCCGGGGGGATTGCATCGATCCACTCGTGACTTCCGAGGACTGCGGCGATCGGTACGATTCCACCTCCGAGGGACTTGCCTAGTACCAGCAGATCTGGCTCCCAGCCTTGGGCTAGGCACATGAACATAGGGCCGGTTCGCCTGAGCCCCATTTGGATTTCGTCGCAGATGATTGCATGTCCATGGTTCCTTGCGAGTTCAACGAGTCGTTGCATGTAAGCGGCCGGAGCGAAGTAGTAGCCGCGAGCACCGATGGCTGGTTCGATGAATAGAATCGATCCGTGAGAGTGCGATCGACCCAGTACCCGCTGGGCTTGGTCCAGAGAGGCTAGGCATTCTGCGCACAGCTCTTCTTGCCTGGTGACCCCAATACGGGCTTTTCCAGAAGAGTCTTCTGCGGTGTCGTGCCGGTTCTCAGGCTTGACTAAAATCGGACCGCATACGCCTTTGGGGTGACGAGGGAAAGGGATCGTTGTGGCTCCTCGGGGCATGACGCTCGGACCGATCGCTTCGGATCGCTGGGTATCGCTTAGGTAGGCGGTTGCCAGGGAGCGACCGTGGTAAGCCAGATCGAAGCCAATGGTAGTTCCAGGGTGTTTGGCGTAAGCGAGCTTCCAAGCGATCTCGATAGCGCGTGCACCGCTGAGAGTCAGCCAGACCTTGGTATGTCGGGTACTCTGCGAGTCCTCAATGCTCTTCGAGTCCCAAAGAGTCGCTAGGGACTCTTCTAGTCTGAGTCTCTCGTGGGATTCCCCACCGTGTGCCCAGGTCAGAGTGGTGAGTTGTTGGCAAGCCGCAGCGGTGATACTTGGGTGAGCGTGTCCGAGGTTGCAGGCCGAGTAACCGCAGATGAGATCTAGGTATTTGTTTCCTCGATCATCCCAAACAAATTCACCTTCGCTGCGCGTAAAGATCAACTCGCTTAGCGGGTCATAGTTTCGATGGCTACCAAGGGGTCTTTGTGGTTTCATCCTCTGCTCTGTGTTGCTTCAGGGTTTGGCTACAGGGCTGGATGGTCCTTTACTCGCTCGAGCAGTGGCTGAATGATGGCCTCGGGGACGAATTTTTCGAGCGAGCGGCCGTTACCCAAGCTTGCGATCTGCTTGATTAAGCTGCTTGAGACGTGCACGAACTCTTCGTCTGCCATGAGGAAGACCGTTTCGAGTTCGGCATCGAGTTGTCGGTTGGCCATCATCATGGTGAATTCTCCGGCGATGTCCGTCAGGGGCCGCACTCCCCTGACCATGACTTTGGCCCCGAGCTTTCGGACAAAATCGACAGCTAAACCATCGAAAGATCGAACCGTCACGTTGGGCAGATGCTGGGTGACTTGTTCGACGAGTCTGAGGCGCTCCTCGATTTCGAACAGAGGTTTTTTTTCTTGGTTGACACCGATACCGATGACCAATTGGTCGAACAGGGCGCAGGAGCGCTCGATGATGTGCAGGTGCCCGAGGGTGATCGGATCGAAAGATCCTGTGTAGACAGCTTTGTGCGCGGAGAGTTTGGCCATGGAATGGGTCTATTGTCCAGAGGGATCAATCCGAGAGTCGGGCCAAGGTGGTTGGCTTGCGGAGTTGGAAATAGCAGAACAGGTAGATCAAAAAGGTGATCAAGAGAATGAATCCCATGCAGCCGACGAACACATAACTGATCACCTGGAAGATCGCATCGAAATCGACATCAGGAGGCGGATTTTGACCACCAGGCTGTTGCCGCTGGGCTTCGAGCATCCCACCCTTGATCCCCTCCATCAATTGAGGAAGGAAGAGGTAGGTTACGATGCCTCGAGGGATCGTCAGGAGTGCCATTCCTAGAGCCAGCCAAGAGAGTTTGATCGCGGCAGGACGTTTGCGTTGGAGGACTTGGATGCTCCATAGGATCATCGGAATGGAGATCAGTAAGTCTACGATGCCAATAACGATTTGGATCGCATTGGGTTTAAAAGCGGCGGCATTCGCAAAGGGGTTGGTTGGATTTGCTGGTTGGGCTGGGGTGCTCTTATCCTCGGCGATCTGTGCATCATCGGGGGGCTGGGGCTCGGTGGCTTGTGGACTTTTTGCAGCGGGAGGTTGCGTAGCGACTTTGGCATTTGGTCCGGCCAGTTGCACTAGACTCCCGAGCAACCCGATGATTCCCATCAGTCCCGAGAGCCCGAAGACTAACATTAAAATCGTGGCGATGGTCGATGCGGTTGAGAGACCTTTGGGTAGTTGGTCCTCGGGCGATTTACTCTCTTGAAGGTCGGGCGCGTATGGATTCATTGCTAATTGTCTAGGTAGAAAGGACTATCGAAAGAAAGGAGTATCGGCTGGTTGATTCAAATTCCACATAGCTGGGTAGCTTAACTGATGCCTTGAGAAATTTGTAGCCAATGAGGATTTTCTTCGGCGTGCTCGGCGATTTCCTCCCAGATCGAGAGTCGATCTCGCGAGGGTTTCCAATGCCAAGTTCTCTTTGCCAATCCCGCATCCAGGACAATCCAGGGGGCGTCGAAGGGCCTGGGTTGCTCGACGCGCTGGACTCTCGAGGGGGGGCCGAATCGATCCGAGCCCCATCGTCGAGTGCACCATTCATGGAGGTCCAGGAGCGAAAAGGCCGAATCGATGCCACCTGACACGTTTAGCGTGATTGGCTTGTCCGGGTTTGCAAGTTGCATTTGAAGCAGAATCAAACTTGCTAGATCCGCTGGGTGCAAGCAATCGCGAACCTGAGCTCCCGAGCCATGAAGGCCGATGAAGCTTAGCGGGTGTCGGTAGAGATAGCGGTGCATCCAATAACTCAGGATGCCTTGGTCGGCTTTACCGAACTGCCCTGCCCCGGCTAGTATCCCGCAGCGATTGATCCAAAGGGGAAATCCAAAGGCGCTCGAGTATTCTTTGGCCAGCAACTCCGAGGCGAGTTTCGTCGTGCCATAGAGTGAAAGAGGAGGTTCGACGCTAAAGTTCTCGCTGATCCCCGATCGGGATAAGCCCGCGATGTTAGCGGACGATTCTATTTCATCCCAATCGATCACCAAGGAAGAGTTTTGAAGTTCGTATGGGATGCTTGCCAGTTGTTTTATGGAATAGACTCGCGAGGAGCTCAGGAGCACCATGCCGGCCGAGTTCCGTTTGCAGTACTCGAGCAGATGGATGGTACCTCCCAGGTTATGGTCGACGAGTTGTTGCGAGAGGCTTTCCTCGGACGGCAGTTGGCCGATACCAGCAAGAACGCTTGGGTTCGCTGCGCAATCGATCACCCAATCACACTTTGGAAGGGATTCTACCCAAGCTCGATTTCGAAGATCGCCGATGAGGACTTGGGCACCCAGGCATTCCAGGGGGGCTTGATTCGTCTGACTACCGGGTCGCATCAGGTTATCGACGACGGTGACGCGAAACGAACCTCGATGATGGCTGAGAAAGAATTTGGCTAGACAGGAGCCGACAAATCCGCAACCGCCGGAGATGAGCAAGTGCATGATTGTCGGCTAGAAAGTTGTTTGTTTTTTGAAAGTAAAACGAAAATGTCCAGGTTTAGGAAATTTTCCAGTTCGCCAGAAGTTGTTCAGCGCCTGGGCTAAGTCGGCGGACTTTGGCTGCGATGATCGACTTCTCGGACTTGCTGGCCTTCTCAAGCCGCCTTTTGAGGACCGTTAGCTTGGATTTTCGATGTCTTCGTCGACGCAATTCAACAGCTCGTTCATTCGGCATGATGGGTCCTTGGGTTGGTAGTGGCGAAAGATTGGAATTTCATTTGAAACGATAGTCGAAGCAGGTTTTTTCGTCAATCTTGGACCTGTTCGACTTCGAGGGCTTATGGCAAGATAGACATCCCCGGAGGATGTCATACGCTCACGCAGTCTTTTGGAAACAGAATTATCGGGCGCCCAAGTGGCGAAAACAAAGTAAATGAACTCGTCGGAAATGAACTCGTCGGAAAACTCTGGGCAAATAAAATCCAGTTTGCAACCCTCTGCTGTGGCCTCATCTTCTGGGGGCTGGGCAAGCCGGTCCGGTGCAACGGCGATTGTGATGGCTGCTGGTAAGGGTACTCGGATGAAGAGCGAGTTGCCTAAGGTGCTCTTCCCGGTGTTGGGGCGACCGATGATCCATTGGGTATTGGACGCATTGGAACGCGTGGGCATCGAAAGGATACTCGTCGTTGTCGGGTATCGGCACGAGGATGTTCGCCGGGAGCTCGAAGGGCGCAAGGGCGTCGAGTTTGTGTTGCAAGAGCAGCAGCTGGGTACCGGGCATGCAGTGCAAATGTGCGTTCCGTCACTTGCCAGCGAACCTCAAAGTGAAAACAGGCCCGTTCTGATCGTGGCTGGAGATTCTCCGTTGGTTCAATCCTCATCGCTCAGCGAGTTGCTCGAAGCGTTTGTTCAAGGAGCTTACAGCTGCTTGTTAGGCACGCTGGTCAAAGAAGATCCGCAGGGGCTTGGACGGATCGTGCGAGATGCAAACGGCCGTTTTGAGCGGATCGTCGAGCAAAAGGATGCGTCAGCTCAGGAGGCACTCCTCAAGGAAGTCAACATGAGCACTTACATTTTCAAGCAGAGTCGACTGGTATGGGCGTTGGACCGGCTGGGCAACAACAATGCCCAAGGGGAGTATTACTTGACCGACTGCCCTGCTCTACTGTTGAATCAAGGTGATCCTGTCGATGCTCTGGCGGCGTTAAAGGATTGTGAGTCGCTGAGTATCAACACCATCGATGAGCTTGCAAGGGTTGAGGACAAGATGAAGGAGATCGGGTATCGATGCGAGAGCTAAAGATTTTCAGCGGACGTGCCAACCCACAATTGGCCAAAGAGATCTGCGATTTCCTCCACCTGAAAACCGGAGCGATACAGCTTGGGAAATTCCCAGACGGGGAGAATTTCTGCAAGATCGAAGAGGATGTTCGTGGCCGTGACGTGTATCTTGTCCAGCCGACTTGCCCCCCGGTTAACGATAACTTGATGGAGCTGTTGATCATGATCGATTCTTGCAAGCGCGCAAGCGCCGCGAGGATCACGACCGTCATTCCTTATTACGGCTATGCCAGGCAGGACCGCAAGGACGAAGGCCGCACGCCCATTACGGCCAAGCTTGTTGCGAATCTGATCACCCGAGCCGGGGCCGACAGGGTCTTGGCCATGGACCTGCATGCTCCGCAGATCCAAGGTTTTTTTGACGTTCCCGTCGATCACCTTTACGCTGCCCCGGCATTAACCAGATACTTTCAGAACCAGAATATCGACCCCGAAGACATCGTCGTGGTCAGTCCCGACGAGGGGAGCATCAAGCGAGCCTTTGGTCACTCCAAGCGTATCGGCGGTAAACTCGCGATTATCGATAAAGTCCGCGACAATCCATTGCAAACCAAACAGCGAAACATCATTGGAGGTCCTGTCGAAGGAAAGATCTGCTTGATGTTCGATGACATGATCAGCACCGGCGGGTCGATCTGCGGAGCCGCAAAGCTTGTGCACGAAGCAGGGGCCAAAGAGATCCACCTTGCGGCCACTCATGGAGTACTTTGCGGTCGCGCCGTGCAATTGATCAAGGAAGCACCGGTGAAGAGTTTGGTAATCACAAACACCATACCATTACCACCCGAAAAGAAGCTCGACAACATCTTCGTGCTATCGGTTGCACCCTTGCTAGCCGAAGCCATCCGACGGATCCACTCGAATCAATCGATCAGTTCGATGTTCGGTGCTGGCGGCTCGATCCATTAGTGCCTGAG
>Ga0114972_10003151_pt1 | contig 12368 bp, 6 predicted proteins | sample M_140807_EF_Meta_FD_87354 | JGI IMG/M metagenome (GOLD analysis project Ga0114972, IMG submission 87354) | Freshwater microbial communities from Lake Montjoie, Canada to study carbon cycling - M_140807_EF_MetaG | ecosystem: Environmental > Aquatic > Freshwater > Lake | place: Lake Montjoie... | reverse complement strand
TGCGCGGTAGGCGTAACCAAAAGTTAGGAGAAATCGTGGGAGTGGCCTGCTGAAAAGACTGTATGTTGACTGCCCCGTCGTGCTCCACAGTGCCAAACACAAATACACGCCCTCCCTGGTCTTGACACGGGTGAGGACTGAGATCCAACGGATAAAAAACACGCACGATCACCCTGGGACAAATAGGTATGGAAGCTGGATTTGCTGACCAAAGTTTAGGAACCTGGGATACGGGGTTGTTGAAAAGAAGTGGCGGGACAATAAAGTCCCCACCAGACGTGTCACTCCTGAACACTTGAAAAGTCGCCTGGATTCCGCTATCACTAGTGGAGCCCTCATCGAATCCCGGAACCAAGCCCTCACCACTATCCTTCATCCACGAGGATCTGTAGGGTGGCACGGACAAAAAGTCCAAGGAAAAAATACTGGGGTCATCTTCAAGCGTTTCATCACTTATAAATTCTTGGAGGCCGCCCCATATGCCGTTCATTACAATCGCATAGGAGTGAATAAGGCCACGCCAACCTTGAATCATAAGGGTGTGGTTGCCTATCCCCCGTCCCGGCTTCTCTTCTATTTCCTCCTCTTCGTCGTCCCACCACCCACGAACGGGGTCCCCCATCTCGTCCACCACTCGCCTGCTCGCTTTCGTATCCCAGCTTTGTGTATCGTGAATATCCCAGCATCTGCAGTGTAGAGTTGTAGGGGAATAGTACGAAAAAATGTCCTTACTCTTTGAAAGGGTTTCACTCACCGTTTCGTCATCGAGCTGGTGTACTTTCGAAGAAGGAACCTCTCTGCCCTCCCTGCCCTCCCTGCCCTCCTTCCCACCCCTCTTTTTTGTACTCTGCGCCCCAATTTGTACATTGGTGGCTTGCTGTTGTTGCTGCTGCGTTTTTTTTCGGGCAAATAGAGAAGGAGGAGCCGTCTCTCCACGTGAAAAACTTTCATCCGGCTTCACTCCAGTGAATGTTTTTCCGCCCCCTTTTTTCCTTCCCACACCGAACCCCACCCCCCCTCTAACTTCCCTTCTTCCCGTGATAGTCTTTTCGATTAAAGCTTCAAACTTCTCGGTCGGATAGGAGTATGGAAGCATTTCTTTGTGCTGCAAAGCCGCGATGTCCCCTGACGCGACGCTTATGATGTTATCAAGATATTCTGATTTCCCAGAAGCTAAAACTTCCGCCTTGGCAAGTTTTTCTGCCTCCTTCCAGCACAAAAAAGCCTGATTGTTGTGAATGGGTAGGAGGTACTGAAGTGCCCCGTGATTAACAAGCGAGCCTAGGTAGGTTGACCAGGCAGAAGAATTGGCCCTGCCACCCACAGGAGCGGGGAGGGGGCACTCACCCTCCCAGATAGGCAACTTTACAGCCCGAGGACTGCGCCTCCCCAGCCAGCGCCCCACTTCTTTTTCGAAAACCCCAGGGGGCATCATGGGAAGATGGTCTACAATAGACATCCTCCTCTCTGGGCGATCGCAGAGGAAAATGTAACCGTCCATGAGTCTCCCACAAGACTCCGTGTCTTCTGGCGCAACCCCCTCTATGAAGCGTTTTGAGAAGGCTACCCACCTTTCATGAAATCGACCACGGGCCGGAGCGGCAGTTCCATTCAACCCTCCTTGCAAGAAACCACTCTGTAGCTTGCCGGACTCTAGGAGCGGAGTATCGAGGAACCTTACACTGCCTGGGTTGGCACCGCCCGGGGCCCTAGCCCAGGAAAGCATTGTCGATGTAGTAGAATATAGCGAAGAACCCTGCGATATGATGTGAGATGAGTACGAGAGTAAGTAGAGATCCTCCAACGCCTCCCCAAGGACCCTCATCACACGGGAGGCGGAGCTGGTAGCGCCAGACTTTGAGTGTTTTTCTCGAATGGAGAGCACTACCTCTGCGGGTAGGGCGCAGGATTCCCCCGAACAACCCCCATTTGCTGCCACAGTGTGGCTACCGTACTCCGTGCGATAACGAAAGACAGGGGCTATGGTTAATAGTACAGGGGGGTCGTCTACGCCCCCACGCTTTTTCCACCATGAATTGTGCTTCAGCTCAAGGTCCTCAAACCACTCGTGCACGGGACCATCCGACGCAACATAAATGGCATCGGGTGAGGCCCCTATATTTATCGACTGTTCAGCGGCTGCATCCAACATTTCGTCAAGGCTGAACGCCTTTCGATTCAAGTACACATTTGAGAGGGCCTTGATGTCCCCATTTCGCACATGTATGCCCCAGACATTTGGATTCTCAGGAAGCGGGAGTGAGGCCTTGCCAGGAATAGGATGCGATGCGATAGATTTCTCCCCGTTGAACAGGGCTTCCCTACGTGCACTAAGAATTTCTTGCAGGTCAGGTTTCAATCTAAAAACGTAGGCGGCCAGTGAAGCTGCCCAAGTGTGGTGAGGGAAATCTGCCGTACCGTGACCCCAACCCACGCCCTCAAACCTTGAATCCCAAGTGGGGGCATGATATGCACTCACTCCTCGTCTAGCCTCCATGAGTCGAACACGACCACTGTCGTCAAAACCATTCGTCGCGAGGGCTGTCAATTCAGAGGGTGAGACGTCAAAAAGCGAGCACGTGGATATGGGGAGAAAAAAACAGTGAAAGGGACCGCCACCTCGACCCACCCAACCGCTACAATCCAGCTCAGGGATGCTACCGTTAGGAAGGCGCAAGGAAGAGGCAGCACTGACAGCAGCAGGGGGTGCACCCAATCCGTCTGAGCCAAGCCACTCATCACGACTCTCCTCGAACAAAAAAGGAAGATCTGGACCCATGACTAGGGTGCGGTTTGAGTGCACAGCCTCTGCCAGGCTCATAATTAATTGAATAATCACGCTAGCCAAACCCTCGAATTTATTATCGAGGCGAGTTAGCAAGAGGCGCTGAGTTTTGCAGTCCTCCTTCGAAGGGTGCTGAATCTTGTGGATCGTGCGCATCACGCTCTCCACTGCGATAGACGTTTGATTTGCATGGTGCCCTAAAATATCTTGTTCGCGGAAACTATATGCCAGGATCGGTAACGATAATAGAAATTTAAAAAGCATTTTGATTCTCACTCCTTTTTTTCTTTCTTCTTTTTTTACCTCTTTTTTCTTTTCCCTCTTCTCTTTCTCTTTCTTCTTCCCTTCGCGTTTTGCCAGAGCTAAAAGTCCCTAGAGCTATCCTTGAAAGTCCCTCAAATAGTTAACAGCGCCGGCGGTACCAATCCCGGTGCTAGCGCGGGCGACTGCCAAGACACCATCCCTCCCCACATCATTGCTAGTTTTTATGTGCAGAACTGCCCTGGGCAGATTCGGGGAGTCAGCTGCGATCACGATATCTTCAGTGGGACAGGGGGCAGTCTCAGGCAGCACGCTAGTAGGCCCCTGAGATCCCTCTATGTCCACAGCCCGCACACGGTCTCTCCCAACACTTACGCAGTCCACGCTAACAATGAATAGAGCCCTGGCCAGCCCCCCAAATGTAGTCACAGTGTCGCCGTTGGGCTGCTCGTGAGAGCTAATGTTTCCTGCACCAATTCCCCCCAGACGCCCCGGCCCGGAGAGCACACTAAATGTCACATTTACTTGCACACTAGTGATAATAACGCCACGGCCATCCACCAGCACTGCGCGTACAAGCGCAATGTCGTGACCGTCAAGTACAAGAAACTCCCCCGTTGCGGTAGCAACGGAAGGGGCATCCAGGTAAAGAATAACACTCGCAGGGGGGCCGCTAGGCGCCAGAACCGTGTGAACATCAACAATGGTGCCATTTGCATCCTTTGCAACCAGAGTGGCATTGCCTGCAGTCATTAAGGAACCCCTGCTTCCACCCTGCCACTGCGCAGGCTTCTCTGAGGCTGGGCATGGGTATCGTGGGTCGGACTCGGGCGTTCCGCCCCAGCAAGACGAGGAGGACCTGTTAGAACCCCACTGCCAGGCAAGATATCCCTTGGAGCAAGCAGCTGCCTCGCATTCTGCAGCTGACTTGGCAGATTTGATTGCGGTCAGTCCCTTGCACTGTTGCGATCCCGACTGGTTTACAGGCCAGATGCACTTGTCGCCAGGTGCTGCTTTGAACTCCCAGAATACTTGATTGCCCTTTGCGGACTTGGACCCTAGGGAGATGCCATCGACAAAAAGTTCCGCGCTGTCAGCACTGGAAGTTGCAGTTATACCCCCGAGGGTGCACGGGGGACTATCCAAAACATCAAGGACCCTTGCCGTAGGGGCCCAAGCCCCACTGGGGTTCTTCAAGTCCCTCCAGTTTGCAGTGTACCAGTAAGCGTGCCCTTTCGGGAAACCCGCCAGGTCTAGCTGGCCGAAGGAGCTGGACACATAAGGCCATAGCGCAGGGGGTTCGCCAAAGTAGTCGAAGAGTGTCCAGACCCCAAGACTCCCTGCCACAAAGGGGATTTCCCCAGGAGAGTTTTCAGAGGCCGTACAGTTGTAATTATTATGGCGAGGGATCCGCTGTGTTTCGCAGGAGCAGCACTCTGAAAGAACAAGGGGCTGTTGGGGGAAAGCTGCGTGCGCGTTAGCAAAGGTGGAAGCCGGGGCGTGGGAAAACCCCTGCACGTCAATTACGCTACCCAGACCGTCCTTGCTGTCACTATTTGCGGTGGTAGGACGAGTGGGGTCCAAAGTTTTTGAAAAATTTACCATGGCAGCACCCACTACATTGACCCCACTAGCGTTCATTATAGAGCCGCACTCTATTTCGTTGCAAAGACTGTTCACTACGATGGAGGCATGATTTCGTCCGCGTTTCACCATATCGTGCATCTGGTGTTTGTACGAGGGTCCCATGTCACGATTTTCGTCCCACACTAGCGTGCCCAAAGCATCCAGAATGTCGTAGAGGGAAGTACGGTAAGGGTTGTGGCTCATGCGCCAGATATTTGCGCCCAGGGCGCGGGAAACTTGCGCCCTAAATAAGTCTAAGCGCGGTGGAATGGCCACACCCACGCCTGCAAATCTGTTGTGGTGGGAAAAGCCTCGCTGACGTAGAGGCTGACCATTTATGAAAAAACCTTGGTCCGCATCCCACAATGTGGCCCGAAATCCAACGCTCATGTTGCGGCTGTCCACAGCTATACCATTTGCATCGATAAGCGAAACCATGGCTGTAAAAAGCGAGGGGTTGTCACCAGACCAGCGCGGGAGGTCCCCAGGGAGTGTCAAAGTCACCTTTGAAAGCACAATTTCCCCAGGTTCCGCTGTGGCGGGCGCACTAGTGGCATTTGCAATTACAGCCCCTAAGGAAAAAATGGCGATACGAAAAGTACAGGTTGCTGCACCCCCCCCGAAATTTTCCCACTCCCCAAAAGCGAAAGTTGTTGAGGCGCCCAAGGGAAGCTCTGGAGGTAGCCACACGCCCTGCTCAACAAATGCTTGCGGCCCCGTGTGAACTAGCTGGATCTCGCGGAATAGGCCAGCACCACCGTACCAGTGCTCGCTTCCATAGGAGCCATCCGCTCTAACCGCCATAACATTTTCACCCCCAAACACCACGCCGCTCACATTGTCGAGGCGCACTGTGAATTCGCCATAGGTACTAGCGTGGGCTCCAAGGTAGATTCCATTCAGCCACAGTTGAGCAAAGTGCATGATTCCCTCAAAACGAACGAGGGTTGCACCGCTCCTAGACCATTCTCCCGGTAAAGCAAACTTTTTCCTATACCAGGCGACAGTGCGCTGCCGGTATGAGTGGCGAGAGTCCCCACAGCTCTCACAAAAGGTTCCATTTAACGCCATTAGAGCATCGTGAGGGGCATCAACAAGAGGCCACAAATCAGCCTCCGGGAAAGAAGCAGATGAAAATGAATAATTCGTTTGCAGGGGCGTCGCTTCAAGGCGCTGACCTCCAATTGTGGTGGAGTTTGAAAAGGAAGGTGAGCATGTTGCTCCCGCAGACGCGTGCGTGCAAAAACGAGACGATGGATCGTGCACCCAGGCAAGGCACATGGGATCATAGGCACAGGAAGTCTCGCAGTCCGAAAAAGTCATTCGATGGGGATCCGGGTATGTGAGCACAGGGTCCGTTGTGCAGCCAGTGATGGGCGTAAACGCTTCTTGCCAATTATTCCCAGGACCATATGTCCGGTCGTCCCCACCATAGCCATAGTGAAAGCGCCATGCTCGTGAAAACGAAATCTCCTCGCGCTGAGAAAAGCACGCCACTACAAAGAAACTGCATAGCAATACGCGTGGCATTTTGTTTCTCTTTTTCCCTGTTTTTTCTTTTTTTTGTTTTGTTCAAGAGAGTGCAGAGGGAAGAGGGAGTGCGCGGTAACAGCGGCAACACACGTCGGGAACAAAAATGAAACGAGTGCGTGACGACACCCTATCTTATTTGTTTACGCGCAGTCCTTCAGTTTTGAGTGAGGGTGAAAAGGTCTCGATTGAGATAGATGGCGTATCACTTCACATTGGAGAGGAGAGCATTGGAGAGGGTGTATTGCGAGTGACGACCGCCCGTGTGACATGGGCAAGGAAAGAAATCGGCGATGCTTCGTTGTCAGAGGGCGATGGTTTATACACTCTTCAATATCCACGCATTGTCCTGCATGCGATGTGCCGCGACTCTGAAGCCTTTCCTCGCCCCTGTATGTACCTGCAGGTTACAAGTGTTGGCGAAAATTCTGAACACGAGGATGACGATGAAGAATGCAAGACTCTGGACGTTTTCTTCGCACCCAGTAATGCCGGGGTTTTGGATGAGCTCTTTTCTGCCATGACTCGTAGTGCTGAGCTTCACCCAGACCCCATGGAAGGGGAAGAGGGCGATGGTGGTGGCGGCGGCATGTTCGGAATGGGAGGTAGCCCTGGATTTGACTGGGCAGACTCCCTTCTTGCGCAAGCTGGCGGGGGAGAGGCTGTGCCTCAGCAGTTCAACGATGAGGCTCAGCCTTAGGGAGATTTATAAAACAATAAAAATAAATGTTTAGCGGGAAAAAACCGGAGTAGACACAATTTAAGGATTTCTGTAAATAGGCAATGTGGTGTACTATGTGAGGGCGGCGCGACACTAAAAACTAGAAGCCTCGCCCCTACGTCCTTCCGTCTGCGATCGTTGTCCCCCCTCTTGTGTCGACGGGAGAAGGCGAGGATAAGGGCGCAGTAATGTCATGCCTACATAGCGGACACACGCGCTTCTCAAGGCTGCAAAAATAAATTTATCGAGGGGCGTGAAGTGTGTAAGTAAGGGGGGTTCCGAGAGAGTCGCAGGTTTAGTTGTCCGTCAACCCGTGAAAGGAGTTACTAACAGCCAGGGGTCACAACAAGACGTGTGAAAAAAGTGAAGGCAGGGCAACGTTCGAAGATTGTCCCCTGCATTATATGGTTCCATGCAAACGCCGCAAGTTTTATGCTCCTCTGGGGACTCGCCCGTAGGCGCACACCAGTCCCTTGTAGGGAGGACAATTAGGTGGCGCTGTGTAGTGTCGTTACGCTCCTCCTCTAAATAGTGGGACATGGCATACTGCATCTCCCTATGCAGCCCTGGAAAGGCCCCGCTCTTCAGTCGGGAAATAAGCTGTACAACACTACTGTCCGGCATCGCCAACACTGCTTGACATGGGCACTGAAATTGTTGGAGAGCTAGCTTCGGAAACGGATGGGTGCTCAAAATTGGAGGGCTTATCACACCCCGACAGTGTGGACACGTTACTCGAAGGCCAAAGTCAGGGATGAAGGAATTCTGCTGAAGATGCTGCACAATGGCGCTGAGGTAGTGAACCTGCTGCGAGGGCTGCATGTACAGGGGAAGAGGTTGATGAGGGACGGGAAGAGGGTGATGAGGGGCGGGATAACTTATTCTTGGCGCAACCATACTTGGTGGAGGAGGGTGGTGAGGGACGATGGAAGGGTTGGGATTGTTTGGAGGAGGACCAGACGTTGTAGCAGGGGTAAGTTCGGTTGTAGGCTGAGGCGGACGGGTAGGCCCCAAAGTCGCCCCAACATTCTCAGAATGAACAGCCTCTTCAAAAAGCCGTGGTGCTTCTTCAATTTCATTGACGGTGTGTCTACTTCTACTATTTCCCATGTTGACCAAACATCCCACAAAAAAAGCCCTCTTTTTTCCTTCTCTTTCCTCTTTTTTCTTTTTTTTTTCTCACTTCGTGTCCGGAGGGAAGGGGGGGGTAAGTTCAACATCTGCTCTTCAGCTGCTTTTAAGCCAACATAGGATAACAACAATACATAGCGGGAATAGGCTGACAATGGGACAAAACAATAGCTCAATAGGCAATAGGGGGGCTGCAAGTAGCCACCCTGTCTTGCCTTCTCGAGAGTTAGATACGGGCATACGTTGTTTGTGCCCCAAATGCGCCCGAACTTTGGTGCCTCCTCACATGGCTCCAGTGTTCAGATGTCCTTGTGGGGAGGCCCTTTCCCTCCAACATCCTCAAACGCAAGGGTTTCCTGAATTACCAGCTATCTCACCAGGGCCTGCAGCCTTTTTGGGGGCCCTAAGGAACCTCCCCCCTGCTGGCCACCCTCTGTATCACCAGTCCCTTTATAATCTGGCAATTGCAGCCAGGCTTCCGATTCAGGGTGGAAGAGTTGACCCCCAGGCACTGAATGCATTCGCCTCAAATCTCGAGCGTGACAGGAAAGGCGATTGCAAACGAATCTTGCCGTTTCTACCTGTCCACTCTTGGACAGGCGCCCCCGCGTGCAGAAGCGCAGAAGCAAGACTCTGCGGGATTTGCATGGAGGTATACAATGTAGGGGACAATCTCAGGACTTTGCCCTGCTTGCACTACTTTCACTCGAACTGTGTGGACCCCTGGCTGTTGGAAAAGGGACAGTGCCCTTTATGCAGGGTCGACTTGCTCCAAGATCCCGGGGGGCATATTGGCCCCGCTTACCGATAACCTTACCAAACAAATTTTTTTTATAATCTACCGTCCCCCGTCGTCCCCCCTGGAGGTCCTGGCCCCCCCCCGGGGTCCCAGGGCATGCTTTCACCGGGATGATTTCGGCTGAAAACAGCCCTCTCATCGGGATTCTCGATATGGAAAGGCCTCCAATGGGACCCAAGAAAGGAATCCCGATGGCGAGACCCCCTCAAAAACCCCTCTTTTACCGGGATTCTTAAAATTCCCGGGGGGGAAAGGAGCCTCGGGGAAAGAGCCCTCGTACATGTATCACCGAAACTTGCAACCACATAGCCACATAATTTCTACGGTAATTCTCTTTCATAATGGATAGGGTACGTAACGTTAACGCGCCTAATGCTGCCTGTAAGGGTCTACACACTGGTCAAGCCTGGGTGAAACCCAAGACGTTGCCAGCTACCATTGCGTTCCCCATTTGCGTTCCCATTGATGTTTATTCAAAGGTAATTTACATCTGACAAACGACCTGGTGTGCGCTTCGCCTCGAGTTGTCGTTCTTGATGCATAAAAATTGAAGACTGAGGGTCGCGCCTGGTGTGTCTACTGCCCTTGAAGATACCAATCACAATCATTCATGCGTGTCAACGTATTGATCTATTAATACGATCAAAGTGCCGCAACCCTTCAAAATCTGAGGCAGTTTACTCTCTACCCACTTTGTGTGCGTTTGTGTACCCGCCTCTCCCCCCATGAGGATAAAAATTTTCATGCTAATGCTGATGTTATCATGTGACGACTAATAAAATTCACAGTTTGTCTGAGGGGTTAGAGGTGCTACTGTGGCCGCTCGCCCACAGTGTTTCAGCACGGCCTCTGATCTTACACTGCATCCTCTCACCCTCCCTTCCCCTATTTTCCTTCCAGTGAGCCACCCTTCGATGCGGAAACAAACGGCCTCGGCGTTCCACCTTTGTCATGGCTGGGTTGCATTTTTAAGCGCCCCAAAAGCCCTGGGTTACGGTAGAGCTGCGCGACTGCACCACCTCCCTGTGAGAGCCTTGCGGCTGTGAGAGGACCCGGCTGGGAAAAGATTATGGCTGGGGGGGTAGTTGCAGTGCGCAAAGGATTGAGGGTGTGTTTGGGTGCTACGTCCCCCCCCTCCTCCTCCTGTCCCATTTTTTCGCTGGGGTTTCCGCTATCCCGTACTGGGAAAATTCTCCTGTAAGCCCCTTCTATCGCCGAAGCCACTGCCCTCTGCACACCAATAGGCGCAAATAGTTCCTCCTGATGCATAGGTCCCCGACCTGAGGGAAGGTTTTTCGACTCAATGTCTTCTGCCTCCTCATCCTCCTCTTCTTCAGCCGTTTCTGTTACTGTTGCCCCCCCTTCCTGTTTTGGCGCGCCGGGGGTCTGCGGATTTCTTGCTCCTGAAGACGCACTTCGACGAGAAAATCTAGGGAAGAGATCGTTCGCAGGAAATTCATACCCCTTCGTATGCGCCAACTCCCTTTCCTGCGTCCTTCTTGAGAGGTCCCTGTTGCCGTTTCGATTCAACTGCGGCTTACCATTGTTTTCTTCCCACTCAGAATGTACATCACTGTCGGTCAAAGGCTCCATCAGAGCGTGAGCGGGCATGGGCGCAAAAGAATTTGAGTCTCTGCCTTGATTGCCCTGCTTCACCGCTCCTCTCTCACTTTCCGTATTTTCGCCCTCCTCCCGTGATTTTTTCCAAGACTTTTCCCACTTCTTTCCGATAAGAGCAGCAGCATTTTCGTGCGCGCGATCCCTCTCCGCCTGAGAGAGTGTATCCACTTTGTTATGCGTCAAGTCTTTTGCAAGTGAAGTCGCCTGTCGAGTTCTTGTGAACTGTTGCACTCCACCGTCCTCTATGACCAGCGTGACCCTAGCTCCTCTTTTTTTGAGGTCGGGGATCAACCCTTCTCTCACTTCCTTTAGATTCGCAAACCTAGCCCCACCTCCCTGCTGGCGGGTATTCATTTGACCACTCCGTAACTTGGCGTCCAGCTCCCGCTCGGCTTTCGCGGCCGCTGAGCGTGCGAGCATGCCACTGAAAACCGTCTTTCCAATGAAGAAAGCAAAACGACACAAAATGGCTATCTGGATGGTAAACGCGATTATCTGGAAGTTCCAACTTGTTTCAATACTAACCTGTCCCGTGTTTTGAAGATGGACTATGCTTGCGGCGATGAAGGCGAAAAGGTTTCCCATAATGGTTATATTCTCCAGGGAATTTAAGGACGGGGAATTGAAAGGGAGAACATTGAGGTTGATATAGAGGAAGACGGAGAGAAGAAGAACAGCGTAGAGTAATTGCAAAGGTAGCCCATAAACGTACACACCAATCAGCACAAAAAGCATTTTCCGTATCATAATGAAGGGCTCCCACAGGTACTTGAAGTTAAAGGATCTGTTCAGCTCGGTGAACCGCGTGGAGTTAAGGTCGAATCCTACGTACAGGAAGCCCCAGTACTTTTGTGTTCTTCTCTTGTGGAGATTATTTCTTTGTTTGAGAAGGCCATACCATAAAATAGCGGGTAGCACCCCGGCGTAAACAAAGCAAAACGCATTAACATAAGCTTTCCATTGTTTGTACTGTTGCGAAGAGCAAGACACCCGAGGGTCTGCTCGCAAATAACCACCAGCTCCCTCGCTAACGCACTGATCGAAAAGAAGGAGTTGTGTGATAATGGTGTTGTATGCGAAGACAACGAGCACACAGAAGGAGGTCACGGAGAGTTCTAATACTTTGGACAAAATGAAGGGGGTTTGGTAAGCGTAATGGCGAATAGCGTGCCACAGTGTAATGCCTAGGAAAGGCAGAAGGAAAAAACCGAATGGAGATGCGATTACCACCCCAATCTTTGTAAAGTAATCCATTCTAAGGCATTCTAAGGAATTCGAGGTTAGAGACGGAGAGGTGCTGGAGCTCCCCAACATGATTAAGTTCAACAGCGTGGCGTTGGAAAGAGTCGAGGCCTGGTTGTCGATGAATACGCGGAGAGTGGATAGTAGCTGAAAGTAGTTAAAGATCATCTTCAAGATCAGAGAAAAACTGCTTCGTTTAGAGTTCGAAATTGTGTTCCAGATGTAAAGCGCAGGGAAAATGATGAGGCACATTACGGTCACGGAAATGATAAAGCGATCCTGTGAAGTTTCACACTTATTGCAAGGGGTGTTTGGGGCGCCCCCAAAGCCGCTGCTACAATCAGAGCACATAAAGCCCTGTCTACCTTTTGCGCAAATAATCTCCTGGGAGTTAGTGGTCTCAAACACAGCTTTACCACCCAAACAACCCTCGGGATAGGGGCATTCTACGAAAGAAGGAATGCCTGGTGTCAGCGCAGGTGGGCCCATTCCCCTCTGTGTCCACTCAATCGCATTGACTTCCCAGAACCCAGGGATGGCGATAGGAATAGTAGTCCCCCCTAGGCATTTCGCTCCTTGTGGACAGGATAAGCAGGGTGATATAGCGCCCAAGGAGGTCCCCGATGAAAAAAAGCCGGGGGGGCACAAGGAGC
>Ga0114972_10003143_pt1 | contig 12397 bp, 12 predicted proteins | sample M_140807_EF_Meta_FD_87354 | JGI IMG/M metagenome (GOLD analysis project Ga0114972, IMG submission 87354) | Freshwater microbial communities from Lake Montjoie, Canada to study carbon cycling - M_140807_EF_MetaG | ecosystem: Environmental > Aquatic > Freshwater > Lake | place: Lake Montjoie... | reverse complement strand
CATTTGTTGGTTTGAAATAATTTCTTCCCCGCTTCTGCCTTCGCTTTTTCTTGGAGATACATTTTGGCTTAACAATCCATAAGCTGCATATTCCCATTCTGCTTCAGTAGGTAATCTATACCCAATTAACATAATCCCATCTTCCATTTTAACCGTAGATCTTGGTCTGTTATTTACATCTTTAAATTCAGAAGATTTTGGTCTGGCTTTATTTGAAATTAAATCTGGGTTCATTAAATAAGTTTCTGTGTTGAAAGCGTTCATTCCACCGCCTTTCAAATCTTTTGTAGCAGCGTTCTTATTTAAATATCCTTTTTGCATTAATCTTTGTTGATTTACTCTATCTGTTCTCCAGATACAAAAATCATGTGCTTGTTGCCAATTCACACCAACAACAGGATAGAAATTATAAGAAGGGTACCTAAAATAGTACTCAACATAAGGCTCGTTGTAAGCTAGTTCTTCTCTCCATACCAAAGTATCTGGTAAGCATTTTTTTACTACAGTTGAGTCGTTAAATGCATTTTCAATCCAAAATAAATATTCTCTGTAGTGTACATTAGCAACTTCTGTTTGGTCTATAAAAAAAGATGGGACAGTTACTCTTCTTGGAATATTATTCCAATCGCCCATGATATCTTCATCTTTTGCACCCATTACAAAAGTACCGCCTTGAACAAATACAAGTCCTGGACCAGGTTGTGGGTATTTAACTTTAGCAACATGGAAATTTCCCATATTCTTATCGTTGTATTTCCAACCGGTAACACTAGAAACATTGGTACCGCCAACTGAACTGCCCCCTTTGTTTTTACATGAAGTAATTACGAGTACGGCAAATAAAGAAAAGAATAAGGTTTTAGAAAAAAATACTTTCTGCATGGGTTTGTTGTTTTGCAAATTGTTTAAACGTAGTTATTTTAAAAAAATTGTTGACAATTACTGAAATGCGAATATATTAAACATAAAATGATTTTTTTTCTTTTTTGACTATTTTTTTCAAAAAATTATCTTCATTGAGATTTACTTCACCTATTTTTAAATTGAAGTTTTTATAGACAATTGATTATATAAAATAAAAAAGTTGTTTTTTTGAATTTATTTTATACTTTTACAACTACTAGTTAAACTTAAATCACAAATTATTGGAAGGAACTCTACTTAACCAAGACAAAAAAAAACGCATGAAACAAAAAACCTTAAAATTAACCGCACTTGTTATGTTATTAGCTGGTTCATTTACAGCTGCTAATGCACAGGACAACAAAATCAATGTAGTTACTACAGCAGTACCGTTTTTAAGAATTTCTCCAGACGCCAGAGGTGGTGGTATGGGCGATGCAGGTATTGCAACTTCTCCAGATGCTAATGTAAGTTTTTGGAATATGGCTAAAGCTCCTTTTGCGAGTAATAAATTTAGCATTGCTGCTACTTACACTCCATGGTTAGCTGATTTGAAATTAAATGATGTATATCTTGCTACAGTTGCAGGTTACTATCAATTGGATGCAACACAAGCTATCACAGGTTCTTTAAGATATTTTAGCCTAGGAAGCATTCAGTTTACTGATGCAAGTGGTAACGATTTAAACAAATATAACCCACGTGAATTTGCTATCGACGCAGGATACTCAAGAAAACTATCTTCTAAAATGGGATTAGGTGTTGCTTTACGTTTTATCAACTCTAGCTTAGCAAGTGGTGTTACTAATGGTGTAAACTACAAAGCTGGTTCTGCAGTAGCTGGTGATGTTCATTTCTTCTACAAAGGAACAAATGCTGCTGGTAATGGATTTGATTATGGTGCTACTTTAAGTAATTTAGGTTCTAAAATTGCTTATACAAGTGATGCAACTCAAAAAGATTATATCCCTGCAAACTTAGGTTTGGGATTAGCATACAACAAAGTATTTGATGCTGATAACAAAATTACTTTTGCTTTAGATATTAATAAATTAATGGTGCCTACACCTCCAACAGATACTACTGCTTCAGCAATTGCTGATTATAGAAGCAAAGGAGTTGTTGGAAGCTGGTTCAGTTCTTTCGGTGATGCTGGAAGCAATGAAATCAAAGAATTTACTTACTCTTTAGGTGCTGAATATTGGTACAAAAACCAATTCGCATTAAGAGCTGGTTATTTCCATGAAAGTGAATTAAAAGGAGATCGTCAATTCGTTACTTTAGGTGCTGGTTTAAAGTATAGCACTTATGGTTTAAACTTCTCTTATTTACTTCCTGCTGGAACTGGAATCAATCGTAATCCATTATCAAACACATTGCGTTTTAGCTTGTTGTTTGATATGAAGAAATAAAATTTTCAAAACTTTACAAAAAAGCGTTTCTTTTACCGGAAACGCTTTTTTATTTTTGTGACCTAATAAATGTTTCATAGGCTATTAATGTTCAAAAGGTTGCACAATAATTAAAATTGTAGGCTTATACAAAAACAACCCATTAAACATGTTGAACCTACTAAACCAATTAAACATATTAAACCTAACTTATCATGTCATATAGAATTGGGTCTGGTGTAGATTTTCATCAACTTGCTGAAGGAAGAGAATTGTGGATTGGAGGAGTATGTATTCCACATCATAAAGGATCACTTGGCCATAGTGATGCAGATGTACTATTGCATGCTATTTGTGATGGTTTATTAGGCGCATTATGTTTAGGTGATATTGGCTATCATTTTCCAGATACCAATCAAGAATACAAAAACATTGACAGTAAAATTTTATTGCAAAAAACATTTGATCTCATATCGGCAAAGGGTTATAAAATAGTGAATATAGATAGCACGCTTTGTTTACAGGCGCCAAAAATCGCTCCCTACATACAACCAATGCAAACTGCTATTGCTCAGATTCTTTCCATTGATGTATCCGATATTTCTATCAAAGCAACAACAACTGAAAAGATGGGATTTGTGGGCAGAGAAGAAGGCTTGGTGGCTTATGCAACAGTTTTACTTTGTAAAGAAAAAATATAAATTAAATGCAAGAAGCTATCTCTATTCCAATTATCAATCTTTCTAATAACCCATTGCCAGCATACGCAACAGCTGGTTCTTCCGGCATGGACATCAGAGCTTATCTCACATCTGAAGAAAGCTTAATGCCATTGGAAAGAAAACTAATCCCAACCGGTATATTCGTTCAAATACCGATGAATTATGAAATACAAATCAGACCTAGAAGTGGCATGGCATTAAAGAATGGCATTACTTGTCTTAACTCACCCGGAACAATAGACGCAGACTATCGAGGCGAAATAAAAGTACTGTTAATTAATTTGAGTAATGAGCAACAAGTCATTCAGCCTGGGGATAGAATTGCACAAATGGTTGTGGCAAAAGTTGAAAAAGCACAATGGAATGAAGTAGCCGAAATCGATAATACTCAAAGAGGAGAAGGCGGTTTTGGACATACAGGTAAAATTTAATAACGCAATATCAAGTGAAAAAATACAATTTCTTATTTCTGTTAACAGCATGTGCCTTTGTTATTTTAATAATGGAAGGTTGCCGAGCCACAAAGCAAATAAATAAAGCTATTGCGCCAAAACCAGTAGTAATTATTGAAAATAAAATGGCAGAAGATTCCATCAGATCCCTAAAAGAAAATTTCAACCAATTTAAAAGCAATAAAATTGATTTTAGAACATTTAGTGCAAAAATAAAAGTTGAATCTGTAAGCGCAAATCGCAAAAACCCTGATTTGACAGCTGTTGTAAGGATAATTAAAGACAGTGCTATTTGGATTTCTCTTTCTGCCACACTTATAAATGTAGAAGTTTATAGAATATTAATAACAAAAGACAGCGTGTTATTGCTAAACAAACAAGACAAAGAAGTAATACAACGCACCTTAAGTTATTTGGATGAGGTAACTGAAATACCATTTAATTATGAGACGCTACAAGATTTAATAATAGGGAATCCTGTTTTTGTTTCCGACAGTATAATAAGTTACAAGAAAACAGATGCGACCATTTTGTTTTCAACAATTGAAACCTATTTTAAAAATCTTCTAACTGTATCAAGTACTGATAAATTAATACTCAGGAGCAAAATGGATGATATTGACAATGCTCGGAGCAGGACGGCTTCTGTTGTTTATGATGGATATGAAACTAATCAAGGGAGAAGGTTTTCAACTGAACGTACTATATCTGCTTCAGAAAAAAACAAAATTGACCTGTCACTTTCTTTTAAACAATATGAATTCGACAAAGAATTATCTGTTTATATGAACATTCCAAAAAACTATAAAAAAAAGTAACTTAAAGAAATGAATAAAAGTTATTTACAGAAAAAATACATCAACAAAAAATAATCAATTAATTTGAGGATGGCATTGTATTTTTGTCAAACTCATTTATACACTTATACCAATACATGTTAAAACATTTATTCATTATACTTTTTTTAGGGCTTAGTTTGCATCATTCAGTGGTGGCTCAAACAAGAGAAGAATTGGAAAAAGAAAGGATTGCTTTAAAGAAAGAGATTGAAGAAACCGAAAAGTTGTTAAAAGAAAATACAGTTAGTACAAAAGAGAATTTGGTTGAATTTAATCTGATTTCAAAAAAAGTAAATCTTCAAGATAGAGTTATTGATAATATCAGCAGAGATTTATACGTATTAGATAACAATATGTATGTTATTTCAAAAGACATAAACAGATATGACAAATTGCTGGATACACTAAAAGATGAATACGCCAGAAGTATGATTTACTCATATAAAAACAAAAGCAACTACGAATTTTTGAATTTTATTTTTTCAGCTTCCAATTTTAATGACGCATTAAAAAGAATATCTTATTTAAAAAGTTATCGCGCTTACAGAGAAATGCAAGGCCAAAATATTTTACGGATGCAACAGCTTAGAAAAAAGAAAGTAGTACAATTAAATGATACAAAGCAGGAGAAAAATCAAGTTCTTGATGTGCAGAGTAAAGAAAAAGAAATATTAGAAATACAGAAAAAAGAAAAAGATAGAATTATTGCTGATTTAAAAAAGAAAGGAAAACAACTAAACAAGCAAATTACTGCTAAGCAAAAGCAAATGCAGAAAGTAAACACTGCAATTGCTGAAGCAATAAAAAAAGCGATAATCAAAGCAAAAGAAGAGGCATTAGCAAAAGAAAAAGAAAGATTAAAAGTTGAAGCTAAGAAAAACGAAAAAACAGATGTAAATAAAACTACTGTTAAATCAAATGTAACAACAACCACAAAGCCTACACCAAGCGGCCAAAGTATTTTGTTGAATGATGAAAATATCGCACTGAATAATAATTTTGAAAAGAACCGCGGATCACTTCCATGGCCCTTAGACAAGGGATTTGTGATGATGCATTATGGAAAAAACACCCTCCCAAGTGGAAGTATTTTAGATGTTACTTCAATTACAATATCATCAGATGTTGGAAGTGCAGTAAAAGCTGTATTTGATGGAACGGTTACTGCATTACAACAAATTGACGATATGAGTGTAGTGATCATTCAACATGGAAAATATTTTACCACTTATAGCAATCTTACGGGAGTTAGTGTTCGTAAAGGGCAACAAATTTCTAGGGGTCAAGTAATTGGAAAAGTTGCTGCTAACCTTGATGGTATAGGATCGATAGACTTCTATATACAAAACGAATCTGCTAATTTCGATCCTGAGAAGTGGTTAAGAAGAAGATAATGTAAAGCTTATTGCTATTTTAATCTGGAATACAACGCTTCATATTGCGGCACAATTTTATCGATTCCAAATTGATTGGCTTGTTGAAAAGCGTTTGATTTAAATTGTTGATGAATTTCATTTGTTGATAAAATATGTATGGCGTTTTTAGCCATATCCTCAACGTCACCTACATTGCTCATATAGCCCGAAAATCCATTAATATTTATTTCTGGCAATCCGCCCGCATTGGTTGAAATTACTGGCACTTCAGCTGCCATTGCTTCCAAAGCTGCCAAACCAAAACTCTCATATTCGCTAGGCAATAAAAACAAATCGGCTATGGGAAGAATATCTTCTATCTGTTCTTGCTTACCAAGAAATTTAATTTCTCCACATTGGTCACAAGTACGTGCAAACGCTTCTATATCGTTTCTTTCTGGACCATCTCCTATCAAAAGCAATTTAGAAGGAATGCTTTTATTAATGAGTACAAATGTTTTAACAACATCCATCACCCTTTTTAATTTTCTAAAATTAGAAGCATGAACAATAACCTTTTCTTTATTAGGCGCGATTAATTTTTTGAATGCATCCACAGGTTTTTTATTGAATCTTTCAATATCTACGAAATTATGAATCACTTCAATGGGCTTATTAATAACAAAATTCTTATACGTTTCTTCTTTAAGATTTTCGGAAACAGCCGTTAATATATCGCTTTCTTCCATTGAAAATGTTACTACTGGGCTATAGGTTTTATCCTTACCAACTAAAGTAATATCTGTTCCATGTAAAGTTGTAATGAATGGTATATACTTTCCTTGTTTTTGTAAAATTTGCTTTGCCATGTAAGCAGCTGCTGCATGTGGAATTGCATAATGAACATGCATTAAATCAATATCATTATTATTCACTACATCAACCATTGCGCTTGCCAATGCCGTTTCGTAAGGAGGAAAATCAAAAAGCGGATAGGTAGGCACCCTAACCTCATGATAAAAGATATTTGCGTGGAATCCACTTAGTCTTACTGGCTGTTGATAGGTGATAAAGTGAATATTATACCCTTTCTCAGCTAATGCCTTTCCAAGTTCTGTTGCCAACACACCACTTCCTCCGAAAGTAGGGTAACAAACAATTGCAATATTCATCATAATAACTTTTAGTAATTACAGCATTTGCCAAATATTGGTGTTGCTGATGATTTTTTTAAACAATGCAAGTTAGTGTTTTGCTATTATTTAATAATGACCACATTGAATTGGATTCATTTAGGTTCCCGCATACAATAAAAAAATGGCAGGCAGCTTATGTAATTCTATTTTATTTTTTTTCCAATCGATTATTTTTTTTGTGAAGATTTTTTCATCCTCTCCTGTAATATTTACACCAATACACAACTGGGTAGCTTGATTACAATGTTGTAGTATGCTCTCCAAAAGTTGATTGTTTCTGTAAGGCGTTTCAATAAATATTTTAGTGCTGTTGTTTTTTGCTGAACTCACTTCAAGCTCTTTTATTTTTTTTATTCTATTGGCATTATCAATAGGAAGATACCCCACAAATTCAAATTGCTGCCCATTTAATCCGCTTGCCATTAAGGCTAATAATATTGAGCTTGGGCCAACAAGTGGTTTAATTACACAATCCATTTCTTGAGCAACTGCTATTAATTGCTGGCCTGGATCTGCTATACCAGGGCAACCCGCTTCGCTTACTATCGCTATATTTTTATTTGTTTTGATAGCAGATTTAAATGCTGCTACTTGTGTTGCTTCGGCTTTGTGTATTGTATGCCATTCGAAGTCGTCTATTACAATTGCTGAATCTAATAACTTAAGAAATCTTCTTGTAGTTCTTTCATTTTCAGCAAAAATCACCTGACAATTCTTTATGGCTTCAATTACATATGCAGGGATACATGCTGTTGAAGATTCGGCAAGTAAGGATGGAACTAAATAAATGGTAGATTTTGTCAAGCAATAATATTTTTAATTTTAGCATTGTGCAGACTTAGTGTTGCAGCAACAACTGCATAACTTGGCGCAAAAATCCAGCCAATAAAAGGAATAATGTGTAAAGCATAAAACAACATACCATTACCAATTGCAAGTCCTCTGTGATGGGCAATCATTTCATAGCTCTTTGATTCAGTTATACCATTTCTTTTGTTGCTATAATCGAGCATTGAAAAACCAACATAATAACAATCCATAAAAATAAGTACTAACGGACAAACCCACCCTATTAAAGGAATTAATGTAACAAAAATAAAAGCAAACATGTAAACTAATTGCCAGCCCATATTTCTTATAGCTACTTTGATTCCCCTTACAACGTCATTCAATAACAATCCGAAATCAAATTCCATGTCAATACCATTCACTAAAGCCTCTGTTTTTTCACTTAAAAATGAAAATACTGGCGCCCCGATTATCATGAGAAAAAACCTATAAAAGGAGAAACAAATAAAGATTAATAATAAGTCTAAAAAAACTTTGCTTATAATAAAAAAGAAGCTTAACCAACTAGTTTCTAGTTTATTCAACCATTTGTTTAAATGCAATTCATCGATAATAAACTTTGTTGCATCATCATAAGCAGATAAAAAAACATGAAAGCCAGCAAACAAAATAAAAGCATATACTACTCCAGGAATTATAATCCATTTCCATAAACGATGTTGACGAATAAACTGATGAGCTTGCCAATAAGATTGAAAGGATAAAATAAATTCTTTTAGCATCTATACAGTTTTGTGATCTTGTTTTTTTTAATGTAAACTAGGACAGGGGATTAATTTTTTTGCTCTGTCTGTTTTTAGTAAAATTAATGAAACTTCCGCACCTCCTCTTGTGTTGGTAATAGAATTGATTGAACTGATATTTATATCATAACTCAAACCGATACTCAAATTTTGGTAATCAAGGCCAATGTATGGTATTAAAGCATCTTTTAAGCGATAAGATGTTCCAAAGCTAAAGCCAGCAGGCTTTTCGCCTTTGATGTTAATGCTAAACGGCATGAATAAAAAACCGCCAAAAACTGTCTCGCTTGAGGTATTCTGAAATTGATTTATTGCAGACAAACTAAGGGTCATAAATCTCCCAACAGGAAAACTTCCTCCGGCGTGAATACTAGACCTTCCAGATAAATACCAATCATCTTTATTACCAGCAGTATTCTTAAAACTCAATTTAGGTTTATTTAAATGATACATTGAATATCCTAAATAGAGATTATTTTCTCCATTAGTTGATCCCGAAAACAAGATTCCAGCATTAAGGTCAAAATAATTTTTTTGTGAATTAATAGGACTTAAAGTTGAAAACTCTGCAGAGTTGTCGTTATAAAAACCATTTTGATCAAGCTCATCTTCGAAATTCAATTTTCCTACATCAATATTTGTACTAGCATAAGTAGCTTGAATGCCTATTCCAATTGTATTGTATTGAGTTTCGTCAAATGCTTTCTGAAAAGAACAGCTGAGTGAACCATAGTTCAACTTTAAAATATTACTGGCACTTGCATCTGAAACGCCAGAAACGCCAATGGCCATTACATCACCATCTTTTATATACTGTTGTAAAATTGGAAAGTCAAATGACAAACTAGTTGTTTCATATGCCTTTGGAATAGTAGGCCATTGTGTTTTATGATTAATAGACAACCTGTACAATCCATCAAATTTACCAGCCAGCGCAGGATTTAAAGTTAATGGAGATGTTAATGCCTGGGAGAAATGAGGATCTTGTGCATTAACAAATGAATTCAAAAAAAAGAAAAGAAGTACAATGATATTTTTTTTCATTTATTGAATTTGATTTAAAACCAAATGATTATTTCTTATCTCAAGATACTTATTGAATCATTAATAGGAAATAAGATAACTCCTATCAAAAATGATTGTCGACATTTTTAATGTTGCAGCTTCTCTCCAAATGCAAGATCACCCGCATCACCCAAACCTGGAACAATGTAACCTTTTGACGTTATTTCGTCATCAATATCACCACACCAAATTGTTATTTCTGGAAAAGCAGTAATAAGCTTTTCAATTCCATATTTGCAAGCAATAGCGCAAGCAACATGGATTTCGCTTGGTGAGCCAACTGATTTAAGATGTTCTATCGTTTTTATTAAAGATGCGCCAGTTGCTAACATCGGATCACTGATAATTAAAGTTCTGTTTTCCAAACTAGGACAACTCATATATTCCATACAAATTTCAAAACTGCCATCAGCATTATGTTTTCTATATGCACTTAAAAATGCATTGTCTGCCTTATCAAAATAATTAAGCAACCCGTTATGCATTGGCAAGCCTGCGCGTAAGATGGTTGCCAATACTGGTTGTGATTGTAATGCGTGAGATTGCTTCTCACCTAATGGAGTTTTGATTTTTATTTCCTCAGAAGGTAATTGTTTGCTTATTTCATATCCTATTATTTCACCAATTCGCTCTAAGTTTCTTCTGAAGCGCATTCTATCATTTTGAATAGCTACATTTCTAATTTCATTTATCCAATTTGAAACCAAAGAATGATGTTTGCTTAAATTATTAATCATATCAAAAAATTATTCGACAAAAATAAACTATTAGAAGGTAGTTTAATGAATATTATGCGTTTTTATTGGTGGTCTTAAAGCTTTAATCCTAACCAGTTTATTGCATTTTTACTTAAAAGTTTTTCTTTAAGCTGGGGATTGTAATTCATTTGTTCAATTAACAATCCAGGATGTTGTTCTCCTAATGGAAATGGATAATCGCTGCCTACACAAATAGTATCCTCCCCCATTATATCCATGATGTATTCAAAAGCTCTTTCATGATGAACTAAACTATCGATCCAGAATTTTCCTATGTAATTTTTTGGATTGATTGGATTATCAATAGCCACTAAATCGGGCCTTACATTAAATCCATGCTCAATTCTACCAATAGTGGCTGGGAAAGAACCTCCCCCATGTGCAAATGCCACTCTTAGTTTGGGAAATCTTTCAAACACGCCTCCAAAAATCATTGAACAAATAGCTCTGGATGTTTCTGCTGGCATACCCACCAACCAGGGCAGCCAATATTTCTGCATATCATTTTCTCCCATCATTTCCCATGGATGAACAAATAATGCACAGTTCAATTCTTCTGCTCTTTTATAAAAAGGAAAAAAGGATTCATCGCTTAAATTTTTTCCATTAATATTTGTTCCAATTTCCAATCCGGGCATTTTCAAATCTTGTACACAACGTTCCATCTCTTTAATAGCAAAATCAATGTCTTGCATAGGAACGGTACCCAATCCTATAAACCTTTGAGGATTTCCCACAACAGTTTCTGCAATATGGTCATTTAAAAACATGGCTGTTTCTAATCCATCTTTTGCTTTCGCCCAATAATTAAATAAAACCGGAATGGTAGAAAGCACTTGTATGTTTACGTTAGTGCTGTCCATTTCTTTAATTCTTTCTTCTGCTGTAAAACAATTATCACTTACTTCTCTAAATACCTTATCTCCTTTCATCATGCAAGCCTTACAATTTCGATGCTCAAGATGAATGAAATCACCATACCCAAACTTTTTAACCCAATTAGGAATTGAAGCAGGCATTATGTGAGTATGTATGTCGATTTTCATTTTTATATTTTTTGTATCGATGTAAAATCTTTTACTCGATAGAACTATAGCCGAAAGTAGTTGCTGATTCTAGTGTTTGACACCTGTCTTAATTATCCCTTTCTGATAGGTGGAGCCATAACGGAACCGCATTTGTTGCAAGTACGTTTATGTTCATCTTCATAAAATCCATTCATAACAGGAGGCAGTTGTTTTACAATATCTGAAACATGAAAATACTCTTCGTATAATTTTTCTCCGCAATTTTCACAATACCATAAAAAACCATCATCTTCAACAGCTCTTACTTTTTCAATAACTAACCCAACAGTATTGGGTCCTCTTTGTGGGGAATGAGGAGTTTTAGGGGGCAATAGAAACATATCTCCTTCATTAATATGAATATCTTTTGCAACGCCATCATCAATAATCTTCACTACAATATCGCCTTCAATTTGATAGTACAATTCTTCACTTTCATTATAATGATAATCTTTTCTGGCATTAGGGCCACCAACCACCATTACAATAAAATTTTCTGCGTCTTTATAAATACATTGATTTCCTACGGGAGGTTTTAAAAGGTCGCGATGTTCTTCTATCCATTTTTTTAGATTAAAAGGTGCTGAAATTGCCATGTTGATAAATTTAGTATTGAAAGATAAATTTTTTATCCAAAATTTCAATCAGAATAAGAAATAAAAATGATGTAAGATATTCATAGCGCAAAATTTATTTACCTTTAATCTATGCTATTGAATATTCCATATACATTGGAAAACTTTATAGGTGGAAATTTTGTCTTGCCTAAAAGCAACCAATTCATCGACAATGTAAATCCTGCCACCAATGAGGTTTACGGAGCAATTCCAAATAGTAACGAGGAAGATGTGGAATGGGCAGTATCCTCCGCAAAAGCGGCATTCCCTTTATGGTCTAACACCCCTGCCGAAGTAAGATTTTCTATTTTGCAAAAAATAGCTGAACTGATATATGAAAATTTAGACGCTCTAGCTTTAGCAGAAACCAACGACAATGGGAAACCATTATGGCTTAGCAAAGAAGTTGATATTCCAAGAGCTTCTTCTAATTTTAGATT
>Ga0114972_10003142_pt1 | contig 12397 bp, 7 predicted proteins | sample M_140807_EF_Meta_FD_87354 | JGI IMG/M metagenome (GOLD analysis project Ga0114972, IMG submission 87354) | Freshwater microbial communities from Lake Montjoie, Canada to study carbon cycling - M_140807_EF_MetaG | ecosystem: Environmental > Aquatic > Freshwater > Lake | place: Lake Montjoie... | reverse complement strand
TCGGCGGCAGCGAAGACGCCACGCTCATGATGGACGCCGTCCAAGCCCGCGGCGGCCAAGCCACCTACCTGCTCGTCGGCACGCCGTTGCCCGCCGGGCATCACCATCCGCGCTTCGATATCGACGAGGCCGCCTTGCCGCGCGCCGTCGCCCTCCACGCCGCCATTGCGACCGAACTCCTCGCCGCCGCCACGCCATGAACGCCACGCTCACGCTCGCCGACATCCGCGCCGCGCACGCTCGCATTGCGGATAAAATCCACCGCACGCCCGTCCTCACCAGCGCCACGCTCGACGCGCTCTGCGGCGGGCAACTTTTTTTTAAGTGCGAAAACTTTCAAAAGATCGGCGCGTTTAAAGCCCGCGGCGCCGCCAACGCCGTGTTCTCGCTCAGCGACGCCGAGGCCGCGGCCGGTGTCGCCACGCATTCCTCCGGCAACCACGCCGCCGCGCTCGCGCGCGCCGCTCGTCTGCGCGGTATCGCCGCGCACATCGTGATGCCGTCCAACGCGCCGAAAGCCAAAGTCGATTCCGTGCGGCGCAACGGCGGCCGCATCATTTTCTGCGAGCCCAACGTCACCGCCCGCGAAGCCGCTTGCGCCCAAGTCATCGCCGAGACGGGCGCTCGCCTCATCCATCCTTACAACGACTTCGCCGTCATGGCCGGCCAAGGCACCGCAGCGCTGGAGTTGCTCGAACAAGCCCCCGCGCTCGATCTGATCCTCGCGCCCGTCGGCGGTGGCGGGTTGCTCTGCGGCACCGCGGTCGCGGCCAAGGGCGTGCGTCCCGGCATCCGCGTGATCGCCACTGAACCCGCCGCCGCCGATGACGCCGCGCGCTCGTTTGCCGCCGGCAAAATCATGCCCGTCGCGCCAACGCTCACCATCGCCGATGGCCTGCGCACGACGCTCGGTGAACGCAATTTCCCACTCATCCAACAACACGTCGATGGCATCGTGACGGTTTCCGAGGAAAGCATCGTCGCCGCGATGCGCCGCATCTGGGAAGTGCTCAAGATCATCATCGAGCCGAGTTGCGCCGTGCCCTACGCGGCGATTTTGGAAAACAAAATCGACGTCACCGGCCAACGCGTCGGCCTGATCCTCACCGGCGGCAACGTCGATCTCGACGCGTTGCCGTGGTTGAAACCTTAAACCGAAGCGCTCGCCAGCGAGCGCACGTCCTCACTTCCGCTGGAAGAGGTCGCTCTGCACGAGGCCGTGAATCAGCGCGCGCACGCCGTAGTCGTGCGCCTTCGCGCTAGCGACGATCTGCTCGATCGTGGCGCGATCACTGAAACGCACCGGCGCGCCCGTCGCATAAATCGCGAGTTGGCGTGTGAGGTTGCGCGCGAGCAGCACATCTTCTTGGCGCAGGAGGTTTTTAAAATCGCGGATGTCTTTAAACGACCGGCCATCGGGCAATTCGCCCGCGGCGTCCACGGGGAGGCCGAAATGAAACTCAAACGCGTGGCCATTTTTGCCGCGGCCCGGTTCGGCTTTTTTCGTTTCATCAATGGCGCGGTAGCGGTCGCGCCAACCGCCCATCACGTCGAAATTTTCCAAGGCGAAACCGGGTGGATCCATTTTACTGTGACACGAGGCGCAACTGGTGTCGGCGCGGTGTTTCTCGAGTTGCTGACGGATCGTGACGGCGCCGCGAATGTCGGGCTCGACGGCGGCAACTGGAGGAGGCGGTGGAATATCGATACCGAGGATGCGTTCGACGATCCATTTGCCGCGGAGCACAGGCGAAGTGGTGGTGCCGTTGGCGGTGATTTTTAACACGCTGGCCTGCGTCATGAAACCGCCGCGCGGACTGTCGGGCGGGAGCGTGACGCGGCGCATGGCGGCGCCTTTCACATCGGGAATGCCGTAGTGCGTCGCGAGGCGTTCGTTGAGATACGTGTAATCGGCGGCGACGATACCGCGGACGGGCTGATCGGCGCGGATCATTTCTTCAAACGTGAGGCGCGTCTCGGCGACGGCGGCCTCGGCGAGCGCGTCGTCGAGGTAGTAATCGTTGTAGAGCGTGGTCGAGGGCGTGGAGTCTTCGATTTTGCGGAGGTCGATCCAGTAATCGAGAAACGCGTCGCGGAAGCGCTGCGACTTGGCATCGGCGAGGAGTCGCTCGGTCTCTGCGCGCAAAGCGGCGGGTTGGCTCAACTCGCCCCGCGCGGCGCGCGCGCGGAGAGCGGCATCGGGCGGAGAATTCCAGAGAAAAAGTGCGAGCCGGGTCGCGAGCGCGGTGTCGTCGAGCCGGCCGGGTTTCTCGTCGAGAAACACAAATCCCGGCGACGCGAGCACCGCAGTATAAGTTGCCACCATCGCTTCGGCGAAACTCAAGCCGGCGCTTTGGCGTTCATCGAAGAGCGCGAGGAAACGCGCGACGTCGGCCTCGGCAATGGGGCGGCGGTACGCGCGTTTGAGAAAACCGCGGAGCAAGCGCGCGGCGTCGCCGTGCGGATCATTTGAGACGATCTCGACGCGCGTTTCTTCGAGTGGTTCGACGCGTTGGCCGGCTTGGCGGCCGCCTTCACGACGGTCGCCCCGCGCGGTGATCGGCAGCGCCAAACCGGAGGCGCGGGTCGGAGATTTTTTGAGCGGCAAATCGCCAAAAAGCAGGCGGTAACCGGCGGTGGTGTCGGCGTCGTAGAGCGGGCCTTCGACTTCCATCCAGCGGAACGCGACGCTGGGCACACCGGCGGGCGTCATGAGCGGGTTGCGAAAATTTTCCGGACGCGAGCGGTAGAAACGCGAAGCGTCGGGAACGAGCGTCTCGTTGGCCAGCAACCAAACCTCGCCGAGGTCATGCGTCGTGGGCTCGGGCGTGAGGTCGAACTCACCGACGCGGCGATTGGGGACGCCGTTGCGCGTGTAAACGGTGATCGGCTCGACGGTGCGACCGGGTGAAAGGCGGTCGTAGTCGGGTGTGTTTAAATTAGGCGGACGGATTTTACCGACCGTGTCCGTGGAATGCGAAAAACTCTTGGTCACGCCACCGGGCGCGGCCCACATCGTGTAACCATTGAAACGAATCCGATAACGACCCGCGACGGGCGCGCGAAAACCATCCCAGCGGTACGTGAAGCCGGTGACGTAATTACTCGAAACCCAACCCACCGCCTCGCGGTCGCGCGTGGCTGGATCAGGCGCGCCGACGGTGAGCGGCGCCTCGCTCATGCGCACCGGGCGCTGCGGCTCGCGGTCGAGCAACGGATACGTCATGCGGTCGGGCGAAGAATTAAAAGGGTTGGGCGTGAACTTGCTCGTGAGCGTGCGTTGATCGCGCGCGTAGTGGCGCACCGTGGTGGTGGGCGGATGCTCAAGTTGCACGGTGAGCGCTTGGCGTATCGCGTAGTCAGCGGCGGCCATGTAGCGCGCGAGATGGACATGAGACACGTCCAGAGCGTCGCCGATTTTGTTGTAGCGGTTGGATTCGCCGTCATCGGGAAATTGGCCGCGAATCTGGAGCCAGGGCGCGTGGAGGAGATCGCGCAGGGCGTTTTCGTATTCGTAGCCGTTGAGGCGGCGTTGCGTGGCGCGACCTTCGCGCGCGATGAGCTCGCGATCATGGGCACCGAGCGTTTCACGGAGCGCGGCGAGGAAGGCGGCGGTCTCGGCGGCGTCGGGGCGTTTTTTTTCTTTCGGCGGCATCTCGCCGGCGCCGAGGCGATCGTGAACTTTGACCCAAGTCGAAAAATCCGTCGTAGCGGTGAGGTCGAGCGTCAGCGAGATGAGATCGAGCCGGCCCTTCTTGTCCTCGTCGTTGTGACAAGAGGAACAATATTTATCGGTGTAATCGAGGAGCGCGGGCGGCAGGGCGGCAGCGTGAAGTGCGGTCGGTAAAGCGACGGCGAAAAAAATTCCGGCGGTCCGGCGCGCCCAACGGTCGCGTCGCAACTTTGAGGCAGCGGCGAGGAGACTCATGCGAGTTCCAATCCGCGCATCGTGCCGGTGGACGAGGCGAACTTGTCGGTTTCGATGCCCATGCGTTGAAGCATGGAAACGTAGAGGTTGGGCAGCGGGTAATTATTGGTCGTGCTGAAAGCGTGGTGTTGGCCGTGCCGGAAACCGCCGCCGGCGAGAATCGTGGGCATGTTGAAACACGTGTGGGCGTTGGCGTCGCCGAAGTTGGAGCCGTAGAGCACCATCGTGCGATCGAGGAGCGTGTCTTCGGCTTCGCGCACGGCTTTCAAGTCGGCGAGCAGTTTGGCGAGGAGCTTCATGTGCCACTCGTCGATGGTGGTGAGCTCGGAGCGTTTTTTCTCAGATTTACCGTGATGCGAGAGGTTGTGGTAACCGTCGGAGATGGTCTTGTCGGGAATGTCGAGCGCGGGCGTGCTGACGCTGTCGAGCATGAGCGTGATGGCGCGGGTCGAATCCGTCTCGAAGGCGAGGCGCGCGAGGTCGTACATGATTTTAACCTTCTCCATGTACGCGGCGGGGTTCGTGGGATCGACGGGAACGGGCGCGTGCACGACGGGTTTCGGTTTCGTCTCCCAACCGCGCGAGGCTTGGAGGCGATGCTCGAGATCGCGCACGCTCGTGAAATATTGGTCGAGGCGATCGCGGTCGCGGGCGGAGACGCCGCGGGAGAGTTCGCGGGCCTGACCGGCGATCGTATCGAGAATGCTGCGACCGTTGTCGAGTTGGCGGAGTTGCGCCTTCACCTGCTCGGGCGAGCCTTGGAGAAAAAGTTGTTTGAACACCTCAGCGGCCTTGTCTTCGGGCGGGATGGCGACGCCGGTGCCGGTCCACGAAAGGCTGCGCGTGCGGGTGTTAACGGCGAGCGTGAGTGAGGGGAAGCGCGTGAGGGTGCCGATCTGCTCGGCGATGTGTTGGTCGAGCGAGACGGTGTTGCGAAACGAACTACTGCCCGGATGCGGCGCGGCCGTGAGGAAACACACATCGGCCGGGTGCCCGCCATCGACGTTGGGATGCGAAACCCCGCTAAAAACACTGAAGTCCGCGCGATGATCTTGGAGAAATTTTAAGTACGGCGAAGCGACATAATCGCGGCCGGTGCCCGTCGGGAAAAACTGATCGCCGAGCAGGCCGAGGTTGTTGCACACCGCGAGCATGCGGCGGGGTTTCGCGCCAGGCGCGAGCGGGTTATCAGCTTTGGCGCCCGCGCGTGCGACGCTGGGCAACATGGATTCAAGAAACGGCAACGAGAGCGCGATGCCCGCGCCTTGCAGAAAACGGCGACGCGAGAGCGGCACACGCGTGGTCACAAACGGCGCGCGGGGCAAAGGAAGAGAAGAAGAGGACATGAAACGACCGAGGCGGAGAGCAAAAAGTGGGGCTGAACGAAGGGGTGAAACTCTGCTTAGAAAATTACCCCAGCCCGAAAAGGCAAATCCCGGTTCACAAAGGCGGAGAGGCTTAACGAAGACTCCCGAAGTGCGTGCCGCACCTTTCCTCTGGCCGCGGTTCCTGAACTCAATCCGGCAGCCGTCTTTAGGCTGTTGGCGAAGTTAATGTCGCCTTCGCAAAAGCGAGGTTAGTGTCGTTTTACGTCACGAACCTTGTCACTCGCTACAGGCGTTTGCGCACCCGAAAAATTGGCGTCCCCACGGGGATTCGAACCCCGGTTCTTACCGTGAAAGGGTAGTGTCCTAACCGGGCTAGACGATGGGGACAGACCTTAAGCCGCGCAACGTACGCCGAGACTCACCTCGCGCAAGGGCTTTTTTCAAACATCCCGACGTTGCGCACACTTTCAACCACCCGCGAGCCCATGCTTGAGTTACCGGCCCCCACCCTGTCTTTGTGCTGCATCGCCTGATCTCCGGATGAACCTGCGCTACTATCCCCACACGCTCGAACTGCGCCACGCCTTCACCATCGCCACCACCTCGCGCACCACCACACCGGCCATGATCGTCGAAGTCGAACACGACGGCGTCATCGGCTACGGCGAGGCCGCGATGCCGCCCTACCTCGGCGAAAGCCAAGCCACCGCGGCTGCGTTTCTTGATCGGGTCGACCTCACGCGCGTCGCCGATCCCTTTCAACTCGAGGAAATTCTCCCCGCCATCGACGCCCTCGCTCCCGGCAACACCGCCGCCAAAGCCGCCGTCGATATCGCGCTCCACGATTGGATCGGCAAAAAACTCAGCGCGCCTTGGCACCGCATCTGGGGCCTAGACCCCGCGCGCGCGCCCGTCACGTCGTTCACCATAGGCATCGATACGCCCGAAATCGTCAGCGCCAAAACCCACGAGGCCGCGCCCTACAAAATCATCAAAGTAAAACTCGGCCGCGACGCTGCGACGGACCGCCAACTCATCGAAACCATCCGCGAGGTCTCCGATCGCCCCATCACCGTCGACGCCAACCAAGGCTGGCGCGACCGCACCGAAGCCCTCCGCATGATCGAGTGGCTCGCCCCGCGCGGCGTCGTTTTCATCGAGCAACCCATGCCCAAGGAGCAACCCGAAGACACCGCTTGGCTGCGCGAACACAGTCCGCTCCCGCTCATCGCCGACGAGAGCGTCCAACGTCTCGCCGACGTCCGCCGCGCCGACGGCGTCTTCGACGGCATCAACATCAAGCTCATGAAGTGCACCGGCCTGCGCGAAGCGCACAAGATGATCACCCTCGCCCGCGCCCTCGACCTCAAGGTCATGCTCGGTTGCATGACGGAAACCTCCTGCGCCATCTCCGCCGCCGCGCAGCTTTCTCCGCTGGTCGATTGGGCAGATCTCGACGGCGCCTTGCTCATCAAAAACGACCTCTTCAGCGGCACCACGATCGTCGACGGCAAGATCACGCTCAACGATCGTCCCGGACTCGGCCTCGTGAAACTCTGATCGATTTTCGCCACCATGCCTGCCGTCAACCCGCCCGCCGCGCCCACGCTCCGCGAAAAAATCGGCCAGCTTTTTAATGTCGGTTTTCGCGGGCGCACACCCGCTGAGTGCGAACTCATCGCGCGCGATCTGCGCGAACTTCATTTGGGCGGCGTGATTTTTTTCGATCAGGACATGGCCAGCGGCACCATCGATTCCGGTCAACGTCTCCGCAACATCGAGTCGCCCACGCAGGTCAAAACCCTCATCGCCTACTTGCAGGCTCAAGCCCGCGTGCCGCTCCTTGTCTCCGTCGACCAAGAAGGCGGTCGCGTCAATCGCCTCAAGCCCAGCTACGGTTTCCCGCCAAGCATTTCACACCAAGAGCTCGGGCGGCTCGATCAACCCACGGAAACCTACCGTCACGCCGCCGCCACCGCGCAGACGCTCGCCGCCGTCGGTTTTAATTTCAACCTCGCGCCCGTCGTCGACCTCGACGCCAACCCCCACAACCCGATCATCCAAGGCAAGGGCCGCAGTTTTTCCGCCGATCCCGCCGCGGTCACGCGCCACGCGGCCGAGTTCGTTCGCGCCCATCGCGCCCACGGCGTGCTCACGTGCGCGAAACATTTTCCCGGACACGGCAGCGCCGCCGGCGACACGCATCTCGGGCTCGTCGATGTCACCGCGACGTGGGACGAGCGCGAGTTACTCCCATTTCAATCGCTCATCGCCGCCGGTCTATGCGACGCGATCATGACCGCGCACGTTTTTCACGCGAAGCTCGACCCCGTGCATCCCGCGACGTTATCGCCGGCGATCATCACGGGGCTACTGCGCGAGAAACTCGGCTTCGACGGCGTGATCACCAGCGACGACATGGAGATGAAAGCGATCTCGCACCACTACGGCCTCGAGAAATCGGTGCCCGCCGCCATCGCCGCGGGCATCGACGTACTCTGCTTCGGGAACAACCTCACTTACGATCCCGACATCGCGCGCAAAGCCATCGCCATCCTCGTACGCGCCGTCGAACGCGGCGATCTCAGCGAAGCCCGCATCGATATTTCCTACCGCCGCGTCCTCGCCCTCAAACGCCGAGCCGGACTCATCACTTAGCCACCCAGCCTTCTATGCACCGCCGCCCGCTCTCCCTCGCCATCACCGCTCTCGCGTGCGCCACGCTGCTTTTTTTCTCTAGTTGCCGCACCGTGCCCGGCACCGCCGCCCAGCGCCGCGGCGATGAGATCATCGTCGCCGGCCAACTCTTTCACACGGGCACACCCGTCGTCACGTGGATGGATGCGGGCGGCTACGACGCTTACCGCGTCGAACGCCGTTTCAGCCCCTACGCTGAGAGCAGCTACGAGCAAACAATCGCCGCCGTGAAAGACATCACCGCGCCCAACCGCTACAGCGCGCGGACCAACACGCTTTCGCCCGAGGAAATCGAAAAAATTCGCGGCGGTGGCTGGACGCTGCCTCAGCTCCAAAATGTCGTCGATCAATTCGTCCTGCACTACGACGTCTGCGGCCTGAGCAAAACCTGTTTCAACGTCCTCCATGATCACCGCGGCCTGAGCGTGCACTTCATGTTGGATCTCGACGGCACGATTTACCAAACGCTCGACCTCAAAGAACGCGCCCGTCACGCCACGACTTCCAACAACCGCTCCATCGGCATCGAGATCGCCAACATGGGCGCCTATCCGCCCGGCGCGACCAAGACCCTTGACGAATGGTACGGCCGCGACGCTACCGGCCGCACGATCATCACGATCCCTGCCCGCGTCGGCGACCCGATGCTGCGCGTGAAAAACTTCGTCGGCCGCCCCGCCCGCCCTGAACCCATCCGCGGCATCGTGCAAGGCACCGATCTCGTCCAATACGATTTCACGCCCGAGCAATACGCCGCGCTCGCCAAACTCACCGCCGCGCTCACGAAAATTTTTCCCAAAATCACCTGCGACATCCCCCGCGGCCCCGACGGCCAAGTGGTCCCGCAAAAATTACCCGACGCCGAACTCGCGGCGTACCACGGCGTCCTCGGGCACTATCACATCCAGACCAACAAGACCGACCCCGGCCCGGCGCTCCAATGGGAAAAATTAATTTCCGAAGCCCGCGCCCTACGAAATTAAAACCACGCGTCGCGCTTTCATTACAGCAACCACCCCGCCCCGCCCGCCCCATGAAAATTCCGCTATCTCTGTTATTATCCTTATCCGTGCTGATTTTTAGCAGCGCGCTCCACGCCGCATCGACCACCGCCTTTGTCGACGTCTCGGTTCTCCCGATGGATTCCGAGCGCGTCCTCACCCACCAAACCGTCCTCGTCACGGGTGACCGCATTATTCAAGTCGGCCCCACCGCCACGGTGAAAATCCCCGCCGACGCCCAGCGTATCGACGGCGCGGGTAAGTTTCTCATTCCTGGACTCGGCGAGATGCACGGGCACAACCCACCGCTCGGCTCCTCGCAGGCCTACATCGAAAACGTTTATTTTCTCTTCGTCGCCAACGGCGTCACTACCGTGCGCGGCATGCTTGGTTGGCCCGGCCAACTCGAACTCCGCGACCAAGTAAAAACCGGCGCCATCACCGGGCCTACGCTCTACCTTGCGGGCCCAAGCTTCAGTGGCGGTGGCGCGAACGCGGTGCTTTCTCCCAGCGCCGCCGCCGCTCGCGTCCGCCAACAAAAAACCGAAGGCTGGGACCTACTCAAAGTTCACCCCGGCGTGAAACGCGAAGTCTACGACGCCATGGCCAAAACCGCCGACGAAGTTGGGATCCGTTTCGCTGGCCACATCCCCGCCGACGTCGGCCTCGTCCACGCCATGGAGCGCCGCCAAGAAACGGTCGACCATCTCGACGGCTACATCGAGCACCTCGGCGCCGAGACGGGCCCCGTCGATCCCGCCCAGCTCGCAGCCATCGTAAAACTCACCCGCGACACTGGCACTGCGGTCGTTCCCACCATGCCGCTTTGGGAAACCATCATCGGCGCCGCCGACCTCGAAAAAATGCTCTCCTACCCCGAGCTCCGCTACATGCCCGCCAAGGAAGTCGCCCGCTGGAAATCCGTCTACGAGCGCCGTCTAGCCGATCCAAAATTTTCCCAACCCCGCGCCCGGCAAATCGCCGCCAACCGCAAGGTCGTCCTCAAAGCCCTCGCCGACGGCGGCGTGACGATTCTCTTCGGCACGGATGCGCCGCAGGAATTCAGCGTCCCCGGTTTTTCGATTTATCGCGAGATGCAGGCCAACGTCGCCGCCGGCCTCACGCCTTACCAAGTGCTACGCTCCGCCACCAAAAACGTCGGCGACTATTTTAAAACCAAAGACACTTTCGGCCTCGTCGCCGCCGGCCACCGCGCCGATCTCGTGCTCCTCAACGCCAATCCGCTCGCCGACATCGCGCACGTCGCTCAGCGCGCCGGCGTGATGCTCCGCGGCCGCTGGCTCCCTGAAGCCGAGCTCCAAGCCGGTCTCGCCAAAATCGCCGCCGCGCCTTGAAGCCCGTTTACTTCACAACAAAGCGATAAGTCCCCGCGCCGACCTCCACGCGTAAATCCTCTCCGACCGCGACGCATGCGCGCACTCCGGCGGCTTGTTTCAGCGCGCCGCCGCTCTCCGTGGTTCGTTCCTCCGTGGCTCGTGGCAAAATCACCGCAGCCGTCGTGTTGGGCGGCACCGTGACATCAAGCGTGAAGACTCCATTTTCATTTTTCCAAGAGCTAGCGATCCGACCATGAATCGAATCATAATGCGCCTTCACCCAAGATATCGGGGCCTGATCGGGATTGCTGCCGGCTGTCGGTGGCCGCGGCCGAATTATAATTTTCCGATATCCGGCTCCTTCTGAATCGATGCCGACGAGCGAGCGATAAGCCCACTCCATCACCGCGCCAAACGCGTAATGACTAAAACTGTTCATCGCAGAATTTTGCAGGCCGTTCGCGCCGCCGAATCCGTGCTCGGTCGTGTAACTATCCCAACGCTCCCATACCGTATTCGCACCGTTAACAACTTCGTAGCCCCAGCTAGGAAATTTTCGGCTCTGAAATAATCGCGTCGCCAGATCGTGCTGCCCGTTTTCCGTCAAGGCCGGCAACAAGGAGCGCGTGCCGAGAAATCCCGTCGCCATGCGGACGTCGTTGCGGGTGATTTTTCCTGCAAGCATCGCCGCAACTTTCGGCCGCTCGGCCTCGGGAATCAGCCCGATCCAGAGCGCCATCACATAAGCCGTCTGCGTGTCGATCGTAAGCGTGCCGTCGGCTTTGCGGTAGGTTTTGTTAAACACCGCCTGCGTCTTGGCTCGGCGGGCGCGGTAGTTGGCTGCTTCGACCGGACGCCCAATGGCTTCAGCCATTTCGGCCATCAGCGCGCAATCGAGCGCATGGAAACAGGTGTCGAGATAATCGACGGGCGTCGTCTCTTTGACGTTGAGCCAATCACCCCACGGATTGCCCAGGCTCGTGCCGAGTCCCTCGGGCGTGGTGCTGGCCTGACGCCACGCCATAAATCGCGTCATCGACGCCCAATGCCGTTCGAGCAGCCGCGTGTCGCCGTACGTTTTCCAAATTGTCCATGGGCAAATAATCCCCGCATCCGTCCAGCCCGTGCCAAAATTTTTCGCGGCCGACCCGTGCGCCATCGGATACGGCGCGTAATCGGGATAAGCGCCAAAGCTACGCTGCGCTTCGGTAACGTCGTCGCTCCACTTGGTGAAAAATGCGGCGACGTCGGCATTAAACGTGGCGGTGCGGATATAAGCCTGAGCGTCGCCCATCCAACCGAGACGTTCATCGCGTTGCGGGCAGTCCGTGGGGATTTCCACGAAGTTGGCGCGCTGGGTCCATTGGGCGTTTTTTCCAAACTGCGTGAGCACAGGATCGCTGCATTCAAAATTACCGGCGAGTGGCGTGTCGTTGTGCAGCACAAGACCCGTGATGGCATCGAGCGCGGGGCGCTCCGCGAGGCCCGTGAGTTCCACGTATTGAAACCCGTGATAGGTGAAACGCGGCGACCACGTTTCGCCTGTCGCATCCCCGCGCAGTGTGTAAAAATCCGTCGCGCGCGCCTTGCGGAGATTTTCCGTCATGAGTCGCCCATCGGGATGCAACATCTCGCCGTAGCGCAAGCGCACCTGCGTACCGGCAGCACCTTTGATTTTTAGACGCACGATCCCGGCAAAATTTTGCCCGAGATCGAAAACGTAAACTCCGGGCGTCGGTTCGCTCATGCGCTTGGCCGGCATTTCCTGGGTCACGCGGATCGACGGCGCGGAGTAAGCCTGCATTTTTGGCGGTGCCACAAAACCTAAGTCCATGTCGCGTTGTTCGACCGCGTCGGAATACAGCGCGTGAGCGCGGGGATTGGTTTCTGCGCGCACCGCCGGCGCCCAAGTAGTGGCTGCGTAACCCGGCGCCGCCCAACCGCTCAATTCAGCTCGCGCATCGTAGGCTTCGCCCATGATCAGATCGGCTTCACGCGCCGGCCCGCGATCGGTGACGCGCCACGTCGCATCCGTACCGAGGGTTTCGTGCGTGCCATCCGTATAATCGATTTCGAGCTGCGCCCGAAACGCCGGGGTTTTCCCGT
>Ga0114972_10003139_pt1 | contig 12408 bp, 14 predicted proteins | sample M_140807_EF_Meta_FD_87354 | JGI IMG/M metagenome (GOLD analysis project Ga0114972, IMG submission 87354) | Freshwater microbial communities from Lake Montjoie, Canada to study carbon cycling - M_140807_EF_MetaG | ecosystem: Environmental > Aquatic > Freshwater > Lake | place: Lake Montjoie... | reverse complement strand
CGACTTTCTGCCGATTCTGCAATCACGGGGACCGGATCGGTACGTGATCCACTGCTTCTCGGGAACGGTGGCCGAAATATTGCCGCTGGCCGAACTTGGTTGCTGGTTCGGGGCGGACGGCCCGGTGACTTACCGAAAGAACGATGAGTTGCGAGCGGCGTTTGCGGCGGTGCCGGTGGGAACTTGGTTGCTGGAAACCGATAGCCCATATATGTCGCCGATTCCCTACCGAGGGAAGCCGAATGAGCCGACATATCTACCGGAGATTTTGGGGACAATGGCAACCGTCGCATCGCAATCGCCCGAAGCGCTCGCGGAAGTGCTTTGGGAGAACTCGGTGAGCGTGTTCTCCCAGGTGCCGGATGCTTCTATTTCAGGCTGACGAGGCCGCTTTTCACCACGATATCGCGTAGGAGTCGGCGCCCGCGGTGGATGCGGCTACGGACGGTTCCGATGGTGGTTCGTTGCTGCTCGGCAATCTCGGCGTAGCTAAGCCCTTCCAGATCGCAGAGGACGATGGCGGTTCGATACACCTCGGGGAGCTCGGCCAGAGCTTCATGGAGCTGGATACGGAACTCGTCGTGTAAGACTTCCTGGTCGGGCGTCGGGCCCAGATCGGCGATGGGCAGATCTTGCACTTCCCCATCGGACGGTGAGATCATGGAGTGGAGCGATTCGGCGCGGCGAATGGGGTTATCGCGGCGGCGATTGTCCAGATAGGCTCGCTGCATGATGCGGAGGAGCCAGTTAAGGAACGGACGGCCGGGCATGTAGGTGTCAAAGCCACGCCAGGCTTTCACGAAGGTCTCTTGCATGAGGTCTTCGGCATCGGACGGATTCCGCGTGAGTTGCAGGGCCATGGAGTAAGCCCGGCGGCGGGTGTCCGCGATCATTTGGTGGAACCGCTTGGTCTCAACCTCGCTGCGAATGATCGCGAGGTCGGAGATGGGAGTGCTGAGGCTCATTTCGTCGGTTTCCATTTTCTTGTCCTTCTTTGCGGCTTGTCCGGAGACCAGTCGAATGTTGATTTGTGCTGAGATTACATCAGTGATGAATAATATGCAAGCCAATCGGGACGTTTCTGGCGGCTTTTTGGCTTTCTATCAAATATTTTATAGAATTTCCATTGTCCATCGCGTGATGTATTGCCGGCCGATTCATCGCGTGTAAATCTCAAATAGTTCACCGGAGCTTAGCTGCGGCAGGCGGGAGAGTTTGGTTAGGTGCTGGCCGCTCGGGTCCCCCGCAATCTCCGCCAGTCGTCGCCACTTCGTTTCTAAGACTTCATTTAAGTGATTTCCGTCGTGCCGGGCGTGGCCGAGGGGAAACATCACGAGTCCGGAAGTCTCCGTGTGATCAGTGGTGATGAGATCCACCGAGGTCGGGATGCCTTCCGGATACTTCGCGTCGTATTCGGGGCCGCCGTGTTGGAACTCGATTTTGTCCATCCAGGCGCGGGTTTCGGGGTCTTGCAGGGCGGCGTCATCGTAGTCTTCCGGGAGCAACATCGCGTCTTCCCACAGCTTCCACCACTGGTTTTGGTCGGACGCGACGGCCTTCTTAAGCGTTCGCGCAACGATGTAGGCCATAGAGTGATCCGCGCTTTGGCGGGTCTTCGGGTTTCGCTTGGCGGGGTCGCCGATGATGGAGAAGGCAGGCTCGTAGGCGCGGATGATGATTTTTTGGATGGTGCCGGGGTCGCGAAGCTGGGGATCGGCGAGCATGGAGATGACGGCCTGGATGGCCCCGGCGGACTGATGCTCGTACAGGCCGAGCTTGAGATGCATGCCCTGGATGGCGAAGTCGTCTCCCTCCCAGCCGAACGACAGGTCGAACGGGGAATCCCCGTCGGTCGGTTGGAATTGGCGGAATAGCGATTCGGGATTGCGGAAGACATCGGCAGGGCCGATGAAGCCTCGCATGGCGCGCTTCATGCAGAGGACGGCGGCTTCGGTCGAGATGGCGGCACTGGCACCCTTGCTATCGCTGAGTTGCTTGCCGGCGCGGATGGCGCGCCACGGGATGTGGTGGGCGACGAACATGCCAACGGCGGATTCAATCTGCTCGGGCGTGGCCCCGCGCATCGCGCCGTAGGTGGCGGCACTGGCGATCGCTCCGTGGACCACGTGGTCGATTCGATAGCTTTTTAGGCTAAAAACTTCGGCCAGGCGGCCGCGGATTTCATCTACCAGCACCATGCCGAGGAGGGCGGCAGCGCCATCCAGCCCGGATTCTTGGGCGGCGGCGATGGGTACGGAATAGAAATCGTTGTGGCCAAATTCGCCGGCGGTCCAGCCGCGCTCGGGGCGGTAGCCGAAGTTGGTGCCGTTACTGTCCCACTCGCGGACGGCGGAGCCGTTGGCGACGATGGTCTTCTCGGACTTTACGCGGTCGGTCGAGCCCAGCAGGGTGGCTCCGGTTGAGTCGGCGTATTCGCGGGCTTCGGCGGCGAGCAGGGTGGGGGCGTTAGTCTTGAGAGCGAGGGCGGACAGGCCGCAGAGGACGGCATCGGTGAAGAAAGTCTGGGTGCGGGCGAGCACCGAATCGGCGGGAGATGCGTCCCTTAGGAACTCCACGGCATATTCGCCAATACCTCGTGCTTGGTTGGTGTTACGGGGTAGCTCCCAGTAGGAATTCATGTGATTAAGGTTACCGTCCGGCAGAAACGGCGGTTTGCACCGTGTAATCTTTCGGCATGCAGAGCCGCGCGATTGTGTTCTCGGCCACGTCGACCGTCGAAATGCAAACGGTGGAAATTCCCGCTCCGGAGGCGGGGGAAGTGCTGATTCGGGCAGAGTATTCGTGCGTGAGTCCGGGCACGGAGGGGCGCGTTCTGAATGGCACGCAAGTCGGCCATCCCGGCTTTCCCGTGATTCCGGGTTACGCGGTGGTGGGTAGGGTGGAAGCGGGCGACGCGGACTGGGTGGGTAGGCGAGTGATTTACGGCGGGACGCGGCGGGCGTCGATTTCCAGGCTTTGGGGCGGCCATACCGAATTCGCGGTAACGGGAACCGATGGGTTGGTGCCGGTGCCGAAATCGGCCGATCCGGTGGCGGTGAGTGCGGCGCGGCTGGCGGCGATTGCCTACCGAGGGGTTCGCAAGGCGGCGGTACTGCCTCACGAAACGATTTTCGTGGTTGGATTGGGACCCATTGGGCAGTTTTCGGCGCGGTGGTTTGCGGCGGCGGGTTGCCGGGTGGTGGGAATCGACTTGGCGACCGAGCGTCGGAATTGGTTTGCGGGCGAGACCTGTGCTCCCGAAGAGGCACGGGATTTGGTGCCAGACGGAGCGGACGTGGTGGTGGATTGCACCGGAGTGCCCGCGGCATTTGCGAGTTCGGTTTCTTTTGTACGGCAGATTTCGTGGGGATCGAACGGTCGCAGCGCGCGGGTGATTGTTCAGGGCAGCTATCCGACCACTTTTACGGTGGATTACGACGAGGCGTTTCGGCGCGAGATTGACATCATGTTTCCGCGAGACACGACGCGGGAAGATTTGGAGGCGGCGGTGGCGGCGATTGACCGGGGATCCCTTGATGCGAGGTCGGTTATTTCGCGAGTGGTTCCGCCCGAGCAGGCGGCGGAGGCATTTGAATGGTTCCGGTCGGACCCGAGCGTGTTGACGGTCGCGTTTGATTGGCGTTAGGCAGGCCAGATCTGGATTGGCGGGCTTCCTAGGTGGCGACACGGGGTTGGGAGTTGCCGCAGACGTTGTCTGCGGTCTACCTTGCTTCGGAAACCCTGATCCCGAAGCACGAACCATTTCCGAACCTCGCCCTCGGGGCGCGGGTCTTTAGGCTACCGTGCCGGACCTTAAAGGGAATCGCTTGGGGAAGAACGAATCGGGGGGTTCTTGGTCGGTATCGCTGTTGCCACGGGCAAAAGGCCGTTCGAATACGCGATAGAAGAGCCAGGCCGGACCAAGGATGGCGGGCAGGGCGAGTAACAGGTAAATCAGGACTTGATCGGGGCTGGCCACCCAGTGTGGTCGCCAGAAGTAGAGAACTTGCTGGATAGGATGGTGGACTAGGTAGAGGCTGTAACTCATGGAGCCTAGCCAATACAGCGGGCGACCGCCCAAAGCCTGGGCGAGCCAGTGGTGAGAATCCATGGTCCAGACGTAGGCGAGGGAGGCGATGAGGCCAGCAATGCCGATGTCGCGCAGCGGAAGCTCCCAACGGAGGGTGATCGCTACGGCCAGGTAGAGAACCGACAGACCGGCGGCAATCCATCCCGGCACTACGGACGGCGCGCGCTGGGAAAGCGGACGGTATGCCAGGCTGGCGGCGAACATGCCGGTGGCAAAAAGGGCGAGGTACCAGGGATAAAGCTTGAGTCCGTTTGGCGCGGTCACGGTAACGACGGCGGCAATGGCGTAGGCACCGGCGAGCATTCCCCACCGGCTACCGGTGGCCCGCCGCGAGACTAGCCACGCTAACGCGGGAAAGACGATGTAGAGCTGGGCCTCGATGGCGATGCTCCACATGACGCCATTGATCTTGTACATCCAATCGGGACTCCAGTTATGGATTAGGAAGATATGTGCCCAGGTGTTTTCGGGAGTTACGGGGACGTACAGCTCGAACGGCATTCCCGCGAGCCGGTTGGTGACGGTGAAGCAGACGAAGAGGCTGACGATGAGAGCAGCGTAATAGGTGGGCAGGATTCTTCGCGCGCGGCGGAGAAAGAATCGGCCCAGGTGCTTGACCGTGCCATTGCCCGAAGCGTAAAGCGACAACTGGAGGCAGAAGCCGCTGAGGACGATGAAGCCCGCAACCGCGAGGTGGCCATAGGCAAAAGGCGCGAGCAACCGCTGCATCCACTCCGGGCTATCGCTTCGGCGACCAGCCAGCCCGCTGGGATCGGCCATGCTGGCGATGTGGCCCAGCACCACGTAGATCGCCAGAATTCCGCGCATTCCTTCTAGAAACGGGAGACGTTCGCTGGTGGAGAGTCCGAGCCACTCTCCCGCCCCGTTGCGCATGCCTACTATTATCGCCCCGCAACCCAGATTTTCGGTGCGGCCGGAGGCAGTGGCTGAAACTGCGGTTAGAATTAGCCGTCGAAAGAAATAGTCACATGCGGAATCTTCACGTTATTTTCATGATCGCGGCGGTGGGGCTAGCGACCACTGGTCGCGGGCAAACATACATTGGGGGCACCAATAACGATGTTGACTGGGCGAACCTGACTTCGGGCACTCAATGCCAGATTACGGGGCAATCGGTTTCGGAAGCCGGCAACCAGATTGACTGGCAGCGCGCGTGGAACCGATTGACCGGGAAGCCGGGCGAGACGGCGCCGAAGGTTTACGACTTCATCCGCAAGAAGGTGGTCGTGATTACACTGGGGCGGCGCGATAGCGGCGGATACTCGGTGTTTGTGAAGGGCATTCGTCGCGGCGGCGGCGGGCGTTGGGTTATCGACGCCACGGAGAGGACTCCGGCGCCCGGCTCGTACGTGAACCGTCGGCCGTCAACACCCTTTACGGTGATCACGGTGGACAAGAGTGCCTCGGGATTTTTACTGAATCTATCCCAATTTGAGCCGCAACCGAACTACGATGACGGTTACGGCTATGGTTATCCTAATCGCCCGACCAACCCGCCGATAACGGGTAATCCAAACGATAATTCTAGTCCCGTGAATTGGTCTAATCTCACTTCGAGCGTGCGTTCGAATGCCACCAAACAAGAGCTGGTGGTGGCCCGAAACGCCAACGATTTTCGCCGAATTTACGGAAATTTGACCGGTCAGAACGGCATGATAGCCCCCGGAAATATCGATTGGACCCGGGAGATGGTGGTGTTCGTGACGCTGGGAACGCGGCGGACGGGCGGGTATTCGGTGTTCGTGAAGAGTCTGCGGTCGGGACCGAATGGCTCGATTATCGTGGATGCGGTGGAGCGTACGCCGGACCCGGCGAGCTTTGTGACCCAGAGTTTGACCTCGCCGTGGACGGCCATTAAGCTGGACAAGACGCAGGCAAAAATTCTGCTCAATATGGACCTTTACAGCCAGTAGACGGCCGGAATGTGGCGTAAAATGGTTATATAGTAGACAATTCTCTACCCATTGAACGCCAGCCGCGCCCGCTTCGGTACCTGTTCCTTGATCTGAACAGCTACTTTGCCAGCGTTGAGCAGAACGAGGATCCTGCGCTTCGCGGGAGGCCGGTGGCAGTTTGCGCGGTGGACGCCGATACGAGCTTTGTCATCGCCGCCAGCTACGAGGCAAAGGCGTTTGGCGTGAAAACCGGGACTCTGATTCGGGACGCGAAGATCATGTGTCCGGGGTTGGTGCTGGCGAAGGCACGGCCGACGGTTTACGTGGCGTATCACAAGCGGGTGCAGGAGGTGGCGGAGAAGGTGCTGCCCATCGACAAGGTTTGCAGCATCGACGAGATGCGGTTTCGCTTAATCGGAGAAGAGCAGCAACCGGGGCGAGCGCGGGAACTGGCCTTGGAGATGAAAAAGCGGCTGCGAGAAGACATCGGCCCGGCGATGACGGCTTCGATCGGAATTGCGCCAAATGCGTTTCTGGCCAAGATTGGGACGGAGCTACAGAAGCCGGACGGCTTGGTGACGCTGACCCAGCACGATTTGCCGGAACGACTTTATAGCCTGAAGTTGACCGATTTCACGGGTATCAATCGCAGGATGCAAGCGCGATTGAACGCAGCCGGCATTTTCTCGGCGCAGGATCTTTGTCAAACGCCGCGTTCAGAATTGCGGCAGGCATTTGGCAGTGTGATTGGGGAGCGGTGGTGGTATTTGCTGCGCGGGTTCGATATGCCGGAGGAGGAGACGGACCGGAAGTCGCTGTCCCACAGTCACGTTTTGCCCCCCGTGTTGCGGAATGAGAAGGGCTGTCGCGACGTGCTGATGCGGCTGCTGCAGAAGGCGAGCGCCCGATTGCGAGAGAACAACCTGTGGACGGAGCATCTGACGGTTTACGTGAATGGCTTTGACCGCAGTTGGGAGGCCCACGCGGCGCTGCCGCCTACGCAGGACACAGTGACCATGAATGAGGCCCTGCTGAGACTGTGGCCGGGGCATGACTTTGTGCGTCCGCGCGGCGTGGGCGTCGTTCTCTCGCGCTTGAAGGAACGGACGGGGGTGACGCCGAGCTTATTTGAGGAGACGCAGGATCGGGCCGATTTGATGTCGGCGGTAGATACGGTGAACAAGAAGTTCGGAAAAAATTCCGTCTTCATCGCGGGGATGGAGAAGGCAAAGAACTCGGCGGACGAGAAGATTGCCTTCAACAAAACCTGGCTGTTTCAGGAGGGCAAGGGCGATAACGAATGGGTGGATACGTTTCGCGGCCTCCGCAACCTAGAAGAGGACTGACTACTCCGTAGCTTCCGGCTGGGGAATGCCTTCGACCGTCACCACGCTGGCCCCGAACGAGCGGACCACCGAAATGGGATACAGGGTTTTGTCCTCTTTGATGCCCAGGAAGCCGCCGGATCGAATTTCGATATCGGTGATGCTGCCGTCGATGCTGAAGGTGATATCGCCGAGGTGGCCGTGATGCTTCCCTTCGGCATCCACCACTTGCTGCTTCGCGAGTTCGGAAAATTTCCGGTTGCCTTCCAGGCCGCCTTCTCCGACCGGGCTTTGACTGCTGGCGGCACTTTCTACAGTAACGGCATCCGGACCGATCGCTCGGACGTGGGTGAATGGCAGAGCGAGGTCGCCTTCGGTGGCTTGAAGGAGGAATCCGCCGATGCGGTTGGCGCTGGGATCCACGAGGGCGTCCTTGATCGCCCCGAGTTTCTCGCCCTCGTTTAGGCTGATGACGGGGCGACCCTTTAGTTCAGAAAGCGTGGGCATGGTAACGCTAGTCTACGTTAGGTGGGCGGCTATTGCTTCAGTTCCGCGGCGAGTTTTGGCTCAAGCGCGGCAAGAATCCGGTGACCAATCTTTCCGGGATTGGAGTGACCCGCGTCAAGATTAGTGAGGACGACGACGGTGAGTTTGCGGCTGATGAGCCGACCGATATAGGTAGTGAAGCCCTGCCAGGCGCCGCTATGCTCGGCCAATTGCAGGTTGGGAGAGTTGCGGACGCCCCACCCGTAGCCGTAACCGGTGAGTTTGCCGTCGTTTAGCTTGGCGGAGGTCCACATTTCGTCACGGAGCGGATTCTTTAGTAGCTTCTCCATGTAGAGCGCGGCATCCCATTTGGCGAAGTCGCGCACGGTGACATAGAGTGAGCCGTCGGCGGTGGTATTGAGTTCCGGAGCGACCCAGGATTGGTTCTTGATGCTGTCGGCTTCCAGTTCGTAGCCACGTGCGCGGTTGGGGACTAGGTCGCGTTCGGTGATGATGCGGGCGGTGCTCATCCCGAGCGGATCAAAGATGCGTTCCTTCATCAGGTCGCCGTAGAACTTGCCGCTGACGCGCTGGATCAGGAATCCCAGCAATACGTATCCGCCGTTGTTGTATCGCCACTTAGTTCCGGGTGGCTCCATGGGAGTTGACTTGACGAGCGTGTCAAGCAATTGCTCGGGTTTGTACGCCTTGCGCATATCCATGAAGGCATACGGCATGTCGGCCAATCCCGAGGTATGGGTGAGCAGGTGGCGGACGGTGACGGCCTTCCATTTCTCCCCGCCTTCGGGGAACCACTTGGTGAGGGAATCATCCAAGTTTAGCTTTCCATCTTGCACTAATTGGCAGACCAGCTTAGAGGTGAATTGCTTGCCGACCGAGCCAGATTGATAGATGGTGTCCGGCGTGGCCTTGACTTTGTTCTCGAGATCGGCGAATCCATAGCCCTTTAACTTGATCGGCTTGCCATCGCGCAGGACCACAATCGAGAGCCCCGGAATCTTCTGGACCTTCATCTCCTGATTGACAATGTCATCAATCGGATCGGCATTCGCGCCGGCAACCGCTCCCAGCAGGGCAATCAAAGCAAGGTTTCGCATGCGATTGACTCTACCAAGGTTCTACGAGTCGTCACGAAAAAAGCCCCAATCGTTGGATTGGGGCTTGGGGGTTGGGTCGAGAAAGCGGGATCAGCGCTTTACGAACTGGAAGCCACGTCGGGCCTTCTTTCGACCGTACTTCTTTCGTTCCTTCACTCGGCTGTCGCGGGTAAGGAAGCCGGCGGCCTTGAGGTCGCCGCGAAGGGTCTCGTCGTAACCGATGAGGGCACGGCTGATGCCGAGGCGGATGGCACCGGCTTGGCCAGCGATACCGCCGCCCTTGGTATAGGCCTTGACGTCGAATCGACCATCGGACGAGGTGAGCACGAGCGGGCTCTTCACCAGAATTTCGAGGACGGGGCGACCCAGGTATTCCTTAATGTCGCGGCCATTGATCGTGATTTTCCCTTCGCCGGGGGTGATCCAGACGCGGGCGATTGCGCACTTGCGGCGTCCGGTTGCGTAATTTTGCTCTGCCATGCTTTAGCTCTTCTTATCCTGTCGTACGTCGAGCGGCTGGGGATTCTGGGCCGCGTGGGGGTGCTCGCTGCCGGCGTAGACCTTCAGCTTAGTAAAAATTTGCTTGCCAAGTTTCGTCTTGGGCGTCATGCCCCAGACGGCCTTTTCGACCAGCTTCACCGGGTTGTCTTCCAACATGGTGCCGCGGGTGACGTTGCGGAGTCCGCCGGGCCAGCCGGTGTGCCAGTAGATAATTTCGTCTTTCTTGTTACCGGTCAACACCGCTTTTTCGGCGTTGATGATGACCACAAAGTCTCCGTTATCGACGTTGTACTGGAAGTCGGGCTTGTTCTTGCCGCGCAGAACCTGCGCGACCTGACCGGCCAACCTTCCGATGGGAATGCCAGCCGCATCCACCACGTACCACTTTCGGTCGAAGTTATCTCCTTTATGGGTTGTTGTCTTGTTTGTATTCATTGCTATTCGAATTTTTTATTGACAGGGGCGGGCACAAAAAAACCCACCGGGACGACGATCGTTTCAAATCGGGATCGGTCACTGCGGATGGGATGAGGGGGGACGAGTATCTTTCGGGTGGCGGCCACAGCGCACGCGCATGAGGCACAAGCCGCGGGCAGGAAGCACCACGGGCCAATCTAACTCGTTCCGCTCCTGAATATTCAGGAGTTTGCTGACCTCTTCGACGTTGCGGTAACCACGACCCACTTCCAGGATGCATCCGCTCATGCGGCGCATCATTCCCCGGAGGAAGGCGGTTCCCGTCACGTCCACCCACACCTCATCTCGGACTTGGCTCACTTTGAACTGGAAAAGGTGCCGAACCGTGTTGTGCACAGTCGGCTCTAGTTCCTCGGTGAAGGCGCGGAAATCGTGTTCCCCTTGCAGTTGGCTAGCGGCCAATTGCATGGCGGAGAGATTCAAGGGACGGTTATAGTCGTAAGCCCACCGAGATCGGTGCGCCAACCGCGGTCCGGTCACGATGCGGTAGCGATACCAGCGGTCGATGACACAGAACCGAGCATTAAAGCTTTTGGGCACCGTTCTCGATTTCAATATGCTGATATCGAACGGCAACCGCGCATTCAGTATGCGTTCCCACTTTTCGCCGGGGATCGCGACTTCAGAATCGAAGTGCGCAACCGCATGGCGAGCGTGGGCACCAGCATCGGTGCGACTTGCTCCTTGAATCTCGACATCCTCGCCCGAGATTTGGCGAACAGCTTCCGTCAATGTGCCCTGAACCGTCCGGCGGTCAGGTTGCGTGGCCCAGCCACTAAAGTCAGTTCCGTCAAAGGCGAGGTCGAGTCGAACTCGCATCGCCTAAGCCGTCATCAATCGACGAGTTCTAGCACGCACTGCGGAGCGGCATCGCCGCGCCGAGGTGCCAGTTTGGTAAGTCGGGTGTATCCGCCGGGTCGGGTCTTGTAGCGCGGTCCGATTTCGTCGAACAGGTGCTTTACAAGATCTTCACCGTTGATCAGGCTGCGATCGGCGAGAATTTGCGTCTTCTCTCCGGCCGTCTTGCCGGCGAGCAACTTTTCGGGCTTGGGCGAGGAGGCGCTGTGGCCGACGAGTACTCGTCGTGCGCGGCGGCGTGCATCCAAACCGTCTTCCTTCTTGGTAAGGGTGATCAGCTTCTCTACAAGTCGCTGAAGTTCCTTGGCGCGGCCGGTGGTGGTGCGCACATATCCGTGGCGAATAAATTGGCGCTGCAGATTCGTCAGCAAATGCATCCGCTGATCTGTCGGCAACCCGAGTTTTCTATGGTCTACTTTATGTCTCATATCGTTGTCACCTCAGCGGAGGTTCTCAGAAATCGTCATCATCCTCGTCGTCCAGGTCGACGGCGCGGTATCCGCTCTTCGGCGGCTTCATTTCCAGGCCGTGCTCTTGCAGTTTGTCGCGCACTTCAATGAGCGACTTCTTGCCGAAGCCCCGGATGGCGGTGAGATCGCTCTCACTGGTACCGGCGAGCGATCGCAGGTTCAAGATTCCGGCGCGGCGCAGGCAGTTGAAGGTGCGCTGGCTGAAATCTAACTCTTCGATGCGAAGCTCGGGAACGTTCTTCAGCGATTCGTCTTCTTCGTCGATGTCGATGTCGACGCCGAGATCGAAGGAAGGATCGCCGAGGTCGTGGAACATACGGAAGAAGCGAACAAGCTGGTTAGAAGCTTGGCTGACGGCATCGTTAGGGGCGATGGCACCGTTGGTGTGGACGTCAAGGACCAGTCGCTCGTAGTCAGTTCGGTTGCCGACACGGGTGGCTTCGACGGTGTAGTTGACCTTCTTGATCGGAGTGAACTGGCTGCCCATGGGCAACACGCCGATGACGCCGCGGTACTTCTCCTGCTTTTCGGGCAGAACGTAGCCGGTTCCCCAGCCGAGGTAAAGCTCGATGCTGAGAATGGATTCCGAATCGCTGATCGTAGCGATATAGACTTCCGGATTAACGACGGAGATGCCTTCCGGGCAGTCGATATCGGCGCCGGTTACGCGACCGGGACCCTTCACTTCAATCTTGAGCGGCTGCTCGAGGGCAACGGCTTCGGCAGAGGCGCGGAAGCTGACGTCCTTGAGGTTGAGGATCAGCTGGGTGACGTCTTCCTTCACGCCAGCAATCGGGGAAAATTCGTGGGAAACGCGGTCTACCTTGATGGCGGCAACGGCAGCGCCGGAGATGGACGACAGCAAGGTGCGGCGCAGGGCATTGCCGAGCGTGTGACCGACACCGCGCTCTAGCGGTTCGAGCACAAACTTGCCGTAATCGGCTTGTAGATCCAGGGTGGTTAAGGCAGGCATCAGTTTTTCGGGAGGGGGCGAAATTAATTCGCGAATTTGGGGGCCGCGGCGGTGCGGCCCGAAGCTAAATTAGACTCGGCGTCGCTTGGGCGGGCGGCATCCGTTGTGGGGGATCGGCGTGATGTCGCAGATGCTCTCCACTTCCAGACCCGACGCCTGAAGGGCGCGGATGGCGGTTTCGCGGCCGCTTCCGG
>Ga0114972_10003135_pt1 | contig 12417 bp, 9 predicted proteins | sample M_140807_EF_Meta_FD_87354 | JGI IMG/M metagenome (GOLD analysis project Ga0114972, IMG submission 87354) | Freshwater microbial communities from Lake Montjoie, Canada to study carbon cycling - M_140807_EF_MetaG | ecosystem: Environmental > Aquatic > Freshwater > Lake | place: Lake Montjoie... | reverse complement strand
GACTGATCCGACTGATCCGACTGATCCGACTGATCGGACTGATCGGACTGATTAGCGCAATTGCCTTTTGGCTGATCCGCTTGCAATTGGATCGACGGCTGGAGGTTGGCTAGGTTCGACCGCCTCCTGCGAATCCGAAACAGCGATCGCTAACCAGCCTTGCTCCATTTGCAGTTGTGAGACTTTCATCCCTTGAGCCAGCGGGTTGTTTACCAGTGACTGAGCAACCATAGGAACCGACGAGTTGCCGGCGAAGACTTTGGAGAAGATGGCTCGGATTGGGAAGCGATCCTTGGAGCCGAGCCGGTGTCCATCGACGCTGATCAGAGGATCTCTCTGGAGGGATGCACTCAGTCCTTGGACCTCGGGAATGTAAGACGTTTTGACCGTAAAGTTCTTGAGTTGAATCCGCCCGGGCTGTTCGAGCGAAGCAACTCGGAGGGTAAGCCACATGCGACCTTCGGCAAACTCGATGGTCATCGGATGAACATCCATGAAGCGGATGATCACATCCTCGGGGGTGTCTTCGGGAAGCGCAAACGCTGGTTCTTGGAGGATCTGAGCGATCTTGTCAGCGAGCTGTCGGATGGTCCAATCCCGTTCGGTCGGGATAGCTTGGGCGATGAAATTATTGATCGCTGATTGATGCAACTGGAGCGACAGGAGGCTATCTGAGGGGGCCAGAGGTCGTGGGGTATAGGCAGCGATTTGATTGACCCCGGCGACGCGGTATCTGACCATGAGTCGCGTGTCGGTTGACTGCATATCGAGGATCATCGGCTGAAGCTCGAGTGAGTGGAGAGGGCCGATGAGCCGTTTATCGAATTGTTCCTGGGCCTGACCGATTTTCGTTTGAAGTTGTTTGTCGAACTCGTCGTCGGTCTGCTTGGCGATCAATCGCTGGGAGATCCGCTTGGCGACAGGTTTCTTCTCATTGAACTCTTGCTTCGCAACGTATCGAAACATGTCCCCGATGATCGGCAATTGATCCCAGTTGGTGGAGAACTTGCGCAGCGATTCCTGCGATTGCACATGGGCTGGTTGGCCGTTGATCGATAGCGACGTTGGGTCGATGCGGACTTCGCGAGCCGACTGCACTTTGGCGTTGCTGGCGTTGTAGAAGGTCGCTCCGCTGCGGCTGCTGCGGGTGTTCGACTGGATGTTGCCATCGAGGTTCAATGCGATGTTCCAAGCGTTCGGGTCGGGTAGAAAATCGACTCGAAGGTTGGTCTGAATCTGGCTTGCTCCCTGCGTGTCTGCTCCGAGGATCTTCTGCTGAACTGGCTTCGAAGTGACCTGGTCCTTGGGAAGCAATCGATTCACAAAGTCTTCCGAGACGCTCAGACGAACGTTTGCATTGCGGTACTGTTGGTTCAGAGCATTTGCGATCGAGTACTGGGCTTGCGAATCGGCAAATCTCAGCGACTGGATCGTCTCAGCAACGTCTTCGCAGTTGCGATGTACAGAGTTTTCCTCGATCGACTCAATGTCCAGCAATAGCTTGCGATAATCGACCGGAACGATCGTAAGTGGACGGATGTCTTCGGCCAAGTTTTGGATCTCTCGGCTGGAAAGAACCTTTTTCTGATCGAGCGTGACTCGACTGAAGGTCAAGCGACCTAGAAACTCCTGAGCAGCTTGTACTTGCTGAGCCTGAGTCGCAAGAGTGCCATTGGAGAGTTCCTCGATCCGATCGAGCATCAAAAACTCGCTCCAATTCTCCGCGTCGGAGGTTCCTCGCAATGCAGTGCGAACGGTGGCCAAATCTTCAGCGAGTTTTTGGAAATCCAGTTCCGAACCCCGAGTCGATACGAACCTCTCGGAATCGAACTTGTTGGTCTCGGTGTTCAAACACTTATGGATTCGATCCCAGACGATCACACGCCGCTGGATGCTGTGCGCGACGCTCGAGACGGCAAGAGCGTGTTGGGTCTCGGACTCTAGATTCGATTCGGCCCAAGCGAAGCCTTGGCCCGATAACGCTTTGGCTCGCTGCAATAGTTCTAAGGATTTCTCGGAGGTGATAGGGATTTGTGCAAACGACTCAAACAACTGTTGAACTTGCACTGGCCAGTTGTCCAACCCGATCGGCGATTGCTGCTTGAATTCTTCAGCGAGGACATTGCACTGCGAGATCAGACTCGAGGCCAAAGGCCAGTTTCGATTGCTCTGGGACAAGCTGGAAACCTGGCGACGGCCGAACAGAGGATCGGACTGACGGTTGTTGGATTGATCTTGCGGATCCGTGGTCGTGATGGCCGAGGCAGCGATGCTCGGGACGGCCAAGTTCGGTTTCGAAGCAGCGTTGGCCGCAAGCAGAGCCGAGGGTCGACTGGACTCGAATGGGTTGGTCAACTCGCGAACCACAGGAGCGGAGATCTTTGCTGCACTGGTTGGCTCGAGCATCGCAATCGAGGTCGGTGCCGGCGTGCGAAAGGTGCTCAGGTCCGATCGGACGATCAGGTCTTGCTCTTTATAGCTCTCCAGGACGATCGGTTCGGAGACGAATTTCGGTTTGCTCGCCGGTGACTCGACGGCCTGGACAATCGAAGTTCTTGGTGGGAACTTGACCACTCTGCGACCTGTAACCACCAAATGCTGTCCAAAAAGAACTAGGAACAGCATGACGATGGCCGCCAAGAGTGCATAGATCCAACCACCGACACCCTTTTTAGACCGCATCGTCATCCGTGAATCCCCTAGGACGAATCCTATTTGTGTTCTGGCTGCAACACCACCACTGCTGGCGTCGCGGAGCGTCTGAAATCGTCCTTCGTCTTCTGTTGTCGACCTTTGAACCCCCGGCGATGAAAGCACTCTGGAACGAATTCGCCCAGTATTCCCAAACACTCTACCCCCCTGTAACGCCTGGATAAAATGGGAGGACTCTTCGATTTGCTAGCATGCAACCGTTTTCTTTTTGGATATCATGGGAGCCGCTGGCAACTGGACCGCGTCGGAACAGTGCAGCCATCCTTAGCGACCATCCTTAACGATCAGTTCTGTTTAACTATTCAAGCCACTAATAATGAAGCTCCTACATTTTGGGTTGCTCGAACGCCTGCATCCGGCGGCGATTCTCGGGCTTATTGCGGTTTGCAGTGCAATTCCCGCCTTTCAGGCAACGTATGGACAGACAGCGGTGCTGAGCGAAAGCACCGAGACGAAAGGGCCCCGAGCCGTGCAGATTGAGGACATGTTCAAGTACACGAGGTATGCCGAGCCTCAGCTCAGCCCGGATGGCAAGTCGGTGGTGTATCAAGCGACGAGGTTTAGCGATCCGGCCAAGAACGCCAAGTCGACGAATTTGTACCGAGTCAGTTTGGAGGATGGTTCTACGCACCAGGTCACGGCGTCTGCCAAGTCCGACACGCATGCGAGATTTTCGCCCGACTCAAAACGCTTGCTATTTGAATCGACCCGCGATGGCTCGTCTCAGCTCTATATCCTGGACTCTTCGATGTTAGGAGAAGCTCGCCAGGTGACGAGGATATCGACCGGTGCCTCGACGGGCATTTGGTCCCCGGATGGCAAACGGATTGCATTTGTATCGACGATTCGACCGGAGTTTAGCGCGTTGCCGTTTGCCGAATCGGATTCGAAGAACAAGCAGGCAGACGATCATGCTGCATCGAGTCCGGTGAAGGCCAAGATCTTCACTCGTCTTTTTTACCGCCATTGGGATTCCTATGTTGAGGACAAGCGTCAGCATTTGTTTGTGATGAATGCCGACGGGAGCGATTGCCGCGATGTGACGCCTGGGGATCGGGATGCATATCCGACGAGCATGACGTTTAGTGCTGGGGATGATTTTTGTTTTTCGCCGGATGGTCGATACCTAATCGTCACCGCAGTGCCTATCCAAGGCGAGAGTTGGACGACCAACTATGACATCTGCCGCATCGACATCAGTAATCCGACGAGCAGTTGGGAGACGCTGACCAAGGGGAACGCGGCAGCCGACTGCAATCCCAAGTTCAGCCCCAGCGGCAAGCGGATGGCTTACAAGGCTCAAGTGCGTGCGGGCTACGAAGCAGACAAATGGAATTTGATGGTGGTCGAATGCAAGCCCGATGGAAGCTGGACCGCTGAGCCCAAGCTATGGACGGCAGACATCGATCGTTCGGTAGGTGAATACAGTTGGCTGAGCGACGAGAGCATCGCGTTTGTGGCCGAGCAGAGCGGTGCAACGGCATTGTTTACTGCCGATGGCAAGGACCAGCCCAAGCAGGTGGCGTTGCGGTTTGGAGATGAGCTTGGTGGTCCTATGCGTGCAGGCCAGATCACTGCGATGCATACAGCAGCCGATCGAGTGGTCTTTTCACGAGCTACGATCAATGGACCTGCGGAGCTGTATGTAGGAAACAAATCCGAGTTGGCTACGAATTCTCTCCGCAAGATCACGCAGGGGAACGATGCACTGGCGGCGGGTTTGGTAAAGACTGCTCCAGAGTCGGTATCGGTGGATGTCGAGGGTGAGCAGTCGATGCAGATGTGGATCCTCAAGCCTCCTGGTTTCGATGCGTCGAAGAAGTGGCCCGTGGCTTATCTGATTCACGGTGGACCGCAGGGGGCTTGGGAAGATGGTTGGAGTTTCCGATGGAATCCACAGCTCTGGGCAGCCCAAGGCTACGTTGTGGTGCTTCCCAATCCGCGAGGTTCGACGGGTTTTGGTCAGAAGTTCTGCGATGAGATCAGCGGTGACTGGGGTGGCAAGTGCTATCGCGACTTGGTAGCGGGCTTGGCCGCCGTCAAGAAGTTGCCCTACGTCGATCCCCAGCGCATCGGTTCGGCGGGTGCGAGTTTTGGCGGGTACATGCAGGACTGGTTTGCCGTCAACGAGATCGCCAAGGATTTGCGATGTTTGATCAGTCACTGCAGCGTGTACAACTTTGAGAGCATGTGGGGGACGACCGACGAGCTATGGTTTGACGAGTTCGAGCATGGCGGATTGCCTTGGGAGATCCCTGGCAAGTATCGGGAGTTCAGCCCCCACACTCTGGCAGGGAGCTTGGGCAAGTACAAAACGCCCATGCTAGTGATCCACAACGACTTGGACTTTCGTTGTCCGATTGGACAGGGGCATGAGCTTTTCCAGGCATTGCAGCGACAGGGGGTACCGAGCCGCTTTGTGAATTTCCCTGACGAGGGGCATTGGGTATCGAAGTCTGCCAACAGTATCGCTTGGCATAACGAAGTCTTCGCTTGGTTGAAAAAGTATTGTCCACCGGGTGGGCTCTAACATGGGTGCAGGGGTCGACAGGATGGAAAGCAAAGCCGGACTGGGATTGCATTGGAAGATACTCATCGGGATGGCGATCGGTGCTCTTGCAGGGATCGCATGCAATTTGTTCGTGCAAGGCCAGGGTCCCGAGGCGGTTGCGAAGCTCAAGTGGTTTACCGATACGTTCACATTTCCGATCGGGAATATCTTTCTGCGATTGATTTTCATGGTGGTCGTGCCGCTAGTGTTCTGCGCGCTGACGCTTGGGGTTGCCGAGATCGGTGACGTCCGAAAACTCGGTCGACTCGGGATGCGGACGTTGGTCATGACCCTGATTTTCTCGACCGCATCGGTCTTGATCGGATTGGCGATTGCCAACATCTTCAAGCCCGGTTCGTTGATTTCCGAGTCCAGTCGCGAGATGCTCAAAGCGCAGTACAGCGAGGCGGCTAGCAAAAGCATCAGCTCGGCGAGCAAAGCCAAATCGGTGACTGAGACGATCTTGGATATCATCCCCAAGAACCCTCTCCAAGAAGCCGTCGGTGCGCTCGATGGATCGTCCCCGGGGAGCGGCATGCTCGGAGTGATGTTTTTTTCCCTATGCTTTGGGGTCGCCTTGACCATGATCCCTGCCGAGCGGTCCGCTCCGGTGCTCGATGTGCTTCGCGGGGTCTACGATGCGGTCATGGTGATTATCTCAGCGGCGATGAAGTTCGCACCGATCGGGGTCGCTGCCCTGGTCTTCTCGATCTCAGCGGCTCTTGGACTGCAGTTCTTCTTGGCCCTCTCGGGGTATGTTCTCTCGGTCCTGACCGGATTAGGGGTCCATATGTTTGTGGTCTACTCGTTAGCCGTCTGGCTCATCGCGGGGCGTTCGCCACTGAAGTTCTTCCAGGACATCCTCGAGGTTATCCTCACGGCGTTTGCGACATCGAGTTCCAACGCTACCCTCCCGACATCGCTGCGAGTCGTCGAGGACAAACTGAAGCTTGATCCCAAGGTAGGGCGTTTTGTACTGACGATCGGATCGACGGCCAACCAGAACGGAACAGCCCTTTATGAGGGGATGACCGTGCTGTTTTTGGCACAGGTCTTCGGACAGAATCTGGACTACATGCAGCAATTGACCGTGGTGCTGCTGAGCGTCTTGGCCGGGATAGGGACAGCGGGTGTGCCTGGTGGTTCGCTGCCACTGGTAGTGCTCGTCTTGCAGACGATCAATGTACCGGCCGAGGGGATCGGGATCATCATGGGGGTCGACCGCCTTCTGGACATGTCCCGCACGACCGTCAACGTCGTTGGCGATATCGCAATCGCTACGTGCGTCGACGCCTGGGATCGTTCAGATATCAACCCGTAGTGGATCTTGCTGAAGATCCCCGGCTACTTGCTGACCTTATAGACCACCAGCTCGTCTTGATCGCGGATGTAAAGATTGCCATCGACGATCACCGGATGTGGCCAGCTCTCTCCGTTGTGGGTTGCAAGTTTGAACTTGCCTAGGACTTTGCAAGCGTTCGTGTCGGTATCGATCATGGCCATGACGCCGTCTTGGTAGCGGAAAAAGAGCTTCTTGTCGGCTGCAACGATCGCTGCAGAACCGCCGCCTGCTCCTCGGCCTTTGTCCCAAAGATCCTTACCGGTCTTCCATTCAACGCAGGCTGGAAACCCGTTGTTGTGGCCGTGTCCCATGTAGACATAGTCTCCGATCATGATCATGCCACCATGATGATTTTGCAGTTCTTTGGAGGACTTGTAGTAGACCTCTTTGACGTTGAATTTGTTATTCGCTGTGAGCGATATTTCCAGCAGAGCACTACCGCCATCGCCATATCCTGTCGAGCAAAAGATGTAGTTGCCATTTACGAGCGGTGTGGGGATGTTGGCCGTGGTGTTCGCGACGCGATCGTAGTTCCAAAGCAGTTCACCGGTGGCGGCATCGTAGCTGACGATCCCGTGGCCGACGAGTTGCACGTACTGCTTGCGGCCAGCTGCATTGGAAATCACGATCGAAGAATAACCAGCACCGTCATTGCCACGCAGTTTGCCCTCGGGAGCTTTGCCTGCCCAAACCAGTTGGCCCGATTTCTTCTTGAGCGCAACGACCATCGCCTTCGATGCACCGGGTGTGCACACGAGATTATCGCCGTCGATCAAGGGGGATTCGCTGTAGCCCCAACCCGACTCCATCTTGCCGCTGAACTCACCTGGGAAGGATTTCTTCCAAGCCACTTTGCCAGTCTTGGCATCGCAGCAGACCATCACGCCATCGAAGCTCATGGCATAGACCAAACCGGTCTCCGGATCGATCGTCGGAGTCCCGTTGGCTGCACCTTTGTCGGCCGTAAAGGGAGTCTTCCAGACCGCGGCCCCGTCGCCAGCGTTGATGCATTCCAAGGTGGTCTGTCCATCGATGTTGCCGATGGTATAGAGCAAGCCCGAGTGGATCGCGACGCTTGCCATCCCCGAGCCCAGACCCTTGGTCCTGTAAGCAATCGCGGGACCCTCTTCAGGCCATTGATCCAGGAGGCCGGTTTCTTTGGCAATCCCATCACGGTTCGGGCCACGCCATTGGTACCAGTCATTGGCGAACAAGTTTCCAAGTGAGCTCAGACTCAGCGCCATGGTCAGGGCTGCATATCGACGTTTCATAGAATGGTTCCTTGATTTGGGAAAGCAGTTCGTGTGGGAAAGCAGGTGGGAAGGAGGGCAGGAAGAACGGGACTAAACAACGGGATTATAGCCCATCGCCCAATGGGTTGCATGGATCCTCTAAGCGGCTTGCATTTGCTCGGTCGTTCGGCCGCTGCCGATTTCGCCGCAGATTCTATCGCAAGCCTCGGCGACTTGGTCGACTTGGATCGAGAGCATCGGTCGAAGATCCGACTTACGCCTCGAACGCTCTTTTTCCGTGAGTCGATCCTGCTGAATCGTTGCGTGGAGAGAGCCCAGTGGGCCGACTCGCTGGCTGGGTATCGGTCCGATCAGCGCCACGGTGGGTGTATTGAGTGCGACCGACAGGTGCATCGGACCGGTGTCGGAGCCGACAAAGATCTTTGCGCGGCGGATCCATTCGGCCAACTCCAAGAGTCGCGTTGCGGGCATCATCCTAGCCCAAGCCCCGGAAGCTGCCACGACCGCCTCGGCGATCTTGCGTTCTTGCTCGCCACCCCAGGCCACCCAGGTGGGTAAACCCCAGCGCTGGCCCAGATGCTTGGCAATCGCCGCATAGCGGTCGGTGGGCCATATCTTTGATGGCCAACCTGCCCCAACGTTGATCATTCCCCAAGAATCGCTCGACTTGAGTGTTCTGAGTTGGGTGTCGACCTGAGAGATCAACGCCACATCGCGAGGGACTTTGTACTCGATTTGAGGTTCATTGATCCCCAATGGTTCCAGCAGTTGGAGTCCTCGCGCGACGACATGGTCGCTTCTGGGAGTGACCAAGATATTGTTGAGCCAAGTGCTCAGCTCCCGGCCCTCGAACTCCGAACGACTCAGACCGATGCGCCGCAAAGCTCCTGAGTAGCATGCGATCCAAGCGCTTTTGGTGAGCCCTTGGGCGTCGATCGTCGTATCGGCTTTCCACTTGCGGATGGTATCGAGGAATTGCCAGTAGGCCCCGAGGTTAGCGAGTTGCTCTTTCGATAGAACAAATAAATCGTCGAGATCTTGGTGACCTCGGAGCAGATCCGCAGCACCGCTACCGACGACCCAAGCGATCTTTGCTTGGGGGAAACGGTTTCGAAGTGCGCACAGGATGGGCATCGAGAGGATCGTATCCCCGACGGCCGAGAGCCGTACGATGAGGATCCTCTGTGGGTCAGATGGATTCGACAAAGTGCTGGTCATCAAGGTGCTAGTCATCGAGTGTATAGCTAGAGGGAGCATCTAGAAGAAGCACTTGGTACAATTGCTGCACAGAGGGATTTCGCTTTGTCGGCTCTCGCGATGGAGTTTGCGAAGTTCGTTGTATCGGGCATTGTTCCAGATATCGAGCATCGGCGAGTCCATCACGTTTCCGAGGACTTCTTTGGCGCTGTAGTCCAAGCAGCACAGGGCCACATCGCCGTTGACCAAGACGGTCATGGTCCGCCAGAGTCGATCGCACGGTTTGCGAACCCGCTGTTGTTCGGCATCACCCAGAGCACCGCCCCAATTGTGGATATGGGTAAAGTCGATGTGATCGACGACGCCATCGAGCATCTCTTCGGTTTGTTTTCGATTGGAGGTTTGGCAAGTGGCTGCGACGATGATCGGGGTTTTCATCTGGGCTTGATCGCGAAGTTTGCGGAAGGCTTTTACATTTTCGACGACTTTGGTGTGGTCCAGGCCGATGCGAAGGGTGTTGAACTCCTTGGAGTCCGAACCATCGATACTGATTTTGATTTCGTCTAGGCCACTATGGAGGATACGCTCTGCAACATCGCCTCGGAGCAGATCGCCGTTGGTAAAGATTTTTACCCTTGGGATGCCTTGGTCCTTGCAGTATTTGATCCGTTCGGCCAATTGCTTGTCGATGAGAGGTTCGCCATAACCATGCAAGTGGACCAGTCGCGTCCCCCCTTGGACGCACTGTTTGACCACCGTTTCAAAGACATCTTGTTTCATGTTCGCTTTCGCTCGACCAATAGTCGATCTCGGGCAAAACACGCAGTCGGCTTGGCAATGGTTGGTCGTTTCGATGCGTACAGTTTTTGGAAACGACTGACGCAAAAGGGTCATCGTGTCAGCGATGACGTAGGAGGCGACCGAACCGACGGTTCCGATAAACGATTGTCCAAAAGCGGTCATGTTGAATCCTTTAACACGAAGGCAGGGAGAATGGATTAGGGCTGTTTTCCATTGGCCAGCATCCAGCAACGGCCAGTATCCAGGGACCAGCGCCCGGTCTGGTCGATGGGAGATTAGCGGATTTGGGCACTCTGAGTCAAGTGAGAAATGTCAACTGAGAAATGTCAACTGAGAAATACTCAATTGTGGTTTTTGGCCGCTTGGGAAAGAAGATTCAAAACCAGCACGCCAGCCAGGATCAGCCCGATCCCGATCATTGCCGCTAAATCGAGCTTCTGCCCGAACATCCACCAACCCAATACAGAAATCAGCACCACACCCACCCCAGACCAAACCGCATAGGCAATCCCCACGGGAATCGAACGGAGTGTGAGCGACAAAAAATAAAACGAGCAACTGTATCCTATCGCTACCAATAACGATGGCACCAACCGCGTAAAGCCGTTGGAGCTTTTGAGTGCCGTCGTTCCGATCACCTCCGATAAGATGGCAATCGCTAGATACAACCAATTCATCAAGCCACCTTCACCCAGTCTGCATCGCGATTGAGATTGGAAAACTCGACCGCGTAATCGTGATCGTTAAACTCGTAGTCGATGCTGTTTTTGTAAGCCGTGAAATCAAAGCTTGGAGGCACTAAGACTTGCCAAGCCAAAAAAGGCAATGCACAAATCATGATCATCCCAACAGCTACCCACTTGCGAATCGCCAACGGTACAAAATCTTTTACCCAAGGCCAAACGAACCACATGAACAAAACCGACAGGATCAGCATCACGACCCATCCACCGAGACGTTGGAGTCGGATTTGTAACTTGCACGGGCTGCAGGCCGGCACCGTTGTCGAAACGGGCCAGCCAAAGATCAGAAAGACGGCTGTCCACCAGCCAACCATGTGCGTCCAGAGCCGGAGCGTGCTTCCTTGTGGGTCGCCCTGACAGCGGATACATCGGTTAGGATACTGTGCCTGATGCATCCGTGGAAGATTGACATCGTAGGTCATGGTCGGTAGCGCTCTCGCAGGGCAAAGACTTTAGATCAATCCGTTGTAGCAGACCTTCTAGTATGATTCAATCGACTCACCTGGTGTAGGCTTCGAGCGCACCTGTGATGATGTGGAGCTATCTAGAATCGGTATTCCAGAAGCAGGCCCGAACCGTCGGCTGTCGAGTAGGGAAGGAAATGCCATTTGGATTGAGGGTTCTCGGTAGCATCGATCGCACTGGCCGCCAAAAAGGCCATCCACCAACCAAGGGCAACCTGAGACGGATAGTGCGCGTTGTCGTTGACTCTCGAAAGCGGAACGATTGTCGAACCCGCATACAAGAGAGCTTTGTAGGCCCGGTTTTCCGTCATCTTGGCGGCCGTGATAAACGGCAGGGAACCCATGAACGCATGTCCACTGATTCCATTGTTGTCAACTAAAGGATGCCACTTGGAATTCTCCTCGGTTTCGTACGGTCGAGAGCCCCCAGTGAGGCGCTGCAAGACAATCAACGGCGGCACACCGACCATAAAACCACGGATCGATCTTTCGCCCCAGCGACCGCTGGTAACCGCCATGGGCGAATCCGGAAACAAAGCTCCGGCCCCCCAAGCGCTTGCGAAAATCGGGAGCGTATACAAACCATTTCCGAGTTCCTTGCTCGCATGCAAGGAATGGAACCAATCATCCGATGTTGCACTGCGCACGCTACTTTGGAAATGCCGATGGACGGTATCGTCGAACGACGAATTCGCCATAAGCCCACCGACAATCATTCCGCCGCCAAGCAAGGTAGCCGATTCGGGTGAGTAGAAATTACGCTGATCGTCCCACAGCCTTGTAAAAAGTGGCTTGGAGACTCGGTCGGGGATCGTCGAGTCCAACTCAGAGAGCAACAGCTGGCCGTTGATACGAGTCTCGAACTCAGTCGTTAGGGTTTTCGATGGAGTTTCTACCTCAGCATTTACCTCAGGGATCGCTTTAAAGATCGGTACTTCCTGGGCTAGCGATACGCTCTCGAAAGACAAACCCCATATGGCCATCAAAACAAAAAATGTCCAGATGCCCAAAGAGTGAACCATGCGGCTCTTAGGCGTGGCCCTTAACGTCGTCTTTAACTTGGCTATCCTGTTATCCCATGCCAAGTTCATTGGAGGCCCTGAGTCAAGCAAAAGACATGATGAAAGCTGCATTTAGAACCATCGGGCCCCAAACCTGCATATACCAGTACGGTACCAAGCCAAGGGTTCCAACCGCAAGCCCAGCATCGGGCTTGCCACTGCCACTCTCCAGAGAGAAAAATCCCAATAATCAGGACTCTTTACAGACTTCTGGCAATGATCCGCTTGCCATCGGCGCGCCTGGATTCCGATGAACAGGACTAAGTTCGCAAAGATTTGCCCGATCTGAAATT
>Ga0114972_10003133_pt1 | contig 12420 bp, 12 predicted proteins | sample M_140807_EF_Meta_FD_87354 | JGI IMG/M metagenome (GOLD analysis project Ga0114972, IMG submission 87354) | Freshwater microbial communities from Lake Montjoie, Canada to study carbon cycling - M_140807_EF_MetaG | ecosystem: Environmental > Aquatic > Freshwater > Lake | place: Lake Montjoie... | reverse complement strand
GCGATCGATCGAGAGGTCGAACGTTTCAGGCTTCAGGGTCATGGCTTCTCCGCGAGCACGGCAGTGGCTTCGATTTCGACGAGCGCGCGCGGCTCGACGAGCCCCGACGCGCCGACGAACGCCATCGCCGGAAAGTGTTTCCCCATCACCTCGCGGTAAGCGAGGCCGAACCCGCGCAAATTGCTTCGGTAGGCGTCCAGATCGACCAGGTACGCCGTGAGCCGAACGATGTCGGACGCCTCGCCTCCAGCCGCGTGCACGACGGCGAGAATGTTCGTGAGCGCCTGCTTGAACTGGGAGAGCATGTCGTCGCCTGCGAACGTGCCGCTCGCGTCCCAGCCGATCTGCCCCGCGACGTAGAGGACGCGCCCGCTCGCAACGACGCCGTTCGCGTAGCCGGGCGGTCGCGGCCAACCTTCGGGCAACACCGTCTCGATTCGTGCCATCGTTCACCTCATCAGCTGCCCGCCGTCCAAGGCGAGCGCTTGCCCGTGGATGCTGCGTGCCTCGTCATGGCAGAGGCACGCAACGAGATGCGCCACCTCGAGCGGCGTCACCATGCGATTTTGAGGCGACATGGCCGCGAGGACCGCGCGCGCGTCCTCCTCGCTGCGGCCCGTTTTGCCTGAAATTCGTGCAACGGCTTCGTGCGCCATGTCGGTATCGACCCAGCCCGGGCACACGGCATTCACGGTCACTTCCGACCGGGCGATCTCGTGCGCCACCGCACGCACCCAACCGACGACGGCGTGCTTCGAAGCGCAGTACGCGCTCGTGTACGCGTAGCCCGACAACCCCGCGTTCGAGGCAACGACGACCACGCGGCCGAAGCCCCGGGCGATCATTTTCGGAACGAGCAACCGCGCAAGCCGCGCACTCGCGAGGGCGTTCACCTCGAAGAGGCGGAGGAACGTTGCGTCATCGGTCCGGTCGTACGCCTTGCTCTCCGCGATGCCGGCGTTCGACACCAAAATGTCGATCGTTTCCCCACTCACGGAGGCCAACGCGGCGTCGATCGATGCCGCGTCTCCGACGTCCATCGGCAGCACGCGGTGCCCGCTTCCAGGCAACGAAGCGACGAGTTCTACGAGCGCCGACTCGGTGCGGGCGGAGGCAAGGACCCGCGCGCCTTCCGCTGCGAGCCGCTCGCAGATCGCGCGACCAATGCCACGGCTCGCACCTGTGACGAGCGCCGTTTTTCCGGAGAGCGGAGCGCCGTTCATACCCTCGCCCGTATACCACGCGGGGCGCGTCGCTCCACGCCCTTCCCCTGAGTCACTTCCGCTATGCTCCCAACCATGTTTTCGGCAACGCGCAGACTGCTCGGTCCGGCCCTTCTCGTCGCACTCGTCGGGTGCCGCGCCGAAGAGGCGTCGTTCGAGGGGATCTTCGTCGTGCCCGAGTCGCTCGAGAGCCTGTCCGATGCGCAGTTCCTCGATCACCCGTTTCCAAGCGATTTCAGAAAGAACGCGGACGGAACGATCCGCTATCAGGGGTTCTACAACCCCCGCAACAACGCGCTCCTCAACGAGTATGCAGGGTATGCCGATGGTCTCACCGACGGTTTCTCTCCGCTCGGAGCTGGCTACCTCCGGTTCGCCGCCGCGCTCGACCCGTCAAGCCTCCCCAACGATCCGCTCGCGACCCTCAGCGCGGAAGCGTCCGTGCAGCTCATCGACGTCGATGCGGCCTCCAGCGAGGTCGGGAAACGGCAGCTCGTCACGCTTTCGTTCCGAGAGGCCGAGGGGCAATACGTGCTCCCGAACACGCTCCGCTTCATGCCAACGCTTGGCTCGCCGCTGCGACCGCATCGGACGTACGCGCTGGTCGTCACGACGGCCGTCCGCGGCAAGAACGGCGAGTCCGTGGCCCCGAGCGCCGAGCTTCGCCAGGTACTCGGCTTGGATGCCCCGAGCGGCGCACGCGCCGGTCTTGCAGAACGGTGGGCCCCCGCGCTCGCCGCGCTCGATCGCGCGGGTGTCGGCCGCGAGCGCATCGCCCACCTCGCCGTCTTCACCACCACCGACCCCGCCGCCGAGCTCTTCGCCGTGCGCGACACGCTCCGCGCGACCGTGCCGGCGCCGGCCTTCAACTTCCGCGTACCGTGGCTCACGTCCGATGGAATGAACTACGTCGAGTACGTCGCCTCGTACACAAACGCCCCGAATTTTCAGGAAGGGAAGCTCCCGTTCGCCTCCTTCGGTGATGGCGGCTCCTTCCACTACGAGGGAGGAAAACCCGCGCTGGTCGACACCTTCGAGCCTCGCTTCTCGCTGACGGTGCCGTCGTGCCCGATGCCGGACGCCGGCTACCCCATCGTGCTCCACGCGCACGGCACCGGCGGGAACTACCGAAGCCACTTGAGCTTCGCCAGCCAGCTCGCGAAGCGCTGCATCGCGTCGATGGGCGTCGATCAGATTTTTCATGGCACCCGACCTGGCGCCCCGAACGACGCGACCCAAACGGAAATCCTCTTCTTCAATTTTCAGAACGCCGAGGCCGCACGCACCAATGGGCGTCAGAGCGCGCTCGACGAAGTTCAACGCGCCCGCCTCTTCACCGAAACGCGTGCGACGATTCCGGCTTCGATCGCGAAGACCGGCGCGGAGATCCGCTTTGACCCAAAGAAGGTGATGTTCTTCGGTCATTCGCAGGGCGGACTGAACGGGCCGCTTTTTCTCGCAGCGGACGACGGCGCACTCGGCGGCATCTTGAGTGGCTCGGGCGGTACGCTCGCCATCTCGCTGCTCGGCAAGACGAAGCCCACCCCGAGCGTCGCAAACCTCGTACGGGTGGTGTTTCTTGGACTCGGCCCCGAAGACGACGAGCTCGACGAGTTTCACCCCGCGATCTCGCTCGCTCAAGCGGTGGTCGATCCCGTCGATCCGTCAAACTACGCGCGGTACACGATCCTCGAGCCGCGCCCCGGCATCGCCCCGAAGAGCATCTACATGACCGAGGGCATCGACGCGAACGGCGTAGGCGACAGCTACGCGCCGCCGAGGGGCATCGAAGCCCATGCGCTCGCGATGGGGCTCCCCCTCGGCGAGCCCATCGTGCACCCCATCGCAGAGCTCGCTTACGGCGGCCCTGGGACGACGCCGATCGACGCCGTCGGAATCACCGGCAACCTCGCGAACGGCGCCGCGACGGGCGCACTCGTGCAGTGGGCTCCTCCCCCCGGCGAGGACGGCCACTTCGTAATTTACGACGTGCCCGCGGCGCAGGCGCAAGGCTTCGCGTTCTTGCGCTCGCTCTCGGACAAGGCCCCCGGCACCTTGAAGGCGCCGCAAGCAGCTCCCCCCTGAGTTGGCCGCTCAGGGCGCGGCAGCGTTGACGGTAACGGTCGTGCTCACGCCTTCGGCCTCGAGGTTCTTCAGCGCGGCGCAGCTCTCTTGGTGCCCGTGAGTGCACGAGCCCTGGAGCATCGGTGCGAGCAGGCTGCAGCTCGTCGCGTCGCCGCCTCTGCACGCGCGCCCGAGCAGCTCGACGGCCTTCGGGATGTCCCGTTTCACCGAGTCGCCGCGAAAATACGCAAGCCCGGCAACCCCGCACTCGGCGACCTGTCCCGCCACGCAGGCGACTTCGCTTGGCATCGGTTTTTTCGCATCGCGCTCGTGATTGGCGGCGGCGCTCAGTTTGTGGATCCGGTCCACTCCGTCGCACGCGCGTCCATCGCCTTGAACGCAAGCCTGTTCGAAAAAACCGAGCGCCTGGGCGTTGTCCTGCTCGAGCGCGTGCCCTTGCTCGTACATCGCGCCGATGTTGTAGCAAGCCTCTCCGTCGGCGAGCTTGCAGCCAAGGCGGAAGTACTTCGCGGCTTCGGACGCGTTGGACTCGAGCCCCTCGCCCAGCAAAAAGACGGTACCCAACTCACGGCAGCCGACCGGATGGTCATGCGCGCAGCTCCATTCGAGCAGCTCCTTCGCACGACGAGGGTCGGTCGATACCCCGATGCCATGCAGATGCGCGAGACCGAGGTTCGTGCAGCCCCCGATGTTTTGGGCCGCGCACGCGCCTTGGTAGAGCGCGACGGCGCGGACGGGATCTTCGGTGGTCCCGAGACCGCGCTCGTGCATGACGCCGAGCGAACTGCATGCGCTCTGCTCCCCTTCCGCGCAGGCTTTGGTGAACTCGGAGAACGCGAGGGGGAGCATGCTTGGGTCCGCCGTGCGACGCAGCGAGCGTTCGACGCACGACTGGGCGTTGAAGCTCTTCGGAGCGGCCGGCTTGGGTGCCGAAGCGCAACCAACCGCAAGCAATGCGGCGGCGCTGAGCAAGAGCGACGAACGAAGGGACGACACGGACAGCCTGGATTGAACGTAAGTGCCCCGCCGCCTGCGATCAAGCACGAGCGTTCAGTCGAACTCGATCGCCCCTTCGCCCTGCATCAGCTCCGCGAGCATCTGCCGAGCCTCGATCTGAAGCTCGACCTCGGGCCCCCCGCGCAGGAAGGCCTCGAGATGCGGAACGGCGGCCGCGCGGTCACCGACCGCGGCAAAACACAGCGCGATCGCGTAGTGGGCATCGCCGTCCTGGGGGAAGAGCTCGAGCGCGTCCTTCGCCTCGGAGATGGCGCCCATCAAGTCTCCGGTCTTGCGGAGCGCGTGAGCGAGACCAATTCGTGCGGCCAGGTATTTGGGCGCGACTTTGACCGCCGCCGCGAACGCGTCCCGCGCGGGCTCCTCTTGGCGCAGCTCCGACATCGCCACGCCCGTGTAGTAGTAGGCGTAGGGGTTCAACGGATCTTGCTCGATGACGGCCTTCAACTCGACGAGCGCGTCGGGATAGTTGCCGTCGAGCAAAAGCTCGCTCGCGTTCTCCACCGCCTCCCAGCGCCCCTCGTCCACAACGTCTCGGGATTCGTCTTCGGTCATCGCGAGCGTGTTAATACTCCACCTCGGCGAGCGCGCAATGGCTGGAGCGAAGACCCGCAACTCATGGACCCAAGTGTGGGTGCTGGCGGTCTTCCTCACCGCGGGTCTCGGATTCTGGGCACCGGGCTACTTGAAAGCGCACGCGTGGCCCGCACCGCTCGACGACACGTTCATCTATTACGGCTTCGCGCGCTCGACGGCCCTCGGCTCACCGCTGGCCTGGGTGCCCGGCAACGGCTTCTCGTCCGGCGCGACGAGTCTGCTCTATCCGCTGCTGCTCGCCCCATTTTGGGCGCTCGGCCTTCGCGGCGCATGGCTTGGCTTGGGGGCGGCGGTGCTCGCACTCGGTGCGCTCGTCGATCTCGACCGGAGCCTCGCGCGGGTCCTCGGCGAAGCGCGAGCAACCCGCGGAGTTCGCCTCGTGGTGCCGCTCGTCGTGGTGGCGATCCCCCTGCTCGACTGGAGCCTCTTCTCGGGCATGGAAACCGCGTTTTTTTCGGCGCTTCTCGGGCGGGCCGTCGCGGCCACCGATGCGGCCCTCGCGGCGCCCATCGAGCGCCGCGCCCGTGCGCAATGGATCGCAGGCGCCTACTGCGCCGCGCTTCCGCTCGGACGCCCCGAAGCCGCGCTCGTTGGAGCGTTTCTCGGCGTCGCGGTCGTCCATGGCGCGAGGAGCTTTTCCACCGCGCGTTCGAGCGCCCGCGCGCTCTTGCCGCTGCCGTTGGTGGTCGGAGCGCAGTTCGGCCTCAATCGGGCGTTCACCGGAGAATGGCAGGCCGCCGGCGCGGTGCGAAAGCTCCTCACGGCGAGCCCGTTTCTCAGCGGCGAGCAGCTGACTCTCGAGGTCGCCAAGAACCTCGCGGTCCTCGCTTCCCAAGCATTTCTCCGCGCGTGCGGAGGCACCGTCGGCTTTCTCGCGTGGCTGACGCTGTGCACCGCGGGGCTCGTCCTGCCCCGGCACCGACGACTTTCGCTCGCGCTCGTCCTCGGCGCCGTTGGCGCGCTCGTGCTCGTTGCGCTGAACGCGACGGCGCGTTTCCAAAACTACCGGTACGCCGCGCCGTCGCTCCTGATGCTCCTCATCGCGGCCCTGCTCGGCGCGTCCTCGCTCGCCGAATCGCTGGTGAAACGAGGTTCACGGTGGAGCGCTCTCGGCCTCGCCCCTCCCATCGTCATCGCCCTCCTCGCGCCGCTTCGCGAATGGCCGAAGCAGACGCGCCACTTCGCCCAGGCGAGCGCGAACATCGCGGAACAGCAGGTCGAGCTCGGTCGAAGACTGGCGGCGCAACACCCCAAGCCGCAACGTGTGCTGGTCGGCGACGCGGGCGCCATCCCCTACATCTCGGAGCTGCCGGCCCTCGACGGGCTCGGCCTCGGCGGCTATCACGACCTGCCCTTCGCACGCGCCTCGCTGCACGGCGATGCCGCGACGGTCGAGCTCATCGAGCGGCTGCCGAAGGAAGACCGGCCCGACTGGATGGCGGTCTATCCCGGCTGGTGGGGAACGCTCGTCGACCGCTTCGGCACGCGCGTGGATTCGGTACGCATTCGCGACAACGTCATCTGCGCCGCCGAGGAGAAGGTCCTCTACCGCGCGCGGTTCGACGACCTCGCACCGCCGAACGACAACGCGTGGCCCGACGCGAGGGACCGCCTCGACCTTGCAGATTTGGTATCCGAACGCGCGCATGACCTCAGCTACGTCCGCGGCGTCGGCGGAACGGTAAGCGCGACGCGCAACCTCGAAAACGGCCAGGCACGCTGGGACGGCGGCCGGTACTTCCCTGACGGCGTCCGCGTGCAGTTCGTGGCGACGCTCGCGGGCCTTCATGGTTCACGCGTCGTCCTCCGCACCGACGCTCGAGCAGAGGACGGACTCGTCGTCGATGTGAGCGCGGGCAGACCCAAGGCGGCCTTGCGAAGCGCTCGACTGAGTTCGCGCGGCTGCACGGACGCGGACCGTTGGTGCGACCTCGAAGCCGCGCTGGACACCGAGGATGGCGACACGCTCGAGCTGACGCCACGCGGCGGCGCGCTCCGCGTCTTTCACGTCGTCCTCGACGCTCAGACCGTGAAGTGAGCGAGCACCCGGTCGGCGATGGCCCCATGCACGCGCGCATCGTAAATGAGGGCGTTGTGCCCCGTCCCATCGAGGACGAGGAGCTCCCCACCTGGCAGTGCGTGCGAAAGCGGAACGGGGATCATGTGGTCCTCCCGGGCCACGATCGAGAGATGCGGAATCGACTGATCGAAGCGCAACTCGCGCAACGTCGCGCTGCCCTCGTCGAGATCGCGCGCCAAGGGGATCCCCATCCCGAGCGGACCCGTCTTGACGCCCGCAAACGGCGACGCGAGCGAGATCGTCTGCACGACGCGGCCCCTGCCGTGATGGAGCGCGAAGTACCGCGCAACGACGCCACCGAGGCTGTGCCCAACGACGTGGAGCTTGGCGGGCACGTCCTCGAGCCATTCGGCGACGCCCGCTGCGATGTCGGCAATCGCGGGGCCGGGCGTGTAGCTCATCGCCGCGGTCTCGACGCCGTGGCGCTCGAGTCGCTCCCGGAGTGGCAGCATGACGCCGCCCGTTGCGAACAACCCGTGCAGTGCAACGACGAGATGATCGTCGGAACTCAAGCTCGGCAGCGCTGGACGCCCGAGGTCCCGGTGCAAAAGGGACGCCTGACGCGCGTAGGCGAGAAGCTCGCGCCCCGCGCCAAGGACCTTGCGTCGGAACATCGATGCCTCCCCTCGCAACCGACTACTTTTTCGACGCTTCGCTCGCGAGTTGCAGCTCCACCTGCATCTCGGAGTGCAGCTTCGCAGCGGGCTGGCCGCCTTTGCCAAGCACGAGGTCGAGGGGCCACGAAGACTTCGCTCCGAGGGGAGTGAGGTCGCTCGCTCGCCGCGCCACGGTCGCCTGCCCGAACGACTCGACCGCGAGAGTCTCGACGCCTGGCGTGCTCACACCCTTCGGGATCGATTCCGAGGACGTCGCGTAATGCCGAACGTCGATGCCGAGGACGACGTCGTCACCCTTGATCGATTGCAACGTCGCCGCTCGGTAGCGCACGAACTCCATGCCGTTGAGGCGCACCCTGTCCGCGACGAGCCAGGTGGCGCCGACGCCGACCGCTGCCTTCGGCACCGGTACGAAGAGAAACCCGAGCGCGTCGGCGAGCGAATCCGCGAGGAAACCGACGTCCGCGGCATCCTTTGGCACCTCGACCTTCGCGTCTCGGAGGCCGCCGTCGTTCGCGAGCGTCCCGGTCACGGTGGCGCCACCGATCTTCGCGAGCGCTTTCTCCGCGCCGGGCTGAACCTTGTCCTTGAAGCTCGGGGCCAGCTCCGCCTTCTTCACCTTGAAGGTGACGGCCCGCGCCGCGTCCGTGTCACCCTTCGCCTCGTCGCCGGTCACTTCGAGCGCGTAGAGCATCCCCGGCAGCTGATCGTTGAAGGCGACGGCGGACACGTTCACGGAAAAGCGGGTCCCCGCAGGCAACCCCTTCGTGGAGAGCACCACCGTAGGGCCCTCACCCTGCTTGATCATGGTCAACTTTGGTGCCGCGCCCGCAGGCTGTTCGGCATCCGCCGCCCCCCGGGCGAACACGCCGCGCGGCGGCGGACCTTGCCCTGGCGCCTGGTTCGCCGCACCCGCAGAGGCTGCTGCCGCAGCTTCGAGCGACGTCTGCAACTTCGACTTCGGCTTCGCGGATCCCGCCGCGGACGCATCCGACTTCGTCTTCTTCTCGGCGCTATCGCACGCGGCCCCGAGCGTCACGAGCGCGACGGCAGCGGCGAGGTGGAGGACTCGTGCCTTCATGGGCCGAGGTGTAGTCAAAAACGAAGCCGCCGGCCAGGACTGAGGCGAGACACACGGGCCGCCAACGCCGAACCCCAGCAAAATCTCACGCCGGACAGTGTTCGTCGAGGAACGCGTACGTGTCTTGCCAGCAGCGTTGCGCCTCAGGACGCCACACCAGCGCGTGGAAGGCGTGCAGCTCCCCGGGGTAGTAGTGCGCCCGGTGCGGGACGTTGCGCGCCGCGAGCGCGGCCGCGAGGCGTTGCGTATCCGCGACCAGCGGGTCCGCCGTGCCGCAGGCGGCGAAGCATGGGGGCAGCGCGCGGTCCGGGGCCCGTTCGCCCTCGATGAACCGGAGCGGATCCGCGAGTTCCAGCGTCTCGCCGTGGTTCTCGGGCTGCTCCCCCAAATACGCCGCGGAGACCTCGACGAGGCGGTCGTTGACGAAGGTGGACAAATGCGGCCACCGCTCCTTCAAGCGCCCAACGTCGCTCACCTGCAGGATGCCGCAGTAAGGGAGCCACACTTTGGGGACGACGCCGTGGTCGAAAACCCGACGCGCGTAGGGCTCCTCGCGCTGGAAACAGGTCGCGAGCGTGAGCGTCGTGGTGAGGTTTCCACCAGCCGACTCGCCAGCGACGACGAGGCGCTCGAGGTCGCCGCCGTAGGCCTTCGCGTTCTCGACGACCCAAGAAAATGCCTGGCAAACGTCCTCAACGGCGGCCGGGAACCGGTGCTCCGGCGCGAGGCGATAATTGATGTTGAAGACGAGGTAACCGCGCCGCGCAAAGCTGAGCGCCATCACCCAGTGCGTGTCTTTCGACAGGATCCGGAAGCCACCACCGTGGATGTAGAGCACGATCGGGAGCGGCCCAGACGCGTTGCGCGGCTTGTAGACGTCGAGCGTGTGGTTCGCGCCGAGCGGCCCGTAGGCGACGTCCTTCTGCACCTCGATGTTGTGGTGCTCAGGGCGCGAGTGCGGATGCAGGCTGCCTAGCTTGGAGGCGCCATGAAAAAAGTTGTCGAGCGCTGCCGAACCGACGCGCTTGCGGAGCCGCGTACGGGCGGTCGCGGCCTCCTCGCGAAGGCGACCGAGCGAGTCGAAGAGCCCGGCCCTATCCATCACTCAGCCTCATCGCTTACTCCGCCTCATCGCTTACTCAGCCTCATCGCTTACTCAGCCTCGCCGTCCGAGTCGTCCTCGGGCTCCGGCTCGGCGGCCGCGCCCTTCTTCTTCGGCTGGTATTTGGGGGCTTCGCGCTTGCCGAGGCCCACCGCCTTCGGATGCCCGTACGGGTTCCAAGCGGTGCCTGCCGCGTCGTTCTCGTGGTCGAAGCGTTCGGCCGCGGGATCCTTCGAAGGAACCGGCACGCCGGCGATCGGACGCGCAACTCTGGCGCGGCTCTTCAAACCCTGCTGCGTGTGGATCTTGCAGTCGCCGAGGATACGGGTGCGATTGGCGGCACGGCGCCAACCGGTGCAGCGATCCCAGATGCGCTCGAGCGTCGTCATCGGCGACACGCAGCCCGGCGGACCATCGACCCAAACGGACCAATCACCGAAGGCGACACCGATGAAGTGCTGCCGGCACACGGCGATCCCAAGCTCTTCGGCAACGTCGCTGATGGTGCGACCCGCCTCGACCTCGACCTCTCGGTGCTCGTTGACGAACAGAACTTTCGGCATAAGCACCCGACTTCTCGCGCAAAGAGCGCGCCGAGTCAAGCTGCCGAGGGGCGCTTTCGAAGGATCCTTACGAGCGAGGCCACGCAGAACAGGAAGAACGCAGCGACCAGCGCGAAGACGCCCGCAACCCAGGCCGCGGCCTTTGGGTCCTCCCCATCGACGAGCACCCAGCCCCTCGTGGCCGCTTCCGGCGCCAGGCCGTCGAGTGTTCGAGAGAGGCCGCGGTAACGGAGTCCAAGCTCACCGACGCGAGACAACCTGCCCGCGACGAGATCGGGCGGGACAAACCGCGCACCGGCACCCTCCGGGACGGCGTGGTCGACGAACCGGGGGCCCTGCGACGCGAGCGCGATGCGCCGCTCGGACTCCCCAAAGCGGTGGAACGCAACAGCCGGTTTGCCCGCGAGCTCGACCCGGGCGCGCACGTAGCGGCCCGCCAAGGACGCCGAGAGCTCGGCCGTGGCGAGCGCCCCGATCTCCAACGGTTTGTCGGGCTCAAACGCGTAGCGAGCCTCGGGGTAGAGCGAAATGCCTGCGATCAGCGCGAGGATCGCTGTCAAGACCAGGGTCGCTATCGTAAGGGTTCGCAGTGGCCGCGCGGGCCGGCCGGTCACCGGAGCCGGTTCCATCACGCCTCGGCGTGGGACTTGGAGCTACGCGGCTCGAGTGCCGCGAGCGTTCCCGGCGTGCTGCGCACCGAGGGCGCGTGCGGCGAAGACGCCGGCAGCGGATCGATCGTGCCGTCGTCGTGGAACCGGCGGAGCTCGGCGCTCACCTCGCGCAGCATCGCTTGCTTCACGTGGAAAGGAAGGAACGTGCTCTTGAACCCGGCGATGACGATGGTCTTGATGTCCGACAAGGGCATTCCCATCTTGGAGTGGCACACCCAGAGTTCCCGCGAGACCGTGGTGTCGGTGACGAGGCGGTTGTCGGTGTTCACCGTCACGCGGAGGCCGAGGTCGAGGTAGAGCTTGATCGGGTGACGCGCCAGGTCCTTCACGGCGCCCGTCTGCACGTTCGAGGACGGACAGACCTCGAGCGGGATGCGGTGATCGTTCACGTAATGCAGCAAATCTCCGTCTTCCCGGAGGCGGCACCCGTGACCGATGCGGTGCGCACCACAGACGTGCAACGCCTGGGCAATCGACTCGGGGCCGTACGCTTCACCCGCGTGGATGGTGCAGTTGATGTTGTTGTCGCGCACGAGCTGGAATGCCGCGCGGTGGTGCTTGGCAGGGTGATCGTACTCGGCGCCCGCGAGGTCGAATGCGACGACACCGCGGCCCTTGTACGCGACGCAGAGCTCCGCCATCTCGAGAGAGCTGTCGGGCGAGATGTTGCGAATCCCGCACAAGATCAGGTTCGCCTCGATGCCGTAGACTTCCCGTGCCGCGCGAAGGCCCGCGAGCACGGCTTCGACGACGCTCGTCAAACGAAGGCCGCGGCGCGTATGGAGCATCGGAGCGTACCGCACCTCCATGTAGCGGACCTTCTCCCTCGCCGCGTCCTCGGCGAGCTCGTAAGCAACGCGGAAGAGCGCCTCCTCGGTCTGCATCACCTTGAGCGTCACGTCGAACGCCTTCAAGTACTCGACGAGCGAGCCGCAGTTCTGCCCGAGGTTCATCGCCTTGCGCAGCCCTTCGAGGTCGCGCGCGGGGAGCTCGACACCTTGCTCGGCGGCGAGTTCGAGGATGGTCTGGAGCCGCAGCGAGCCGTCGAGGTGGACGTGGAGATCCGACTTGGGGAGTTGCTGAAAGAACTCGAGGGGAAGCGTCTCCTGGCTCATGCGGGGAGCATACCACGAACCGGCCCCTCAGGTCCCGGTTGCGTCTGGACTCGTCCCGAGACGAACAAGCGCGAGATCACAAGCAGAGCAACCGCCAAAGTTCATCGGGCGATACAATACTGATAAGCACGCTGGCTCGCACAGTTCGAGTTGCAGCTCCAGGAGATCCATGATTCCCACTGACGCTGGCTGACTTGGGCGTCGCACCAACTGCCGATCGAATCGGACGCGGATGCCGGCATGAGGAAGCAGCGTTGGCACATCGACGATCG
>Ga0114972_10003130_pt1 | contig 12424 bp, 10 predicted proteins | sample M_140807_EF_Meta_FD_87354 | JGI IMG/M metagenome (GOLD analysis project Ga0114972, IMG submission 87354) | Freshwater microbial communities from Lake Montjoie, Canada to study carbon cycling - M_140807_EF_MetaG | ecosystem: Environmental > Aquatic > Freshwater > Lake | place: Lake Montjoie... | reverse complement strand
GGTGCGTACGCCCAGAAGCTCAAGGAGTTGGCCGGACTCGATCTCACCATCCCCGAGATCCGCAGTCGCGTCGACGTCAATCGGCCGGAGTTCGCGGCCTACATGGAGCTGCAGTTCACCGACCACGACCGCGCCGTCGCCGAGCAGGTGCTGCCGTACCTCGTCCCGGCGCTCGATGCGATCGTCGCCGACGGACGGGCGCTCGCCGCCGATCAGGTGGCGGACGAGGTCCGCCCGGTCGTGCCGGGCGAGCAGCGCTTCTACACCGGTCCGATGTACTTCCCCGTCTCGGATCAGGCGTTCGTCATCGAGCTCCCGACCCCGACCTTCTGGTTCCTCATCATCGGCGCGGCGACCGGGGCGATGGTGGCGCTGGGCTTCGTGCTCTATCAGCAGCGCAATCCGCGGGTGAACAACGACGACGACCTGCACGACGCGATCGGTATGGACGTCTGGGCGCACGTGGCGCGGCTGGGACGCCGGTATGCCGCGACCCGTGACCAGTTCGAACAGGTGGTCACCGCCGCTGGTGATCACGCGGGCAGCGAGTTCGATCCGCGTCGAATCGTGGTGAGCACGCCGACGCCCGACCGCATCGCCCGAGGTCTGGCGATGGGTGTCGCCGCGGCGGTGGCGAGCGAGGGGCGTCGCGTCGTGCTCGTCGACGCGCAGAGCGACCGGCCGCTGATGTCGTGGCGACTCGCACCGTTCTCCCGCCGCGGCCTGATACAGGTGTGCGACGGCTCGGCGGACCTGTCGTCGGCGGTCCGACGGGTGGGCCGCTGGCGGTTCCCGATCACCGTTCGGCGAACGCTGCGCGGGTCGTCGGACCTCCTGCGTTTCGTGCCGCTCGGACGCCGCGCCCGCGGTGAGGCGGTCGTACTGCGGCCACAGGCGCTCGACGCCTTCGGTGACGACGTGACCGTGGTGGTGCTGGCACCGGCGCTGCTCTCGACGGTCGCGACCAGCCCGCTCCTCGACTGGGCGGACGTCGTGCTGCTCACGCTGGTCGAGGGCAAGACGGTGACGTTCGATGCCGAGGATGCAGCGCAGCAGGTGCGCACCCTCTCGTCGGCACCGGCGGGAGTCGTGCTCCTCGACGTCTGAGGCACCGCACTAGCGTGCGGGCGCAGTGAGCAGCGACACGCCATCGGACCTCTGGATCGACAATCACTGCCACCTCGGTGACGAGGAGGACCCGGCCGCGGTGGTCGATGAGGCCGTCGCCGCCGGCGTCGTGCACCTCATCGACGTCGGCACGTCGCTCGAGGCCTCGCGGACCTGCCTGGACACGGCCCGTCGGCTGGCATCGGTGTCGGCCACTGCCGGCGTGCATCCGCACGATGCCGTCGACGGGGTGGACGGACTGCGTGAGCTGTTGCTCGATGGCCGGTCCGACGGCTCGATCGTCGCCGTCGGCGAGTGCGGACTCGACTACCACTACGACCACTCGCCCCGCGACACGCAACGCGCCGCGTTCGCGGCGCAGATCGCGCTGGCGCACGAGCTCGACCTGGCACTGGTGATCCACACGCGCGACGCCTGGGATGACACGTTCGCCCTGCTCGACAGCGAGGGCGTGCCACCGCGCACGGTGTTCCACTGCTTCACCGGTGGTCCCGGCGAGTCCGAGGCCTCGCTCGAGCGCGGCGCCATGTTGTCGATCTCCGGCATCGTCACCTTCCCGAGCGCGCCGGAGCTCCAGGCGGCGGTCGCGTCCGCGCCGCTCGAGCGGCTGATGGTCGAGACGGACGCACCGTGGCTGACCCCGGTCCCACACCGGGGTCAGCGGAACCGGTCGGTCCATGTGCGGCTCGTCGGCGAGCAGGTGGCGCGCCTGCAGGGACGCCCGGTCTCCGAGGTCGCGGCCGCGACCACCGCCGCGGCGGTCCGGTTCTACGGGCTCGATGCCGGAGCGCTCGGTGTCGATGCCTGACGGTGGCGACGAGCCGGGCCGAACGGGGCTCGATGCCGTCGCCGCACTCCCGTTGTCGCCGCGCATTCTCCTGGCGCTGGGCGCCACGGTCGTGGCGCTGATCGTGCTCGGCGTGGTGTCGCTGACGGGTGGGTCCGGCGAGGACCGGACCGACGTGTCGACCACGACCACGTCGACCTCGACGATGGTGTCCGTGCCCGCCGGTCCTCCCCGTTCGATCGACCTGCAGCCCGACTGGTACCAGAAGGGCCACAGTCTCTACTCCGAGCGGGGGCCCACGCCGAGCGTGTCGTCGCTTCCGTCGACCACGGAGGACACGCAGTCCGGGTCCGGCGGCTCCGGCACCGGCTCGGGCGGCACCGGGTCGGGCTCGGGCGGCGGCACGCGCCGAGGCCAGGGTTCGGGTTCGTCGAACGGCAGCACGTGAGCCTGCTGGGGGCCGGTGAGATCCGGTCGCTCCTCGAGGAGCACGGTCTCGCGGCACGGCGGTCGCTGGGGCAGAACTTCGTGGCGGATCCCGCTCTCGTGGAACGCATTGCTGCGCTGGCCGACGTGGGGCCGGCCCGCCCGGCACTCGAGATCGGACCCGGTCTCGGCTCGTTGACGCTCGCCCTCGCGGCGCGCGGCGGCACGGTGCTCGCCGTCGAGCTCGACGACGGGCTGGCCTCGCTCCTCCCGGAGACGCTCGAGCGACATCTGGGCGCCGACGCGGCGCGCGTTGCGGTGCTGCACGGCGACGCGCTGCGCCTCGACTGGCCGGCGGTGCTCGCCGACCACGGAGGAGCGGACGACACGTGGACGGTCGTCGCCAACCTGCCGTACAACGTCGCCGTCCCGGTCATCATCCGGCTGCTGGCCCGGGCACCGCAGGTCGGCCGGCTCGTCGTGATGGTGCAGCACGAGGTCGCCGATCGTCTCGCCGCCGAACCGGGCGGCCGCACCATCGGCGTGCCGACCATCAAGATCGGCTGGTACGCATCGGTCCGGCTGCTGACGACCGTGCCGCCCGAGGTCTTCATTCCGCGGCCGCGGGTGCAGTCGGCGGTGGTGTCGATCGATCGGCGTGACCCGCCGAGCGGGACCATCGAAGCGGCGTCGGTGTTCGAGCTCGTGGACCGGGCCTACGGGCAGCGACGCAAGATGCTGCGGTCGACCCTCGGGGGTGCCGTTCCCACCGAGGCGTTCGCGGTCGCAGGCATCGACCCGACGACTCGGCCCGAGCAGCTCGATGTCGCCGACTGGGCGCGCCTGGCCCAGGCGGTCGCCGCGGTCGCGGGCGATCCCGCGTCGTAGGCTCCACGCCGTGTCCGAGGTCCCGGTGCCCGTCGAGCTGGTCGCGCCGGCGAAGCTGACGTTGTCGTTGCGGGTCACCGGCGTGCGTGCCGACGGCTACCACCTGATCGACGCCGAGATGGTCAGCCTCGATCTGGTGGATGAGCTGCGAGTGGATCCGTCGGGCGACCAGCTCCTCGTCGAGTCCGGGGGCGAGGTCCAGCCCGGTCGCCCCGATGACCTGGTGCAGCGTGCGCTCGAGTCAGTGGGACGCACGGCGTCGGTGGTGCTGCGCAAACACATCCCTGCCGGCGCCGGGCTGGGCGGTGGCAGTTCGGACGCCGCCGCCGTCCTCCGGTGGGCGGGCGTCACCGCGCTCGACCACGCGGTGCAGCTCGGTGCCGATGTCCCGTTCTGCGTGCGCGGCGGTCGCGCCCGCGTCGCCGGCATCGGTGAGGTGGTCGAACCGCTGCCGTTCGAACCGCGCACGTTCACGCTCTGGACGCCGCCGGTGCACTGTTCGACGCCGGTCGTCTACCGCATGTGGGACGAACTCGGTGGTCCAGTGGGGGAGGCCGACAACGACCTCGAGCCGGCGGCGCTCGCTGCGTTCCCCGAGCTCGCCGACTACCGGGACGAACTGGCTGCGCTCACGGGAGCCCGCCCTCGGCTCGCGGGAAGCGGGTCGACGTGGTTCGTCGAGGGTGCGTTCCCGGGCGGCGACCGACGAGTGGTGCGGACGCAGCCGGCGCTCGTGTGAGCGGCGGAACTACTTGCCGCGGGCGCGGCGCTGGTGGCGCGTGCGGCGCAGGAGCTTCTTGTGCTTCTTCTTGCGCATCCGCTTACGGCGCTTCTTGATCAGTGAACCCATGGCGGCGACACACTAGGCCGCAATCGGCGCCGCGGGCCAAGTCGGCTGTGGATTCGCTGCTGTCGGTGCCGATCCTCAGCCCGGGGTTTCGAGCGCAGAACCCCCTCGGTACACTCGCAGTCCGGGGCTGGGGCGCCTTGACGAGGAGTGTGGCGGGTGACGACACCCATGCGAACGTCGACGGATCTGGTCTCCCAGGGGCCCGATGCCGCCGGTGGAGAAGAACGACGCCAGTCGCTCCGACTGTCGCGCACCCAGGCCATCATCGTGGCGGTCTCCGCGATCATCACCGCCGCCCTTGCGATCGTGCTGATCCAGAGTGTCCCGCCCGTCTACCAGACGTCCCGTTCGGTCATCGTGCTGTCGGGGGCGAACCCCAACGACAACGACGTGCTCTCCCGTGCCCTCGAGGCGATCATCACGTCCAAGGGTCTGGCGGCCGAGATCAAGCGGCGCGGCAATCTCGACATGTCGATCGACGAGATCGCCGGCACGATCAGCGCCAGTCGGCAGCCCGAGTCGCCCTACATCGACGTGATCGCGTCGAGCCCGTCGCAGGAGAAGTCCGAGCTGGTCTCGGCGCAGATCATCCCGGCGCTGCGCGACGTCTTCGACGCCAACCAGCGCGAGATCCCGGTCGAGCAGCGCATCGCCGGGCCGATCTTCCAGGAGGTCTTCGCCAAGCCGCTGCAGCAGACCTCCACGATTCCGTTGTGGTTCGGGGCGGTGTTCGGCGCGCTGCTCGGCGGTCTGGTGCCCTACCTGTTCTTCGTCTACCGGAACCTCCGCAAGCCGGTGGTCAACACCGCGCAGGACGTGACCGAGGCCATCGACCTGCCGATCCTGGTCAAGCTGCCCGCGCTCAGCGGCCGGGGGCGCAACCCGCAGGATGCGGTCGCCGGCGTGATCGCGGCGGTCGAACGCCTCAGCCTGAACGAACCGATTCACCGGCTGGTGCTCGTCGGCGCCGACGACGGCGGGGACCGAGCGCAGCTGGCCCTCGCGCTCGCCTGTGTCATCGCCCGGAGCTTCGGCCAGCCCGTGGCGCTCGTGGACGCCGATCTCGAGTCGGGCGTGCTCACCGATCTGGTGCGGGCCGAGGACGTCGCCGGTCTGGCCGAGTGCCTCTCGGGCCAGCTCGATCCGAACGCCGCGCTGTTGAACCTCACCGAGGACCAGCTGCCGAGCGGTCTCGCCGACCTCGAGGTGCCCACCGGAATGGTGCGCTTCCTGGGAGCGGGTGTCGATCGCAGCCGCAACATCCTGCGCATGCGGTCGTCGTTCAACCGGGTGCTCGACGGCATGGCCGGTCGATACGTCGTCATCATCAACGGCCCCAAGGTGCCGGGACCGGTCCCGGCCTCGCAGCTGCTGTCGCTCGCGGACGCGACGCTCATGGTCGTGGCCGAGGGGCAGACCAGCCTGACCGACGCCCGTTCGGCCGGCGACACCCTGCGTTCGTTCAGCAACGGCCCCGCTGGGGTCGTGGTTCTCCGCCGCTAGCGCGTTGAGCAGCGAGGGGGAGGATGGCGGACCGGTCGAACCGGTGCGCCCGGCGCACGGCGACGATCCCGTGGACCTGACGACGCTCGACGAGCAGTCGGGCGGCAACGACGGGCAGTCGATCGGCACGACGGCGAGTCGCGGGTTCCTGTGGGCCAACGTCGGCATCGTGACGCGCTACGTCACGGCGCTCGTCATGGCGGCGATCCTCGCCCGCGTGCTGCCGGTGGCGGACTACGCGGTGATGGTCACGCTGTTGTTGTTGAGCTTCTACTTCGACAACGCGCTCGACCTCGGCATGGGCGCGGCGCTCGTGTACGAACAGGAGGAGGGCGTCACCCACCGGGTGCAGGTCGCGTTCACCGCCAACGTCGGTCTGGGTGTCGTGCTGGGCTGCCTCGCCTTCTTCGGCGCGCCGCTCATCGGCGCCTACTTCCACGCCGAGGCCTTCGTTCCGGTGTTCCGGGTGTTCGCGGTCGTCGTGGTCCTCTCCGCGTTCAACACCGTGCCGTGGTCGTTGTTCATGCGGAACATGGACTTCCGACGACGATCGATGGTCGAGGTGTGCCGAGACATCACGCGGTTCGTGCTCACGGTCGGGCTGGCCGTGGCCGGTCTCGGGGCGTGGGCGGTGGTCTACGGCCTGATTGCGTCGAAGTTCGTCGAGCTCGCGCTCACATGGTGGTTCCTGCGGTTCCGCCCACAGATCCGCTGGGACCTCCCCGTGGTCAAGCAGCTCTTCGCGTACGCGTGGCGTGTCGCCGGCAATCGCGTGCTCGGCGTACTCGCGCTCAACGGCGACTACTTCGTGGTCGGCAACCGCAACAACGCGGAGTACCCCGTCTACTACCAGGCGTTCCGGCTGCCGGAGTTCGTGCTCGGCGCCCAACTCAACGGCCTCTCGGCGGTGCTGTTCCCGATGTTCGCCCGGATCCGCGAGGACGGCCCGGACGCGCTGCGTGAGGGCATGTACAAGTCGCTGCGGATCGTTGCGCTCTTCTCGTTCCCGGTCGGCATCGGGCTCGCGCTGGTGTCCCGAGACGCCTTCACCATCCTCTACGGCGATCCCAGCGAGGTCGGGATCCGCACCATGGAGGTGATCGCCCTGGCCGGAGCGGTGACCGGTCTCGGGTTCGCCACCGGCGACCTGCTCATGGCCATCAACCGGCCGGGCGTGCTGTTGCGCATCAACGGTGTGATGGTTCCGCTGATGCTCGTCGCCATGTGGTTCGTCGCGCCGGCCGGCGTGGTGTGGGTGGCCACCGTGCACCTGGTGACGCAGATCGTGTTCATCGCGATCCGTCAGGGCGTCGTCGACCACATCATCGGCGCGAGCGGCCGCATCGCCGTGCAGTGCATCCTGCCCGGTCTCGCCGTCGCACTCTTCGTCCTCGCGGCCGGGCTGCCGGTGCGCCTGGCAACGAGTGGCGGGTGGCTGTCGCTGATCGAGATCTGTGTCGCCGGCGGGCTCGGCGGGCTGCTGGCGTTGGCCGTGGTGCCGCCGGCGCGACGTGAACTGTTCGGCGTCGTCGCCAAGGTACGAGGCGCCTGAGCGACTCAGGTCGCCGGGGCCGCTGATCCGCCGCCGGTGTCGTTGCCGTTGCCGGGGCCGGTGCCGTTGCCGGTGCCGTTGCCGGTGTCGTTGCGGGTGCCGTCGTCGGTGTCGTCGCCACGGAGCCGGGCGCGTGCGGCACGGACCAATGGTTCAAGCCGTCGCCAGGTGGACGCGCCGGCGGCGACCGCATGCCCGGCCGGGCCGACACCACAGCGGACGCGCACCAGCGTGCGGCGTCCGTCGGCCCACTCGGCCTTGTACGGCTCGTCGCCGCGCAGCAGGTCGTACTCGTGTGCACCCTCGGCGATCGCCGCCTCGATGATGTCGGCGCGCAGCACCGAACCGGCGCCGCGCCACTCGTGGTCGGTCGATCGACCCGCCTGGTAGAACGCGACGCGGTCGCCGATGATGAGGTCCCACTCGGTTGCGACGACGTTCCCGTCGGCGTCCCGGACCTCGGTGGCGCGCACATCGCCGAGCTCGAGCCCGACGGTCGCAGCCGTTCGGAAGCGGACCCACGACCCGAGGAACCCCGACGTCTCACCCCACCGTCCGTCGTGCAGTCGCGACAGCGCATCGAGCGCCCGTGCATGGTCCGACGGGTCGACGCGATCGATGGTGGCGCCTGCCTTTACGAGTCGCTTCCGGGTGCGGCTGATCGTGCTCCGAACTCTCCCGGGTCGGCCGGCCACGTACTCGTCGATGGTCGAGGGCAGTGCTGAGTACGGCGCCGCGATCCGGTCGATCTCGTGCGCGCTGAGCGCGGTCGCCAGCAGTCCGTCGGCCGCCAGCCCGTCCAGGTCCACGAGCCGCGATCCCGGACGGTGGAACCAGCCGAGCACGGCCGCGAGCACGTCGTCGCCGCGGCCGTCGGCGGCGAAGACATCGAGGTGGTCGGGGGCGAGGTCGCCCTGTCCGACGCACCGCAGCCGTTCGATCGAGGCCGGCCCCCGACCGATCCGATCGATCTCGACGGCGAACCCGCCGACGAGCACCGCACCGTCGAGGCAGCGAAGGAGGGCCGTCGAGCCGGCTGCGGTGTGCTCCACCCACCACGACCGCAGGAACGGACTCGGCTGCGGCTGCGCGGCGACGAGCGCGTCCCACTCGGCTCGGCCGTCGCCGAGCGTGGCCGAGACCTCGATGCGAAGCGGTGCGCCCATGCGCCCCGGAGTGTGGCGCGTCCGGCGGCCCGGTGCGAGTTTCGTGGTTCGGCGCCGCGTGCGGTCCGCTGCTCGCGAGAAGCGGCTGACGTCTCACTGAGCGCGCGATTCGAGGGCGCGCGTCGGGACCGGGACCAAGGTCCGCGATGGGTCCTCCGACCCCGCCTGATGGGGGATCTACCCGAAACTGCCCCTTGACGGTGGCATGGGTCACGCGCCTACCCTGACCAGAGAGCAACTCCCGGTTCGCAAGCGATCGGGAGCGGCGGCGGCAAGGGGACGACATGCAGCTGGGGCAGGCGGGAATCACATGTTGAGGCAATCGGAGAGTGGCGGTTCGCCACGTTGGTCGAACGACTCGGTCGACGCCGTGGTGAACTCGATGGGCGACGCGGCCATCATCGATCTCCGCGACGGCGTCAGCACCGATGAGGCGCACCCCGAGTCCATCGTCCTCAGTCTCCCGAGCCGTGCGATCCCGCAACGTGAGCGTCGGGCCGTCGGTCGCAACATCCGTGCGCTCGGCCATCTGCTCGATGCCGTCGCACTGTCGGCGCCGTTCGTCTTCCTCGACTTCGTCCGCACCGACGTCATCTCGTTGCGGGTCGTCGCACTGTTCGTCGTGGTCGCGACGGCGCTGCTCTGGCCGACCCACAAGCGTGGTCGTGAGATCATCGCTCCGGGCGAGGGCCTCGTCTCGATCGTGACCCGGATCGGACTCGCTCCGATCGTCACGACCCTGCTGCTCACCGTCACCCGGTTCACCGAGTTCACGAACGCCCAGCGCTTCATCGACATGGTCGCCATCGTCCAGGTGGTGGTCATCACCCTGCCGCTGGTCATGATCGGCCGGGTCGTCAGCTATCGCCTCGCCAAGATGGCCCGACTCCGGGGTTACGACCTCGAGGACACGCTCATCGTCGGCTCCGGCCCGGTCGGCCTCGAGGTCGCCGAGGTGCTCTGCGAGAACCCGCAGTTCGGCCTGGTGCCCTGCGGGTTCGTCGACGGGTTCGACGACGAGCTGCCGCTGCCGCTCGTCGGCCGGCCCCGTGACCTGCCCGAGATCCTCGCCCGCACCGGTGTCCGCCACGTCGTCCTGGCCTTCGGCTCGTCGGCCGAGGCGGAACTCGTCGGCATCATCCGCCGCTGCGTCGACACCGAGGTCCAGTTCTATGCCGTGCCCCGGCTCTTCGAGCTCGGCATCAGCCACGACGACATCGGCCACGAGGTCGACGGGCTGCCGCTCGTTCCGGTGCGCCGCCCCGGCACGTCGTCGTCGATGTGGCCGGCGAAGCGGGCCTTCGACATCGTCGCCTCGCTCGCACTCATCATCCTGACGTCGCCGATCATGCTCGGCTGCGCCATCGCCGTGAAGCTCACGAGCCGGGGTCCCGTGTTCTTCCACCAGGTGCGGGTGGGCATCGGTGGTCGCCCGTTCGAGATCCTGAAGTTCCGGACGCTGCGGGTGAACGACGACTCGTCCACCACGTGGTCCGTCGAGGACGACGACCGTGTCACCCTCGCCGGCAAGTTCCTCCGGCCGTCCCACCTCGACGAACTGCCGCAGCTCATCAACGTGCTCCGTGGCGAGATGTCGCTGGTCGGCCCCCGGCCCGAGCGTCCGCACTTCGTGGAACAGTTCGGGACCGAGATCGACGGCTACCACTACCGCCACCGGGTGCCGGTCGGGATCACCGGCTGGGCACAGGTCAACGGGTACTGGGGTGACACCAGCATCGAGCGGCGGGTCCGTCTCGACAACCGCTACATCGAGAACTGGTCGCTGTGGCGTGACCTGGTGATCGGTCTCCGGACCATCCCGACGCTGTTCGGCCGCCGACGCTGATCGAGCGCACGGGGCGCCGTCGGCCACGGCGCGACTGGGTCCTGTGTCGCCTCGGGCGAACTACCTTGAGTGCCGCACCCGTGGCGGGTAGTTCAACGGCAGAACGCCTGACTTTGGATCAGGAGAATGCAGGTTCGAATCCTGCCCCGCCAGCATGAGCGATACGCAACCCTCCCTCGCCGCCATCATCCTCGCCGCAGGCGAGGGCAGCCGCATGCGGTCCGAGCGCCCGAAGCCGCTCCACCGGCTCTGCGGTCGCCCGATGCTGATGTACGTGCTCGACTCCCTCGGCTCGACCGGAGCGTCGCGGGCGGCGATCGTCGTCGGGCACAAGGGCGAGTGGGTCACGAAGACCATGCAGGAGCAGGGTCACGACATCGCGATCGACTTCGTCGAACAGCGCGTGCAGCGGGGCACCGGTGACGCGACCCTCGTCGGACTGGTCGGACTCGGCGATGACGAGGATGACGGGGACGTGCTGGTCCTGCCCGGTGATGCGCCGCTGCTCCGGAAGGAGACGCTCTCGGCCATGGTCGAGCACCATCGGGCCACCGGCGCGGCGGCGACGGTGCTGACGGCGGTCATGGACGACGCCACCGGGTACGGCCGCGTGATCCGCGCTGCGGACGGCCGGGTCCAGCGGATCGTGGAACACCGTGACGCGGACCCCGAGGAGCTCGCCGTCAACGAGATCAACACGTCGATCTACTGCTTCCGCCGCAGTCTGCTGGCGCCGGCGCTGCGCCGCGTCGAGCCCGACAACTCCCAGGGCGAGTACTACCTGACCGACGTGATCTCGGTGCTGGTCTCGACGGGCCATCCGGTCACGGCGGTCGTCGCCGACGACGCGCACGAGACGCAGGGCGTCAACGACCGGCTGCAGTTGTCGCGGGCCGAGGCCGAACTGCGGCGCCGCACGAACACCGAGCTGCTGCGCAGCGGCGTGACGATGGTCGATCCGGCGTCGGTCTACGTCGACACGACCGTGGTCGTGGGCCGCGACGTCACGCTGTTCCCCGGCGTGATCCTGCAGGGTTCGACGGTCGTCGGCGACGGCACCGAACTGGGGCCGGACACGCGACTCGTCGACACGACGGTCGGCGCCGAGTGCGTGATCGAGCAGACGACGGCCCGGGCGGCGCGCATCGGCGACCGCGCCGTCGTCGGACCGTTCGCCTCGCTCGCGCCCGGTTCCGAGGTGGCGGACGACACGGTCACCGGCGCGTTCTACACTGCCGACGCAACGAGTTGACGTTCAGCCCCGGGAGGCACGACTTCGTGGAACTGGTCACCAAGAAGCGACTCACCCTGGTCACCGGCCGGGTCAATTCCGAACTCGCCACCGAGGTGGCCGAGGCGCTCGGCATCTCGCTGAGCGAGGTGCAGATCGCCGAGTTCGCCAACGGCGAGATCCACTGCAAGTTCGGCGAGTCCATTCGTGGCGCCGACCTGTTCATCTTCCAGAGCCACGCCTCCACCGCCGACATGTCGGTCAACGACGCGGTGATGGAGCAGTTGATCATGGTCGACGCCGCCAAGCGGGCGTCTGCCAAGCGCATCACGGTGGTGGCACCGTTCTACGGCTACGGGCGTCAGGACCGGAAGGCCGAGGGACGTGAGCCGATCACGGCCAAGCTGCTCGCCAACATGTTCGAGGTCGCCGGCGCCAAGCGCATCGTGTCGGTCGACCTCCACAGCGGCCAGATCCAGGGGTTCTTCGACGGACCCGTCGACCACCTCACCGCCATGCCGGTGCTGGTGAACTGGATGGCCACGAACCTGGGCGAGGACCTGGTGGTCGTGTCGCCCGACGCCGGTCGTGTGAAGGTCGCCGAACGCTATGCCAACGCGCTCCACGCCGATCTGGCCATCGTGCACAAGCGCCGGGTGAAGGGCGTGAAGAACCAGGTCGAGGCGAAGGATGTCGTCGGCGAGGTCGAGGGCCGCACGTGTGTGCTGATCGACGACATGATCGACACCGCGGGCACCATCGTGGCCGCCGCCGACCAGCTCGCGGAGCGGGGAGCGTCGGCGGTGTACTGCGCCGCCACCCACGGCGTGTTCTCGGGCCCGGCGATCGACCGCCTGAAGAACTCTGCGCTCGAGAAGATCGTGATCACCAACACGCTGCCGCTGCCGCCGGAGAAGCACATCGACAAGATCGAGGTGCTCTCCGCCGCCGGCATCATCGCGGACGCCATCGACGCGGTGTTCGAGGACAGCTCGGTCTCCGACATCTTCGACGGCCAGAACCAGCACTGACCGTTTCGACGGCCAG
>Ga0114972_10003128_pt1 | contig 12427 bp, 9 predicted proteins | sample M_140807_EF_Meta_FD_87354 | JGI IMG/M metagenome (GOLD analysis project Ga0114972, IMG submission 87354) | Freshwater microbial communities from Lake Montjoie, Canada to study carbon cycling - M_140807_EF_MetaG | ecosystem: Environmental > Aquatic > Freshwater > Lake | place: Lake Montjoie... | reverse complement strand
TGCGGAGCGTGACCGTCTCGGTCGGCGGAGAAGGCAAGCCCGTTTTGCTCTCGGAAATCTCCGCGCGTTTCCGCCGTGGAGAGCTGTGCGCCTTGATCGGGCCGAGCGGCAGCGGCAAGACCACGCTCATACGGGCCGTGGCCGGGATGACCGAGCCCGATGAGGGCTCACTGCACTGGAACGACCGCGACCTGGAGGAAGAGGATCTGCCGCCATCGCACATCGGATATGTGCCGCAATTCACCATCAGCAACGAGGACCTGACCGCGGCGGAAAACGTGCGGCTGGCTTTGCGGCTCCGCGTGGGCAACCTGGATTCCGACGCCGTGGTGCTGCGCTGCGCCGAACTTCTTGAACTGACCGGTCTCGCCCCGGCGGCGAAAACCTTGGCCAAACATTTGTCGGGCGGACAACGCCGGCGGCTCGCCCTGGCCATGGAACTCTGCAGCGAGCCCGCGCTGCTGCTCTGCGACGAGGTGACCAGCGGCCTGGATGCGCAATCGGAAAAAGAAATACTCGCCCTGCTCCAGCGCATCGCGCGGGAGGGAAACCGCGTGGTCATCGTTGTCACCCACGGTCTCCGCGAGATCGGGGTGTTCGACAAGATCGCCGTGCTTTCGGGCGGGCATCTGGCCTACTTCGGCCCGCCGGAAACCGCCGCCCATTACTTCCGTGTGGAAACACCGGAGGAAATTTTTCAGCGCCTGCCACAACGGGCCCCCGCCGATTGGCATGCCTCGTGGCGGAAGCACTGCCCGCATTTCGAGGAGAAAAAGAAAGACAACCCGGATAACGAGACCGCGGAGCAAGCAGAGAAAAGAAAAGCCGGGGATGGCGCCGGGGAATCCCGGGAACTGGGCAGCATACCTTCGCCGCTCCGCCAACTGATGGTGCTGCTCGCCGTGCGTTGGAAAATTTTCTTCCGGAACCGCGGCGGATTGGCCCTGCAAGTGGGGCTCATCCTCGGATTCCCCATAGTGGTTGCCGTTTTTGCCTCGAAAGGACTTCCCGCCGTTCCGAGTCTGGATGCGGACCTCAGTGGGGACATTGTCCGCCAGCTCGTCGAGGCCCGCACCTTCGCGGAGGGCGCGAGCCGGGCGGGCAGCATGGTCTCGGGGCTCGTTCTGCTGCAGGTCATCCTGCTCGGACTGATGGGTGCGAACAACAGCGCGCGCGAAATCGCCGGAGAGCGCCGGATCTACGAGAAGGAACGTTTTGCCGGGCTGAGCCCCGCGGCCTACGTGGCCTCGAAGGTCGCGTTCCTCGCGGTGATTGTTGCACTGCAATCCGCGTGGATGACCTGCTTCGTGCGCACCGTCGCGGACTTTCCCGGGGACGCCTCGCAGCAATTTCTTTTTTACCTTCTCGCCAACGCATCCCTCACCGCTGTCTGCCTCGGTATCTCCGCCGCTGCGTCGTCCGCCGACCAGGCCAGCTTGGCCTCAATCTACCTTGTCGGGTTCCAGCTTCCCCTCTCCGGCGCGGTGCTGGCCCTCCCTGCGGGTCTCGACGCCGCGCTGCGTCCCTTCATCGCCGCCTACTGGAGTTGGAGCGGCGCCCTGCAGAGCCTGAGGGAGACCCGCTATTACGATGTCCTCGAACTGGTTGTTCCCACGCCCCTCTCGGCGGCTTCGCTTTGCCTATGGGTTCTGCTCCTGCACGTGCTTGTCGGCATTTTTGCGGCATGGCTAGGTTGCCTTCGCGCCTCGTGGGATAGATAAGTAAGCCATGGCAAGACGCGCCCGCAGCACACCGAAACCCGGCCTGATGGTCGGCGCGCTGGTTCTCGTGCTTTTGGTCATCGCCTTGGGGGGCTATTTCCTCGGCGGCACCGGCACACCTTACCGCACGGCGCCCGAGTTTCCCGTCGAGGAATACCTGGCCACTTCGAGTTCGCTGCGGGGGAACAGCTACCGCCTCACCGGTGCCGTGCTGAATTCCATCGCATGGTCGCCGCAATCGGGCCGCCTCATCTCCGTCGAACCAACCGGTTCGGATTCACCGATTCCCGTGGTAGTTCCGGCCGAGTTGGGCGAAGTGAACATTCAAAAAGGGCAGCGTTTCCATTTTCTCGTTGAAGTCCGCGAAAACGGCATCCTTTACGCCAAGGGCCTGACCAAATCATGAAAGCTCTCCCGGCAGCAGCGCTCTTCTTTCTGCCCCTCGCCAATCTCGGCGCGCAACCGGACACGTCCGGTGCCGGCGACTCCGCGGCGGCCACGGGCGGCGCACGCCCGCCGCAGATGAACGAGGGATTCATCGGTCGCGACATTCCCGCGTTCGATCCGGGCAGCGAAGTAGCCTCGTTTGACGGCAAAATTTGGAACATCAACAACAACCGCCTGCTGCGCGCGCGCTTCGAGAAATACCTCAACGCCGCGGCCGCCACGGGCGCTGCGGACGTGGCCTACCGCAAAACCATCGACCGCATCCTCGAGTTGCTCGCGCCCGGCAACGCAACCCAGAAGAACATCGAGCAGGCGTTCGCGCTTCTGCCCAAAGCCTCGGAATACAGGGACGACGCCAACCTCTGCCGCACCATGTCCGACGCGATCTACGCCGCGCGCACGAGCCTGAAGACCATCGACAACCTGAAGCGCGAAAACATGCTTCTCGAAAAGCAAAGGGGCACCGCCGAATGGAATAACATGATGGCCGCACGCACCTCCTCCTTGGACGCCCCGACGGGCAAAAGCGATGCAGCCATCAACGTCCAGCAGGAGAACATCAAATTCGAGCGCGACACCAAAATGGCGACCGCCAAGCGGATACTTTCCGACGTCTCGCAGACCATCGAGAACAACAAGTTGCGCATCGCGCTGACCGAATTGAACACGCGCGGGCATCTCCAGGCGCTCATCATGCAGTATTTCGCGACGAGGCGCTTCGAACACGTCCTTATTGCCAACCGTTTTTATCGGGCGATCTACAAGGACGGAGACAACTCCATCGACGTCTACAAACGCATGGTCGAATCGCTCCCCGTCAACAAGGACGCGGGTCAGGCTAGGATCAATGCCCAATTCGACCCGAAGGTTGCCGCCGCTGGCGGGGCGGCCGACGGCGGAGCCGGGGTCGGCGCCAGAGCGGGAACGGATGGCGCGGGCGCGGGCATGAGCAACCGTGCGGGCACCAGCGGCGGCAGCGGGGGCTCTTTTGCCGCCAGCGGGATGAATCTCGGGCTGGAAAACTTCAGCGTCGAAAGCCTGACCGGTGGCGCAGCCGTTGCGGCCCAGACCGTGAGCAAACTGGTCAGTTCACTCAGCCAGATCGACAGCCTGGCCAACGAGGCGATCCGCGATATCAACGAAGGGGTCGAGGCCTACAAATTCCTCCTCGAGCAGGGCGAACTCAACAGCGCCACGGAACGACTCGCGGAAACATTCGCCCTCGGCGAGTTCATGCCCAGCGTCCGCCTTCTGTCCCGCGAGGACAAACGCCGCGCGCTCAAATTCACCCAGATGAAGAACGAACTTCTCGCCGCGCTCGAGGTCAACGATCTCACCCGCGCGGAGAAGTTGGTCAACGACATGACCGCCACGGCCGCGGATTTCGATGCCAGCAAGCCTCTGGCTAAAATCGAGACAGCCAAGACGATCAGCGCCATGCATCTGGCAAAGGCCAAGAACGCGGCTGTGTCGGGCGATCGCTCGGCCATGGAGTCCGAACTGCGGGCAGCCACGGAAATCTGGCCGCGCAACCCCGCGCTGGCTGAAGTCGGACAAAACATTTTCAAGCAGACCGATGTGCAACAGCAGGCCCTCAACGAACTTGACCAGTTGCTCGAACAGCAGGATCACAGGGCCATTTTCAAGCAGAGCGCGAAATTCATCGCGGCAGCGGCGCTTTATCCGGACCGCCAGGAAAAGTTGGGGCAAATTCTCGCGCAGATGACCGAGATCGAGGCCGCACTCCAGCGCGCCCGCGAGATCCAGCAGCGCGGAGACGCGGCGGGCGCGTGGGAAAGCATCCAAGAGGCATCCGCCAAATATCCGGAGGACACGGAACTCAATCGCCTGCGCGCCGATCTGGCCAGCGGTGGGGCCGCCACGTTCGTGCGCTCGCTCAACAAGGGCGACGAGTTGCAGTCTCGCGGAGATTATGGTGCCGCACTGGCTTGGTTTTTGGACGCCCACCGGCAGTATCCGCCGAGCAAGTTAGCCCAGGAAAAGATCAATGCCGTGGCCGTCTTGATCCTGCCCGGATCGGCTTCCTCCGCACCTTAAAAGCTCCTCGCGGCCAGCAGTTTCCCCGGTTGTGCGGCGCGGAGGACAGGTGTATATTTCATTTCCGATTCCGTTACGCCTCTTCCCGCATGTTCACCAGCGCACCCAACCCTGACTTGGCGGCCACCCCGGAGGCTGCCCCGCGGGCCAGCGTCGATATTTCCACGGCGGATCCCCGCCAGGGATTCCGGGCGATTTTTCGAAACGTTGCGCGTCAACCATGGTTCACCAGCCTCTGTCTGCTCGGGGCTGACGTCTATCTCGTCACCATGGCTTATCTGGTCAGCCGCGCCGTGCGCGTCAATCAGGCACTCGACATGTCGCCCGCCTACCTGGTGCAAGTTGGAACGTTCTTTGTCTGCATCCTCGTCGCCGTCGCACTCATCGGCGGTTACAAGGCGCGACGCACTTTCCGCGTTTTCCAATTCGCTTCCGAGTTCGCCCTTGCCGTCCTCATCGGGGCAGCTCTCGGCGCTTTCGTTCTCTTCGTATTCTTTTCGGCGGGCGATTTCTACAGCGCGCAGAGCCGCGTGGTTCTCTTTTACACCGCAATCGGCTATGCCATTCCCGCGCTCGGCTTGCGGTTGCTGGCTGCGGCGGTCTGGACGCGCAGGGCACGACGCGTTCCTTATCTGGCCATCGGCACCCCGCGCGAGTTGGAAGATTTCGAGAAATACTGCACGCGCATGGATTTCCACAATCCGGTCATCCTTGCCGACCTCGACCTTCATGTCGTCAGCCAGTTGATGGACGACCAAGCGCGTGCGATCAAGGTTTCGCCCCGAACCATTTTGCAGGAGGCCGCCCGCGTCGGGGAACATCCGCCGGAACACGGGGCAGCGCGCCGCGCCCACGAGTTCGAGGGCATCGTGCTGACCGATCCGCCCGAAAGTTATCCGCCGCACTTACTCGAGAAACTGGCCCGCCTCCACTTCCTCCGCATCCCCGTCTACAGCGAAGACGCATTCTTCAGCGAAATCTGGCGCAAGGAATCAGTGCACCGTCTCGACCACTCGTGGGCACTGCGGCAGAACTTCCAGTTGGCCCGCCACTCCGCCTATCGCTACCTCAAGACGGCCGCGGATTACGCGCTGGCTCTTCTCCTGCTGCCCATCGCCCTTCCGCTCATGGCGCTTGTCGGCCTCGCCGTGCTTTTGGACAGCGGTTTTCCCGTCTTCTACCGACAAGAACGCGTCGGCCGCGGCGAGGGAAAGTTCACCCTGCTCAAGTTCCGCAGCATGCGTGTTCGCACAGAGGAGGATGACCCCTACACACGCGACAATGACAACCGCGTGACGCGCATCGGACGCTTTATGCGACTCACGCGCCTGGACGAGTTGCCACAAATTTTCAATGTGCTGCGCGGCGAGATGAGTTTGGTCGGACCGCGCGCCGAGTGGTCGCGCATCGTCGCCGACTACGAAACGAAGATCCCGAGTTATCACCTGCGGCATCTCGTCAAGCCCGGCATCACCGGCTGGGCCCAGGTCAACTACCGCTACGGGGCGGACCTCGACGACGCCATCGAGAAGCTTCGCTACGACCTCTATTACATCAAAAACTACTCCCTTGTGCTCGATGTGGAGATCCTCCTCAAAACGATCCTCAAGGTTTTCTCCTTCGGCGGGAAGTAGCCCCGCCGTTTAGACTTTCCATCCCGCTGGGGCCCGCCAAGCATCTGCGGTTTCCGCTTGAGAAAAACCTTCCAACTCTGGCCATGGGCCGCCGCCGCACTGAGCGGCCTCTTGCTCGTGCTCTGTTTCGCACCCTACGATCAGGCGTGGCTGGTGTGGATCGCGCTGGCCCCGCTGTTCGCCGCGCTCTGGTTCGGCCCGGTGCATCCCAAGCACCCGCTATTGCGCAAGGTGGAACTCGGCTACCTCGCGGGGCTCGTTTATTTTCTCGGTTCGCTCTCCTGGCTCATGGAGGTCACCGTCCTCGGATGGTTTATACTTTGCCTTTACCTTGCCGTATATCCCGCGGTCTGGGCGGGAATCGTTTGGGTTGCGGCCACGCCGCGTGAGAACCCGCACGCCCTCCGTTCCGTCTGGCTCAGCTCGTGGCGCAATCTCGCGGCGGCCTCCATCGCGGCCTCGGCTTGGGTCGCCATGGAACAACTTCGCGGCACGGTCTTCACCGGATTCGGATGGAACGCACTCGGCATCGCCCTGCACGGCAATGTGCCATTCATCCAGCTGAGTTCTCTCACCGGCGTGGGCGGACTTTCCTTTCTCACCGTGATGACCTCCGCCATCGCCGTGGCCACGGTGAAACGCCTGACCATCGAGGCGCGCGGGGGCCGCATCCGCGCCCACTTCGATTTCACGCTGACCATCGCCCTGGTCGTTGTCGCTTTCGGCTACGGGCTGCGCCAACTCGGGCCGGCCGGCGAAACGATCCCACTGAGGGTCGCCGCCGCGCAACCTGCCATCCCGCAGGACGAAAAGTGGAATCCGGCTTTCGAGCAGCGCATCTACGACACGCTCGAACGTCTTACCACCGCGGCGGTCGCGGCGAAGCCCGACCTGCTGCTCTGGCCCGAGGCCTCCACGCCACGCGGATTCTTTGAGGACCCCGTGGCCAATGAATTCGTCAAGCGTCATGCCGGAGGCGGCGACTACGCGCTTCTTTTCGGGTCGCTCATCCTCAGCCACGAGGCCGATTACAACGCAGCCATCATGATGACCGGCACCGGGCCCGAACCGCAGGTTTATCCCAAGAGCCACCTTGTCATGTTCGGGGAATACGTCCCGCTGCGCGAAAGCTTCCCCCTTTTCGCCATCATCGTGGGCAACCAAGTTCCCGCCGACTTCGATCCGGGGGACGGGCCCGTTATTTTCCACCTGCCGGATCCTCACGTGGCCATCGCGCCCCTGATCTGCTTCGAGGACACCCTGGGCGACGTGGCACGCAGCGGCGCGCTGCAAGGCGCGCAGATGTTCGCCACCCTGACAAACACCGCTTGGTTCCGCCGCACCGCGGCCGGGCGACAGCATCTCGCCCACGCTGTTTTCCGCTGTGCGGAGACGCGCCGGCCCATGGTCCGCTGCGCCAACAACGGCGTGACCTCCGTCATTGATCACTTGGGGCGCGTGCGGCAAGTCCTCCAGGACCCGGATGGGGACGTGTTCAGCGAGGGTGTCATGGTCGCGGAGATGGAAATCCCCGTAAATCCGCCGACCACCTTCTATATGCGTTTCGGGGAGTTTTTCTCCAGCCTTTGCCTCGGCGCAACAGCGATAGCCCTCGGTGCAGCCGCGCTCCGCCGCCGGGAAAATTGAAATTCCCACGCAGGCGTCTTGCTTCGCGCTGCGATTGAGGCATCATCCGCCCGCGTGAAGATCCGCGTTACGGTGCTGCCCAAACCCTCCGTCCTCGACCCGCAGGGCGTGGCCGTGGCCGGCGCGATGAAACACCTCGGATGGGACCAACCCGGACGCGTCCGGGTGGGCAAAGTCATCGAAATCGAGGCCCCCGGAGGCCGCCCGAGCGAAGAGAAGTTGCACGCCATCTGCCGCGATCTGCTCTCCAATCCGGTCATCGAGGACTACACCGTCGATTTTGTGGAGTGATGAGATTTGCCGTCCTGCGCTTCCCCGGTTCGAACTGCGACCAGGACTGCCTGCGCACCCTCCGTGACAGCTTCGGCGAAAAGGCGGAGTCGGTCTGGCACAAGGACACCTCGGTGCGCGGATTCGACACCATCATTGTGCCGGGCGGGTTTTCCTACGGCGACTACCTGCGCTGCGGGGCCATCGCGCGTTATTCTCCGGTGATGCGCGCCGTGGCGGAGGAAGCCGCGCGCGGCACGCCCGTGCTCGGCATCTGCAACGGCTTCCAGATCCTCTGCGAGGCCGGGCTTCTCCCCGGCGCTCTCGTGCGCAACCGCGGCCTGCATTTCATTTGCCGGCAAGTGCATCTGCTTCTGGAAAACGACACGTCGCTGTTCACCCGCGCCGGACACACGGGACAAGTCCTGCGCATTCCCGTCGCCCATGGCGAGGGCTGCTATTTCGCCGACGAAGCAACTCTCCGCAGACTGGAGGACGGCAACCGTGTCGCTTTCCGTTATTGCGACGCCCATGGCGAGGTCACGGCCGAAAATAATCCCAACGGCTCGTTGCGGAACATTGCGGGCATTCTCAACGAATCGGGCAACGTCCTCGGCATGATGCCCCATCCGGAGCGCGCCTGCGAAGAGCGACTGGGCAGCACGGACGGACGCATTGTTTTCGAAAGCCTGCTCGGGTCAGCCCTGGCCGCCACGCGATGAAGGAGCCAGCCATCACGCCGGAGATCATCGATAGGCACGGCATCACGCCGGAGGAATACCAGCGCATCCGCGGCATCCTCGGCCGCGACCCGAACTTCACCGAGTTGGGAATTTTTTCCGTCATGTGGAGCGAGCATTGCTCCTACAAAAACTCCAGACCCGAGCTGAAAAAATTCCCGGTGACCGGCGAGCGCATCTTAGTCAAAGCCGGCGAGGAAAACGCCGGCGTGCTCGACGTGGGTGACGGTTGGGCCGTGGCCTTCAAGATCGAAAGTCACAACCACCCCAGTGCGATCGAACCCTTCCAAGGGGCGGCCACCGGAGTAGGCGGGATCATCCGCGACATTTTCACCATGGGCGCGCGCCCCGTTTTCCTGCTCGATTCGCTGCGCTTCGGCCCGGTCGACAAAAACGCACCCGGAGCCGCGGCCAACCGCCATCTGCTCTCCGGTGTGGTCTCGGGCATCGCGCACTACGGCAATTGCATCGGAGTTCCCACCGTCGGCGGCGAGACGTGGTTCGATGAAACCTACTCGGGAAATCCGCTGGTCAATGTTTTCTGCCTCGGCGTGCTGCGCCACGACCAGATCGCACGCGGCGCGGCCAAGGGCGTCGGCAATCCCGTCTTCTACGTCGGCGCCGAGACCGGGCGCGACGGATTGGCCGGGGCCGCGTTCGCCTCGCGGGAACTCACCGAGGAATCGAAAGAAGACCGTCCCGCCGTGCAGGTCGGCGATCCCTTCCGCGAGAAACTCCTCCTTGAGGCCTGTCTGGAACTCCTGGCCAGCGGATGTGTCGCCGGCATCCAGGACATGGGGGCGGCGGGGCTCACCTGCTCGACCTGCGAAACGGCATCGCGCGGCGGCAACGGCATCGACGTCGACCTCGATTCCGTTCCGAAACGTGAGGAAGGCATGACGCCCTACGAAATCCTGCTCAGCGAGTCGCAGGAACGCATGCTGGTCATCGTGAACAAAGGCCAGGAGGGCAACGTGCGCGAGATCTTCGAGAAATGGGATCTGCCCTATGCGCAGATCGGGCGGGTCACGGACGACGGCATCATGCGCATCCGCGCCGGCGACCGGGTCGTCGCGGAAATTCCGGCCTCCTCGCTCACCGACCAAGCGCCGGTCTACCACCGCGAGGCGGCACCCTGGATCGCACCCGCCCCGCTCGACATCGCAAATGTTCCGGTCTCGGACAATTCCGAGGCACTGCTCCGGTTACTCTCCCACCCTACTCTCGCGAGCAAGCGCTGGGTCTGGGATCAATACGACCACATGGTGCGCAACGGTGCGGTGGTCGGTCCGGGTTCGGATGCTGCCGTTTTCCTCGAGAGAGAATGCGGCAAATTGCTCGCCGCTTCGGTCGACGGCAATGGGCTGATCACAAGCCTCGACCCGCGCGAAGGCGGACGGCGCTGCGTGGCTGAGGCAGCGCGCAATCTCGCCTGCTCCGGGGCGGTTCCGCTCGGAGCAACGGACAATCTCAACTTCGGCAATCCGCACAAGCCGGAAATTTTCCGCCAGTTACGCGATGCCGTCGAGGGCCTGGCCGAGGCCTGCCGGGTTTTCGGCACCCCCGTCACCGGGGGCAATGTCAGCCTTTACAACGAGAATCCATCCGGCCCGATCGACCCGACCCCGGTTATCGCCATGGTCGGGCTCGTCGAAGACGAAGCGCATGTCACCCGCCAGTCCTTCCGTGGCCAGGGCGACGATATTTGGTTGCTCGGCGAGCGCGCGGCAGGGCTCGACGGATCGCAGTTTCTGCTCATCGTCCACGGCCGCAAAGAAGGACGCCCTCCCCAGACCGATTTGGCCGCCGAAGTGGCGCTTCATTCCGCGCTGCGCGATGCCATCCGTGCGGGCTTGGTCCGAAGCGCGCACGATTGCGCCGAAGGCGGCATCGCTGTGGCTCTTGCCGAGTCGTGCATCTCGGGTCCGGCTCTGGTCGGTGCGGAGGTTGGACTTCCCGATGACGGAGGCCGCGACGATGAGTCGCTCTTCCACGAAGCACCCGGTCGCATCCTCGTCTCGTCCGCTCCGGAACACCGCGCCGCCCTCGAAAAACATTTTGCCGGCCGCGGAATCCCCGCACGCCATCTCGGGACCACGGGAGGCGATGCGCTCGTCATCCGCCTCCGCGGCACTGACTACCATTGGCCGCTCGGGCGCCTGCACCGCGCATGGGACAAATCGCTGGGAATTTTGATGGACACGGTTGCGGAACCGCTCGCCGCGCATTAGGGTATTCCTATCATGAAGCGCCTGCCGAAAGCGGGGGATTTGTCCGGGTCACTGCTCGTCGCCCACCCCATGATGGCCGATCCGAATTTCCGGCACACCATCCTCTACCTCTCACACCACAGCGCTGAAGAGGGTGCGCTCGGCTTCATTATCAACCGTCCTCTCGGCCAAAGTGCGGGCGACCTAGGCATCGAGGACACTCTGGAGCATGTGGCAAACGTGCCGATCTTCGAAGGCGGGCCCGTCCAGAAAAACCAGATCATCGTGGCCAGCCTCGAATGGGATCAGAAAATCGGCGTATGCAAGTTCGAACCGCTGCAGAAACCGGAAGGCGAATTCGAACTTCCCGCAGGACACGACGACAAGCTGCGCGTCTTTCTCGGCTATGCCGGATGGTCGAAGAACCAACTGGAGAAGGAAATCGCGTCCAATTCGTGGCTGGTGATCAAGCCCCACCCTGAGCTGTTGCGTGCCGATGCGGACGACAACACTTGGCGCCGCATCATGAACGGCCTCGGCCCCATGTATCGCGTGCTGGCTGATGCGCCGGAAGATGCATCGCCAAACTGACCTGTGCGCGCAGCGCGCGGGAGTTTTCAGTTTACAGTTTTCAGTCGGAACGGATGCATGCGCTGGAAACCTGGGTTTCACTGACCAACTGCTGAACACTGAAAACTGAACACTCCATCTCCCCCTTCGCCTTGCGCGTCTACGCCGAGCTCAAACGCGTTCCCCGCGGTTGCGTCATCAACTATGCGGCACTGGCCGCGAGAGTCGGATGCCGTTCGGCGCAGGCCGTCGGACAGGCGCTGCGGGCCAATCCCTTCGCGCCCGAAGTCCCGTGCCACCGCGTTATCGCTGCAGATTTGTCTCCCGGCGGATTTGCCGGAAATGCGCGCGGACCGAAAGTCACCCGCAAGATGCAGTTACTCGCCGACGAGGGCGTGGCCTTCACAAACGGGCGCCTGGCCGAGCCCAGCCGGTTGCTCCGCTAACCCGGATATTTCATGCATGGCACGGGATATCCGCCCGGAGGGCCGATACGGCCTGATATCATCAGGCCTACCGGGGTTAACCCCGTCGGAAAATGGAAAAACCACTTTGGTTTTTCCATTCTTCCCGGTCGGCCATGCCAAGTTCCTTTCCAAAAGGAACTTGGACGCGGCGCATATTTCACCCGGTGAAATGTGCGAGCTAAAGCCAAGTCCGCAACTTTGTTTTGAGCGTCTCACGGGCGCGAAAGAGCAGGCTTTTCACGGCAGGCACGGTGGTGCCCAGGACTTCTGCAATATCGTCGTAGGGCATTTCGTCGTAACGGCGCAGGACCATCGCTGTTCGCTGTTCCTCGGGGAGATCGGCCAGCGCAGCGTCGATTGCCGCGGCCAATTCACCAGCCGCCGCGTTGGCCGAGGGCGAATCACGCGAGACCGGTTCCCGCCCTGCTTCGTCGGCGGACGGCGCGTAAAACACCGCGCCGCGCCGCGCGCGACCTCGACGCTCGTTGAAAACAAGGCGGGTCAGGATGGAAAACATCCACGTGCTGAATTTCGAACGTCGTTCGTAACGGCCCCTCGCCTGCCAAATGCGCAGGTAAACGCGCTGCGCAAGGTCCTCCGCACCCTCGACCCCGCCGAGCATCTTGGCAATCGTTCCGAACACGCGGTCCTCGGTGGCCTCGA
>Ga0114972_10003126_pt1 | contig 12429 bp, 14 predicted proteins | sample M_140807_EF_Meta_FD_87354 | JGI IMG/M metagenome (GOLD analysis project Ga0114972, IMG submission 87354) | Freshwater microbial communities from Lake Montjoie, Canada to study carbon cycling - M_140807_EF_MetaG | ecosystem: Environmental > Aquatic > Freshwater > Lake | place: Lake Montjoie... | reverse complement strand
CGGATTTACTCCAGCTTTGCGCAGCCCAAACAAACCTCCCGGGAAAACGCAACGCCTGTGTTGCCGGGCCGCTGCTCAACGTATCCAAATCTTGTGAACCGAACTCCCGGGTGGGTTCAATGATCGTGCCCTCTCCGTAATCCTTTCCAAGTCGCAGTCCGGGACGGCTCCCATCACGTCGGTCTACGACGCCGCTTCCCGGCTGGTCACCTCCATCCAGGGCGCGGCCCTTACGACCTACCTTTACGACGCCACGGGCAACCTTTTGGTTGAAAACCAGAACGGTTCGCTTTCCACGTACGTCTATGACAATGAGAACCGCATGAAATCCAGCGTCGCTCCCGACGGGTCTTCGGTAACCAGCACGTACCAGGGCTACGACAACCTCCGGCGTTCCAATCGCTCCGGGGCCTCGGCCACCACGTTTATCTGGGACGGCAGCAACTACCTGGGGGAGGTGGTTTCCTAATGGCGATGACGGCGACGTACACGACGTTCGCGGGGATGGTGGTCCACCAGCGAAAGAACGGGGTGGACACGGAGCTGATCTCGGACCCCTTGGGTTCGGTGGTGAAGACCAAGGACGCCTCGGGCAACGAGACGTCCCGCACCGAGTACTGGCCATTCGGGGAAGTGCAGTCTTCCACGGGCAGCAACCCTACCCCTTTCGGCTTCGTTGCAACGCTCGGCTATTACCGTGACCTGGCGACCCGCCTTTACGTGCGGGCCCGCTACCTTCGCCCCGACCAGGGCCGGTGGCAGACGGTGGACCCTTTCTACCCGTTTGAAGCCGCATATATATACGCGGACTCGTATCCTATAATTCTGAGAGACGCTAGTGGTTACCGCCCAGACCGCTGGATACCTCCCTTCAACCCTGACGAGGATGATGTGCTGTGTCGAGGAAGGCTTCCACGCTCAATCTCGACCGTTCCCGAGAAGTGGTGGGTAACTTGCGCAGGATGTCTGGGAGCACAGCATATTTCCGATATTAGTAATGGAGATAGTGACAAAGAGAGTCACTTTATCGCTGGCTGCCTATCTAGGATACGGTGCGAATGGGCTTGCCGAGATTCTGTAGGTTCACTGAAAGAGTACGACGACTTTTTATTCGGTGGAACCGTGAGTCGTGCCGACGCACTAGCCACAGATGACGGCTGGGATGCCGTAGACAAGTATCTGAAGAATTACTATAACAACGGTTACGAAACTCTGGGAGGGCCCTTTGTTGGCGGACAGGTGAAATTCTGCAAGCAGTTGTATAAGCGATCGATATGGCCAAAAATGGTGAACGACTTATTGACCAAGCGAAAGCCAAAGGGTAAACCAATACATATGGGTAGGAATGGTTTCAAATAGGAACTTGGGAATCATGGTACTCGCCGGTACTGTTGCCATGGGTTCTTTAATTTTCACAATACAAAGCTTGCTGCGAGCAATTGCAGCGGTGAATGAACCGCCTCCAGACCAGTACTCAAAGGTCGTAGCACAAAGTAACCTTAAATCGTGTGGCGTAAACGTCAATGTGCTCTCTGTTAAATACGTTAACACGGATGTCAATGCGTTTTCAGTTGAAGGATATCTGGGTGATAATCCATGGCTTCCGAAAGGCACGCCACCTAGTGGAATAGTATTTGAATTGAGTGGAAATCAATTTGTTGCTATGACGGGAAGATATGGTTGGTTAAGGGTAGTTCGATATCCATCTGGAACCGCCATCGTTAGTATCCTCGCTAACACCCTTGGTCCGGCACCTCAGCCGATTCGTGAGAGAGTTTTAAAGAAGATCATAACGATTGAGAACAGCAAATTGAAGTAATGAACGTGGCACTCAGCTATTTTTGGGATCTCGAGCCTGAGCGCTCCGAAGGACAGCTTTTCGGTCGATTGCTTGGGATTATCAAAATTTATGTAAAGCCCACCCTGCGGATGCAAGATGGGATGCGTCGTGTATCTGCGTGGGTCACGAGCAAGACGGTTCAGACGCGCGACGGGGTTGCGACCACCTACTCGTACGACCGCCTGAACCGGCACACCGGTCAGCAGAGCGCGGGCGCGTGGGCCACGTTCAGCTACGATTCGGTGGGGAACATCCTGGTGAAGTCGCAGCAGGGCACGCCTCCGCTCACTTCCACCTACGACGCGGCGAATCGGTTGGTAACCAGCATCCAGGGATCAACCTCCACGAGCTATACGTATGACAATAACGGGAACCTCACGCTGGAGAACCTGGCCGGGGTCACCACGGGGTTCGTGTACGACAACGAGAATAGGCTAAAGAAGGAAACCGCCTCCGACGGTTCGGTAACCACCATGACGTACCAAGGCTACGACAACCTAAGACGGTCCAAGTGGGTTCAGGGCTCAAGCCCGGTCACCTATGTGTGGGACGGCAGCGACTATTTGGGCGAGGTTCAGGGCTGATGGCGATGTCGGTGGTGTACACGACGATCAACGGTGCCTCTTTACACGAGAACCGCAAACAGTAGAAGAAACGGCACCGGTGGCTGGCCGATTGCTAAGATTCGGGCTTTCAACATATCATTCAGTCATTGTGGATATTCATCTGGCACTTCAAATGCTTCAGGCATCGCCCGACCTCATCACCGCCGCGGATCGCCAGCAGCTGGATGAGTTTGGCTTTCTAGAGATCCCGGACGTCGTTTCCGAAGTTCAACTCACCGCGATCCGGGGCCGTTTGCAGGAAATTCTGGCGGAAGAGGGGGACGATGCCGGTAAGGAGGTGCATCAGGAAGCCGGTACGGATCGAATGGCCAATTTGGTGAACAAAGGGGCCGAATTCGACATTTTCTACACCCATCCCCGCGTGCTGGCGGCCATCGCTTACGTGTTGAAGAATGACCTGAAGTTGTCGTCGCTCAATGCCCGGTTTGCCAAGCCCGGCGAGGGTCTGCAAGGGCTTCACGCCGATTGGGGACGGCTGGAGACTCCGCATGACTGGCAGGTTTGCAACTCAATCTGGCTGCTGGATGACTTTACGCCGGCAAATGGGGCCACCCGCGCCGTGCCCGGTTCGCACTTGTTCACTAACCGTCTGCCCAGCGACGATATGCCCGATCCATCGGCGCCGCATCCCGAGGAGCAGCTGTTGCAGGCCCCGGCGGGGACCGTCTTCGTGTTCAACAGCCACGTATGGCACGGCGGAACGCTCAATCGCACGCAGCATCGTCGCCGCGCCTGCCACAGCTACTTCACCCGCCGCCACCAACCCCAACAACTCGATCAGCGCGCCTACTTCACTGAAGTCACCCGGGCCAGAATTAGCGAGGCGGCGAGGGTAATTTTGGACGTGGAGTAGTCGGGAAAATGGAGGAGAGAAGGGGATTCGAACCCCTGGTACCTTTCGGCACTCTTGTTTTCAAGACAAGCGCAATCGACCACTCTGCCATCTCTCCGATGCCGGTCGGCACCCGACATTTTACCGATTCCACGGCGCGCGTCCACCATGGACACCTGGTTCCGAATCCAGAATCATAATAAGGCATGGATCTGGGAATTACCGGGAAAGTGGCAATGGTGGCCGCCGCTAGTAAAGGAATTGGGCTCGCGGTTGCCAAGCGATTGGCGGCGGAAGGGTGCGAAATCTCTATTTGCGCGCGCAATGAGGAGCAGTTAGAGGCGGCGGCGGCGGAGATTGGCCCCGACACCCGCAGCTACGTGGTGGACGTTTCGGTGGCGGAGGACATCGAGTGGTGGTTCCAGCAGACTACGGAAGACTTGGGCGCGCCCAGCATTTTGGTCACCAACACGGGCGGACCTCCCGCGGGCGGCGCACTGGCGATGGCCGATGACCAGTGGCAAGCCGGCATCGATTCCACACTTCTGAGTCTGGTGCGAATGGTGCGTTTGGCGGCACCGGAGATGCAATCGACCGGCTGGGGGCGCATTGTGCACATCACGTCGCTGGTGGCGAAGGAACCGAGTCCGGTGCTCGCAATTTCCAGCACGTTGCGTGCGGGAATCACGGCGCTGACCAAGCTGCAGGCCCGAGAATTGGCGGCAAATGGCATTACCGTCAATGGTGTATTGCCGGGGCATACGTTGACCGATCGCCAGCGACATCTGGCCGACTTACGGGCCTCTCGGGAGGGGATCTCGGCGGAGGCGGCGTTACAGAAGCAAGGGGCCGAGACGCCAATTAGTCGCCTAGCCGATCCGGATGAGATCGCCAGCGTGGTTGCCTTTCTGTGCGGAACGCCCGCGAGCTACCTGACCGGCGAGAGCATCACCGTAGATGGCGGCATGAATCGCGGAATCTAGCCCGGCTCAGCGATGCTGATCGATGAGAATGGGGTTTCCGTCGGGATCGGTGAGCATGATGCTCGCCGGTCCGACGGTCGATCCGTCCGCTTCCTGATCTAGAGATACGCCCGCCGATTTCAACTGGCCCTGTAACTCACGGATATCAGTGAAGGATTCCAGGTTTTGGGCCGACTGATTCCACCCCGGGTTAAAAGTGAGAATATTCTTCTCAAACATGCCTTGAAACAGACCAATCACGTGATCGCCGTTTCGCAGAATTTGCCAATTCTGACCGTCTCCAGCAAAGACAGAAAAGCCGAGTTTTTCGTAAAAATCGCGGGAAACGGTGAGATCATTCACCGCAAGACTGACCGAAAACGCGCCGAGTTGCATCTCCGCCATTCTACAGCAGATTGCATCTAGGTGACAACTATCGCGGCACGGTTTGGGCTTCGATTAGCGAGGTTAGAATTCGATCGGCAGTGAGACCTTCCACTTCCGCTTCTGGTCGCAACAACACGCGATGCCGAAGCACGGGCAGGGCCATTACCTTTACGTCGTCGGGAGTCACAAACTCGCGACCACGCAGTCGAGCGACGGCTTTGCTGCAGTTCAGAAGCGCGATTCCGGCGCGAGGACTGGCGCCGTTGCTGAGGTCGCGCGAGCTTCGCGTGACGCTAACAAGCTTATAAATGTAATCGAAGACTTTGTCTTCCACCACGGTCGCGGCAACCTCTGCCTGAAGGTCGGTGAGCGCCCCGGCAGAAACGATGGGCTCGATTCCGGCGGCATCTAGATTCTGCGCGCGAAACCCTTCGTGGTGGCGACGCAAAACGGAGATCTCCGAAGCCTGATCGGGATAGTCCACCAGGATCTTAAGCAAGAATCGGTCTTGTTGGGCCTCGGGTAGCGGATAGGTACCTTCAAAGTCAATCGGGTTTTGGGTGGCAAAAACCAGGAAAGGGGGCGGCAACGCATGCACTTCGCCATCGATGGTGGCGGTTCGTTCTTCCATCGCCTCCAGTAGCGCGGCCTGGGTCTTCGGCGGCGTACGGTTGATTTCATCGGCCAGCAGAATGTTTACAAAAATTGGCCCTTTGCGGAGTTTGAATTCGCCCGATTTCGGGTCGAAAATCACGGTACCGATCACGTCGCTGGGCATCAGATCGGGCGTAAATTGAACCCGTCCGTACTGAAGATCCAAGATTCTTGCGAGCGTTCTCACCAGTAGGGTTTTGGCTACTCCGGGAACGCCTTCCAGAAGTACGTGACCGTTCGCGAGGATGCCGACCAATGCTTGCTCTAATACTGCGTCCTGCCCGACAATCGCTCGCCGAACCTGCTCGCGAATTTGCCCCGCCACTACCTGAACCGACATTCAATCGACTATACCGAACTGGAGCCGCCCGGCCCGCCCTAAAATCGAACGCCGAGAGTATTTTCGTCGGATCGTCTCAGGTAGAAACCTAACCAGATGCTAGATGTCCGCGGACTCACCAAGGAGTACAAGAAATTCACCGCTGTCGATAACCTGAGCTTTCAAATTCAGCCGGGTGAGATCGTGGCCTTGCTGGGTCCAAACGGCGCGGGGAAAACCACGGCGCTGCGCTGCATCGCGGGCATCCTGCGCCCCACCTCGGGACAGGCGATCATTAATGGGCATGATGTGGTGCAAGACCAGGCGCGGGCAAAGCTCGGCTTGGCCTTCGTTCCGGAGGTTCCCTCGCTTTACGAACTACTCACCGTGGAGGAGCATATGAAATTTATCGCCATGTGCTTTAAAACCATGCCAACATTTGAACGGCTTAAAGAAGAGCTTCTGCAGCGATATAACCTAGAAGACAAGCGCAATGCGCTGGTAGCAACCCTGAGTAAGGGCATGCGGCAGAAATTGAGCGTGGCCTGTGCGTTGGTTCACGATGCCAATGTATTGCTCTTTGATGAACCGCTGATCGGCATCGATCCGGAGGGCGCTCGCGAGCTTAAAGATGAGATTCGCCGCGCTCGCGATGGTGGCTGCAGCGTGCTCGTTTCTACTCACCTGCTGGATACCGCCGAAAAAATGTGCGATCGCGTGATCATCATGCGGCGGGGCAAAAAGATTGTGGAAGGGACCGTAGATCAGCTGCGTGAAATGGAAGGCATGGAGGGCAAGTCGCTGGAAGATATCTTCCTGTCTCTCACCCATGAAGAAAAGGAAGTTGCCAGCCGCGCATGAACGAATTTATAGATTCTTCCCGGCCGCTCATTTACCTCACCATCCAATCGGTGAAGAATGGCGTGGTGCGGGCCGTGACAAATATTCGCCGCCTTATCGGACTGATTTTTTTCATCGGCTACTACCTTTTTGTCTTCATTCGTCCGTTTGATCACTCGCCCACACCCACCATGGCTGTGCCGGGTACCGGTCCGCTGAAATTGCCCGCCCCTTCGGTTTTGGAACCATGGATTTTCCTCATCTTTGCGGGGCTTAGTTTGCTGTTAAGTATAAGTTTGCCCGCCTATAAATCTACTTTTCGACCGGCGGACGTGGACGTACTGTTTGCGACTCCCGTCAGTCCGCGCATCGTAATGCTGTGGCGGCTGGCGCGAGACTATGCGCTCACCCTCCTTTTTCCGCTGTTTTTCATCATCATCGGATGGCGCGGTTCGACGGCGGGGATTCAGGCCCTGTTCACAAATTTTCCGCAGTACGGCAATTTCGTGCTGAGAGCAGGTTCGGGATCATGGATTCTGCTGGCCTTAGCTTGGACGTGTATGGGCTACGCCGTGAGCCTTTTCATCAACCGAAGCGACCAAGAGAGCAACAGAAACCGGATTTGGATTTACGTGTTTGCGTACGCGCCACCCATCTTGGCGCTAACCACATTTGCCATCCAGCTCAGACAGAACTTTTCCCTCGCCACCGCTACATCCACGCTCGTATCACCGTGGCTTAAGACGCTCTTCATTCCCGCAACGGCGGCCACCGAAATTGTGATGGCACCTCTAACCGGGAATCTCTTGCTGGCGGTGGGTGGTGGCACTGTTTTGGTGGCGCTGATCACGGTGTCAATGCGGATCGCGTTCGGTCAGGCCGGTTGGATGTACGATCAGGCCGCCGCACGCGGCTTCGATGCGGTTGAAATTCGTAATTTGGCTCGGAAGGGAGACCGCGCCGGACTGGCCGCCTTACGGGCGAAATCGGGGCAGATTCGTTCTCGCGGGCTGAGCGCACGTATTGCTCGCCAAACGGTGCTGGGGCCGGCGGCAACCCTTTGGCGAGAGGCTATTTTGCAGGTTAGGAGCGGGATCGCATCCAATGTATTTTTCGCGCTCACCATGACGATTACGCTGGGCGCATTGGCATGGGCGGCAAAGGGTTCGCCACGCACCGGGCCATTTATTGGCTATATCTTCCTGGGATTCCAGGTTTTTTCCATGTTGCTAATGGGACTGAGCTTAACGCAACAGGGCTTTATCGAAACGCTGCGACGGGTGGACGTGCTAAAACCGTTGCCGTTTACGCCAAGCAAGACCGTGTTTTACGAGATTGTGAGCAAATCGGTCCTCAATCCGATTATTTCATGCGTGATGAGTTTGGCCCTTATTCCAATCGCGCCGATTCTGGCCCCGGAAGTGTTGGCGAATTTTATTTTCTTGCCCACCGTCTCCATCATCGTTTCAAGCGCGGCGTTCCTGGTGACCATTCTTTTTCCTGACATCGACGACCCTACCCAACGAGGATTTCGCAGTATTGTAACCATGCTTGCGATCGTCATTACGGTTGCCCCCGGCCTGTTGGTGGCGGCGGGGATTCTGGCTCTCCACCTGTCCGTATTCATCGCCGCTACCATTGCGGGTCTGATCAATCTGGGAATTGCCGTGGGTATCGCCGCCATAAGCGGCGGCCTGTACGCACACTACAATCCCAGCGAATAGTAAACTCTGGCTCACCTGCCAATGGTCGCCAGGGAACCCGAAAGGACTCCCCAGGGTTATTTTCAGAGAAATGGGCCGGGCACCACGGATGGCAATGCGTTCCTCAACCAAAATCGCGATCGGTTTCTTTGCGATCTCCTTGGGAGGCTATTTTGGCTATCAGTTCATCACCGATCAAATGATCATGGGAGAAAAATTCTCGGTGCTGACCCCGGGCGAGATTAACATCATCGGCATCGATCCGGGGGCTGGCTATAAAATTATCACGGCTAACTACATGGCCCAATTGGTAGAAACCAAGGGCGGGTTCGAGAGCGGAGCGTCTGACGATGGCGGTGGAGCTGATTCGGGAAGTATCAAGAAGCGCGTTCCGGTGCGAGAAATGCTGCAAACGCTTCAAGGCAACGGCGATGCGCTCGGGAAGTTCGTGATGATCATGAACGACATGCGCGAAGACGACACCTGGCCGTCTATGCACGTCATCTGGAAGTCGACTGACATTCAGAAGGCCATTGAGGGAGACAAGGCGCTAAAACCCAAGTTGGAACACGACTTGAACATGCACCTAGACGGAACCCCGTTAAACAGCTTGAGTATCGACGCGCTGGAAAGCGGCATCATTATCGAGACGCCGGTGACGGTGATGGTGAACATGAAAGGGGTCCCGACGCCCGTAACCGGTCCTGTTCAAGAGCCCTATTCTCCCCGTCTGATCAAAAAAATTCGTGAACAGTACCAGACGAAGCCGGAATTGACCGACGAAATGCAGGCTGGCTACTACAAGCAAGAGGCGACGAAATTGATCTCGGACCCGACGGCAATGAAGAATCGGGAGATAATTTCCGAGACGCTGAAGGAGAGAATTGCCCCCAGCCTGGCCAAGGAGCGCATCAAAACGCCCGAAAAACTTCTGAAGAGCGCCACTATCGTGGTGAACAGTTCGCTGATCACCGGTGCTCGCATGAGCAGCTATAAAGGCCAGGATAGCAAAATGTATTACGACCTGACGGTGGACTTTAACGATGAGGGACGCCGACGGCTTTGGCAGTATTCTAAGAAGCGCGTGGGAACCCAGGTTTTGCTGACGGCAGACGGTATTCCCATCACGCAAGCCCGCATTCTTCATGAGCTGGCCCAATCGGAACTGACGATAAAACAGATGCAAGACTATAATTTGGTAAAAGATGCGACCGACCGCATCAATGGCACCACCAAGACCCTCAATTAATATGAAATTATCTGCCTCTCGATCTGGTTTGCTTGGCACGGCTGCGGCCCTGGTTTGCGTGGGTGCGCTGACGGGTTGCGGCGGCCCCAGCACGTACAAGCCCACCGTTGTACCTCCCCCAGCTGCTATCACTCAGGAACAGTTCACGGAATCCACCCTCATTCCGGCTAAAGCCGGAAACTCGTGGAACTACGAGTTTGAGACGGTCACCCAGACCCGCGGAGGAAACAATAAGGAGCAGGGCAAGATGCGGTTCACGATTGATGGCGTGAAAGACACGCCGCAAGGCCAAGTTTTGCAGATCAGCGTGAGCAAGAATGGCGAGACGGTGGACCGGCAAGATTGGCAAGTGAGCAAACGGGGCCTATACCAGCTAACTGCCGGCGTAGCGAACAAGCCGTTTTCCCCCATCCAGCCGCTTTTAATGTTGCCGATCAAGAGCAACATGAAGTTCTCTTGGAAGGGCTCCGGTATTTGCCCCGATGGAAGCCCCGGTACCATGCGGGTGGACAGCGAAGTGCGAGGAGTGGAAACCATCGACACCGCGGTGGGTAAAGACTCCGCCCTGGCGGTGGAATCTAACACGCAGTTTCAATCCAGCAAGATGAAGGCCCTGATGGGAATCACCACGTGGTACAAACCTAACCAAGGGATTGTGCGTCTGAAGCAGGCGCTCGTGGCCCCCGGTGGCAGCATTGTCACCACCCTGAAGCTTGTCTCCGGTCCAAAATGAAACTCGTTACGCAATTACTTGTCACTACGGCCAGCTTGGTCGCGATCGTCGGCTGTGGATCTTCCACAAAGGCGGTCGGAAGCAACTCTGCAAACGGCGGCGATGCGAATGGTGGTTCGCTACCCGAAAACCTGAAGTCAGAAGGCTATTCTTATTACGGCCTAAACTACGACAAGCCGATGAATATGGAGGTGCAGGCTTCCACTAATACGGCGATTCAGACCGGCACGCAGACCACCAAACTAAAGGAAATTAAGGACGGCAAGGCGATTTATTCCATCGAGCGCACCGGAAACCTGGGCGAGCTACTCGGCAATATGGAAGTGAGCCTGGAGCCAGACGGAATCTACGTAAAGAGTTCTAGTAAGGCAAAAGTTGGCGACCGCGATTTGGAGTTGCCGGCGGAGTTGAAGACCGGACGTGAGTGGTCGACCAAAGTGGTGGTCGACGAAACTGCGCAAAAAATGGACGTTACGAACGCGTTTAAGATTGAGGGACGGGAAACGGTTAAAACGCCCGTGGGCACCTATGATGCGGTGGTGGTGACGAGCACGGGCACGGGAACCATGAACGGACAGAGTATTCGTATGGAGACTAAAGGATGGTACGTGAAAGATCGCGGAATGGTAAAGGCAGTGCTCACGAACTCCAACGCGGCGGGGCAGAAAGGCACCATCACCATCCAAGAATCCAAGTAGTCTCGATTGCGGCGAGATATCGGTACGGACTTATACTCGCCGTTGTGTCGGCCGGGATAGGTTGTCAACGTTCAACGGCAGTGGAATCGGGCCCGCCGATCGGTCCGTACGAAGAGTTTAGGCCGGCAACGGCTCCCCCAAAGGAGGCGCAACTCACCATGGCCGGGGTTTCCATTCCTGTTTCCATTCGTGTCTCTACCGAACGGGGAGGACTCATTCGTTTGACAGCCATGCAAGAGGAGCGACAGGTGGATCAAGAGGTCTACCAAGACAATGCATCAGCGTTCTCCCTTGACCACGCGGCTGGAGAGACTTTTCGACCGCCGGTGCCACTGCTGGTTTTCCCTATGCACATAGGCGACAATTGGGATTGGAGCGGGACGACGACATTGGAAAACTCTTCGCAAGCGGCGCGAGCCACAGTTCGTACAGCCATGAGTCGCACCGTAATTGATGGCAGCCCCGCAAACTCGGTGGAAGTTGATGTTGACCTGCAGATGGGTGTGAATACTGCCACGCCCATGAAGCGGCATCTCAAGTTTTGGTTCGTGAAGGGCAAGGGAATTGTGCGGCGCAGTTTTGGCGAAGAATCGGTGCGCGAACCCCGCAGCGACAGCCGGCCAGGAGCCAAGCCCTAAGTGGCTAACATCGCTTACGGAACTAACGAAACCGCGTCGCGGCGGGCCGCGCGATGGGATTACGGCTTGCTGCTCGCCACCGGGCTGTTGCTGGTCTTTGGCCTGATGTCGCTCTATAGCGAAGGCCTTCAGAAGGACGGGTTGGCAAACTTTCGTCGTCAACTGATCAGTACCGCCATCGGAATTGGGCCATTCGTGATCATGCTCTTGGTCCGTCCGACGTTTTGGCGTCGGGCCGCGCCGGTGCTCTATGGCACTTCCCTGTTGCTTCTCGGCGCCACTTTGGTGCTGGGAAAGGACGCCAAGGGTGCGCAACGATGGATCGACATTGGCCCGTTGCAGTTTCAGCCGAGCGAAGTGGCGAAGCTGTTCGTCATCCTCACCCTCGCCAGCTTTTACGCCAGCCGAGCTGACCGAATCCAGTCCCTCTCCACTTTTCTGTGGGGACTGCTTCACGTTGCGGTTCCCATGGCCCTAATTCTTAAGCAACCCTCACTCACCGCCGCGCTCGTGTTGCTCTCCGTCTGGTTTGCGATCAGCCTGCTTGCCGGTGTGCCCATGAAGTTCTTTGCCACCAGTTTGGCCGTGGTTACTTTGCTCGGAACGGCCGTTTTCACTATTCCCGCCGCGTCTAAATACCTGTTACACGGCTATCAAGAAGGCCGCATCAACAGCTTGTTGGGGAAAGAGAAAGACAAACAGGGCGATGACTGGCAGTCGGATCGTGCCGAAATTGCATTTGGCGTGGGCGGCCTTACCGGCACCGGATTTCTACGCGGCGAGCAGAAGCAGGGCAAGTACATACCCGAACAACGCAATGACTTTGTGTTCACCGTCATCGGTGAAGAAGGCGGGCTTGTCGGAAGCACGTTGGTTCTGTGCGCGTACGCATTCTTCTTTTGGCGCGTATTTTTGGTGATGGTGGCGGCAGCGGACGACTACGAGCGT
>Ga0114972_10003121_pt1 | contig 12449 bp, 12 predicted proteins | sample M_140807_EF_Meta_FD_87354 | JGI IMG/M metagenome (GOLD analysis project Ga0114972, IMG submission 87354) | Freshwater microbial communities from Lake Montjoie, Canada to study carbon cycling - M_140807_EF_MetaG | ecosystem: Environmental > Aquatic > Freshwater > Lake | place: Lake Montjoie... | reverse complement strand
GATATCTGCCCGGCAACACCGGTCAGCAGATTGATGCTCTGGGCGAGCAGGATGTTGAGCATCACGAAGGACAGCAACTGCACCGTGCTGCGGTCGGCCGACGCCGGCCAGAACCACAGAACCAGCAACGCGACGATGATCGTCGCCGGATGCCCCAGGACTTTTGAAACCGTCTGTCGCAGGGCGTTCATACTTTGACCACCTCTTTTTCGCCCAGCAGACCTTCCGGGCGAATCGCCAGCGCAAGCATCAGCAGTGCAAAGGCAATGCCCTGTTCGGCGGCGGTCGAGATATAGCCGCCGACCAGCTTTTCGGTGACCCCCAGGAAGAGGCCTCCTGCGAGCGCTCCCCAGGTGTTGCCGATGCCGCCCAGCACTGCTGCCACGAAACCGAAAATCAGGAGATTGAAGCCGAAGGCCGAGTCGACGGTGCCGGTGATCTGCGCGACCAGAATGCCCGCGATGCCGGCAAGGATGCCGCTGCCCACATAGGACAGGGTCACGACCTTGCGCACCGGCACGCCCATGACCGAGGCCAGGTCAGGATCCATGGCAACCGCCTGCAGGGCTCGGCCCCAGGCGGTGCGTTTGAGGAAGTACTCGAAGGTCAGCACCAGCACCAGCGCAATCGCGAGGATCACCAGATACTGGGCCGACAGTCGCACGCCGAATACGCTCACATAGTCGCGCGGCGAAAACAGGAAGGACGGAAAGGCCAGTGCCTGCGAGCCGAAGTACTTCGCAACAAAGCCCTGCAGAAAAATGCCGATGCCGAGTGTGGTGACCACCCAGCCCATGCTGCCTCCAAGCTTGGCGATCGGTCTGATCGCAATGACTTCGGTCAGGCCGCCCACCAGACCAACCAGCACGATGCCGGCAAGCAGCGCGGCATACAGGCCCATCCCCTGACCGGAAAACAGCACCGCCGCGACGGCGGCGAGCATCATCACCGAACCTTGTCCGAAGTTCAGGGTGCGGGTGGTGAGAAAGGTGAGGTTCAGCCCGAGCGCGATCAGCGCATAGACCGCCCCCACGCTGATGCCGCCCAGGATCAGGCTGGCCGCAAAGCCCATTCGGTGTCTCCCTTTATCGGAGGGGCATCACCTGCGCGAGGCCAAAGCCTGCCGCAGGTGATTCCTCGCCCTTTTTTATGTTGCTCAGTGACGTTACTGAGTGACGTTACTGAGTGACGTGTCGTGTTCGCCGCGCTTACTGCTTGGTGATCGACAGCACGACCTGACCCTTGTCGTTCTTCACATACTCGAACATGCCGAGATCCTTCGGTGCGACCAGCAGACGTTGTGTCGGCGAGAAATTGGCCACGCCGTTCGAAATCTGCAGCCCCTTGATCTGGTTGATCGCAGCGACCACCTTGGCCGGTTCGGTGGTGCCGGCAATGCGGATCGCTTCGACCAGCATATTGGTGCAGTCGAATCCGGCGCCGACAGTCAGCGCAAAGTAAACCTGCGGCGATGTCGGATCGTCACCCCACCAGCGGTCCTTTTCCTTGCCGAACTTCGCCGCATAGGCATCGGTGAGTTCCTTGGCCACGCCGGTTGGCACCTTGCCCGGGGCATAGGTGGCAAGCATGGTGGCTCGGGTACCAACCGCCAGCTCGCCCGCGCCTTCCTTGTAGGGCAGGGAGATGCCGCCGCCGCTGGTGATCAGCGGCACATCGAATCCGGCACGCAGCATGTTGCGACGGATCACCGCCATGTCGGCACCCAGACCGACCACGACCAGCACATCGGCGCCGGCGCGCTGCACCCGGCTGATCTGCGCGGTCATGTCCTGAGCCCGCTGGTTATACGACTCGACGGCCACCGGTTTGGACTTGGTCAGCCTTTCGATATCGGCGCTCAGCAGCTGTGCGCCCGAAACGCCGTAGCCGGTGCTCTCGTGCATGATCCCGATCTTCTTGAAGCGCTGGCTGGTGTAGCCGCTCAGTGCAGCCGCTTCGACGTCATTCTGGATGGCGGTCGAGATGACGTTCTTGCGGGCGGGTTTGTCGACGCCCTCGGGGTAGACGATGGTCGGGGTTTGCGCCTGCGGGTTGCAGTAGGCGCGGCCGTCGACCGTGACCATATCGATCACGGCGAGCGTCGGGCCGCTGCCGCCGGGGCCGACGATCACATCGATCTCGGGCGCATCGAGGATCTTGCGGATGTTCTGCACGGCCCGATCGGGCACGAGCTGGTCGTCGAGTGAAATCGCGAGTTCGACCTTGCGCCCGAGCACGCCGCCCTTGGCGTTGATGCGATCGATCGCCAGTTCGATGCCGCGGCGCGTCCCTTCGCCGAATTCGTTGTAGGGGCCGGTGAGGGCACCAGTGTTGCCGATCTTGACGGTCTGCGCGCCAGCGCCGGTGGCGGCCGCCACGAGCGCCACGCTGAGCGCGCGGGCGATCCAGGTCAGGGTGTGACGTGAGGTCATGGTGTCTTGTCTCCTTGGGTTGTCGTGCTTGTTATCTGCTTGTGATCCTGGTGCACAGCCCTCAGGCTGCATTCATCAGAAGGCCATGTCGAGGATTTCCTTGATCTGGTCGGGATGGGTGATCGGCCGCGGGTTGGCAAGCACCATCGGGCTTTGCATCGCCGAGGCTGCAATCCGGTCGAACTGCTCGCGTTCGACCTTCACCTCGCGAAGTGTCGTCGGCAGCCCCAGGCTGCGGATGAGGTCCTGCACCAGATCGGCCGCGTCGGCCTGAGGCTGATCGAAGGCTTGCGCGATCCGACGCAGCGGGGCCTCGACCGCATCGCGATTGAATCGCATGACATTGGGCAGCATCACGCACGATGTGTGGCCATGCGCCACGCCGGCGACCGCGCCAAGCTGATGGCCGATGCCGTGACTGGCGCCCCACTCGACGCGGCCCATGCCGGTCGAGGCAAGCCACACACCAAGCTGGCTCTGCAGGCGCATGGCCAGATCGGCAGGCGTGGCACGGTTGGCCGGCAGGGACTCGCGCAACATTCTCAGGCCTTCGGCGCAGGTGGCCGCAACGAAAGGATTGGGCGTGCGCGAGCAGATCGATTCGACCGCATGGTCGACCGCGCGGATGCCGGTCGACAGCCACAGCCATTCGGGAGTGTGGACGGTTAAAGCCGGATCGAGGACCACCATCTGCGCGCAGATGAACTTGCCGACATACAGGTCCTTGACCTGGCGAGCCCGGTCGGTGCATCCGCCGATATTGCTGAACTCCGCGGCCGACAGCGTGGTGGGCACAATGATCTGGCGCACCGGCGACGGCTTGCACGGCGGAATTTTCCAGCTGCCGTCCGGATTCATCGTGACCCGGTATTCGCCCAGCTGCTCGATGGTTCGGATGTTTTCGGCCAGGACGATCTGTGCCACTTTCACGGTGTCGATCGGCGAGCCGCCGCCGACCGTGATGATCAGGTCGGCCTGCGAGGCCTCGATGGCACGTGCGGTCTCGAGCACCGAGGCCTGCGGCGAGTGCTCCTCGGTGTCATCGTAGACACCGACCACGCGATCACCGAGGCGCGCGCACAGCGACGTGATCACATCAGTGCGGCGATTGAGCGTCTTGCTCGCGACCACAAAGAGTCTGCGCGCGCCGAGCTCTTCGGCGATCTGGTTCAGCGCATCAGCGGCCGGCCGGCCGTAGATGACCCGTTCCTGCTGAATGAAGTCGTATTTCCCTGAGATCACATCCGCCTCCTTGCTCGATGCCGGCATCAATCGCGCGGCAGCGCGTGTTTGGTGACCTTGCCGGTCGCGTTGTGAGGCAGCTCCGCCAGGAAGCGTACGGTCTTGGGAATCTTGAAGCGGGCGAGATTGCGCGCGCAGTGCTCCAGGATGTCGTCGGCATTCAGTCGACTGCCCTCCTTGAGCACAATGAAGGCGCGACCGACTTCGCCCCATTTGTCGTCGGCGATGCCGATGACGGCGGCTTCGGCGATGTCGGGAATGCGGTACAGCGCATCTTCAACCTCGGCGGGATACACATTTTCGCCACCCGAGATGAACATGTCCTTCCAGCGGTCGACGATGAAGTAAAAGCCTTCCTCATCGACATAGGCCGCGTCGCCGGTGTGAAGCCAGCCGTCGACCAGCGTCGTGCTGTTGGCGTCCGGGCGACGCCAGTAGCCGGGTGTGACCGTTGGTCCCTTGATCATCAGTTCGCCGGTCTTGCCGGGCGGCAGTTCGCGGCCTTCGTCATCGATGATCTTCAGGTCGGCATGCAGCACCTGCTGTCCCGACGATCCGATCTTGTCGAGGGCGCGTTCCTTGCTCAGCAGGGTGCCGATGGTGCAGGTCTCGGTCATCCCCCAGCCTTGCTGAAACATCACACCCTTGCCGGCGTAGAGTTCCAGAAGCGCGATCGGCGATGCGGCGCCGCCAATGCCCACACTCACCAGGTGATCGAAGCGCGCCGCCTCGAAACCCGGCAGTTGGCTCATGAAGAGAAAGTTCGTCGGCACGCCGAAGACATGCGTGATGCCGCTGTCGGGTCGCGAGAGCAGATCGAGTGCCTGCTGGGCATCGAACTGACGCATGATCGCGACTGGCGCGCCCAGATGAAAGCAGGGCATCGAATACAGGCAGATTCCGCCGACGTGAAACTGCGGCAGGTAGGTCAGGCCTTTGGAAGAACGGGTCAGTTCGGTCAGCATCGTGGCGTTGACCGCATTGAAGAATTGGGCGCGGTAGGTGATCTGCGCGCCCTTGGGTCGCCCGGTGGTGCCCGAGGTGTACATCAGCACCCAGACATCGTCGAGCTTGGGGCGGTGTCTCAAGGCGGGTGCACCGCCGGCTGCCATGATTTGCTCGTAATCGCTGTCGCCGCCATCCCGTTTGAGAATCAGATGCGGCAGCTTGCAGCGACGTTTGAGTTCGGCGACCTGCTCGGTAAATTCTTCGCTGTAAAAGAGCACGGTCGGTTCAGCATCATTGATGATGAACTCGAGCTCCGGCACGGCCAGTCGCCAGTTGAGCGGCAGGTGAATGGCGCCGATGCGGGGTGCGGCGAAAATGATTTCGTTGTTATCGGTGGAGTTGTGGCACAGGGTTGCCACGCGATCGCCCGGTTTGACGCCGGCCTCCCGCTGCAGGTAGCCGGCCAGCGCGTCGACCCGCTGATGCATCTGCAGATAGGAAAACCTTCTGCCCGAATACAGATCCTGTTGTGCAGGGCTGTTCGGCGCAAAGCCGGCGTGATAAGCGATCCAGTCGTAGTGCTGGATTTCCATACGAGAGTCTCCGCTGCGGCGATGACGGACCAGGACCGACCCTAAGCGTTATCAGTTCGCCTGAGCCCGACCCGAGTGGCTACGCGTCTGTTGTGCGCGTCGTCCCATCGCTCTGTCTGTGGAGGCAGAGGATGCCTGTGGCGCTGTCGCAGCACAAGCCCCTGAGTCGCTGGCGCCTGAGTTCGCGCCTAACGCGAAGAACCCGCCGGCTTCGGGTCGGTCACGAAACCGATCTTCGACACACCGGCCTGCTGTGCTGCGGCCATCACTTCTGCGACCGACTGATATCGCACCTGCTGGTCGGCGCGAAGATGCAGCTCAGGTTGAGGCTTGCGCTGCGAGGCCTCGGCCAGACGCGTGCGCAATGCGTTGGTGTCGGCAAGCGGCGCATCGTTCCAGAACACCCGGCCCTCGGCATTGATGGATACCGTGATCGTCTCGGGCTTTTCGGGCGACACCGGCGCCTTCGCACTCGGCAGGTCGATGTGGATGGCATGGGTGAGCAGCGGCGCGGTGATGATGAAGATCACCAGCAGCACGAGCATCACGTCGACCATTGGGGTCGTGTTGATTTCGGCCATGGGTTGCATGGGTCCGCCGCGCGAATCAAATCCACCGAATGCCATGTTTGTCCTTTGCGAATGTGTGGGCGAGGGCCGTTCAGTGGCCGACAGCGCGGATGGTCTGTGCTGCGTCGGGCAGGCTGGTTCGCAGGGTATCGGGCGCACCCGAATCGATCCGGCTGCCGGTGGTCATCAAGGCGAGCAGGTCATGCGCAAAGCCGTCGAGCTCGGCCAGCATGACCCGGTTGATGCGCGTGAAGGCGTTGTAGGCCAGCACCGCCGGAATCGCCACCGCCAGACCGGCAGCGGTCATGACCAGCGCTTCGCCGACCGGGCCTGCCACCTTGTCGATCATGACCTGGCCGGACGAGGCGATCTGGATCAGTGCGTGATAGATGCCCCAGACCGTGCCGAACAAGCCGATGAAAGGTGCGGTGCTGCCCACCGAGGCGAGGAAGGTGAGGCCTGATTCGAGTCGAGCCGCGGTCTGGGTCATCTCCTGGCGAAGCACGCGGGTGACCAGTTCGTTGCGATCAACCGAGGCGGCCAGGCTGGCGTCGGATTGCATCTGCACGGCCCGGTGTGCCTTGTCGGCGATCGGTGCGAAGACCTGTTCCGGATCCTCGCGACGCAAGGTCTCGATCGCTTCGGGCAGCGAGCGGGCGGCCCAGAAGCGGTCGAGTGCGCTGCCGGCGCTGCGGCGCATCCGCCAGGCCGACCAGGCCTTGGCGAGAATGAAATACCAGCTCACCACCGACATCGCGAGCAACAGCACAGTGAGGGCATGTGTGACGACGTCGCCCGCCTGCCAGTAGTGCATCAATCCGAGTTCTTCCGAGTTCATTTTCCTAACCCTCCAGCCTGAAAATCCATTCCCAGTTGCGATACCACTCGGCGACCGGCTGACCGTCGACCGTAGCGGGACGAAACCGCCACTTTCTCACGGCTTCCATCGCGCTGCGATCCAGTGCTGCAGAGCCACTCGATTCGCGCAGCTGCACGTCGATGACCATGCCGTCAGCGCCGACATGCACGTCGAGCCGCACCTGACCCTGCTCGCCCATGCGGCGCGCCGATGACGGATAGCCAGGCGCGGAATTACCGGCCCAACTGGCGTCAACGCGTGGACCGGTGCGGCGTGCCGTCGCGGATGCGCCGGACGAGCCTGCTGCTGGCGCCTGCCGCGTCGATGGCGTCGAGGCTGTCGGGCTGGCGTCGGTGCTTGGCGTCGAGGCGGGCGGGGGCGCGGCGGCAATGGCGTGGGCGGCAGGGGGGGCGGGCGCTGCAGGGGGCTCGGGAGCAGGGGCCACTGGGGCGGGCGTCGAGGGCGCTGGCGTCGAGGGTGCAGAAGCGGGCGCACTGGCCGCAGCGGGCGGCGACGCGGCAGCAGGGCCGGCAATCGATACCGCGGGGCGCTTTGCCTCGGCCGGTGGCGCCTGGGCGGGGCGAACTTGCGGCGCGAAGGCAAGGCTCGGCGGGGGTTTGATCGGCGGCGAGGGTGGTGGTGGCGGCGGTGGCGGCGGGTCTGTCGGTGCGGCCGGCGCAGGCGGATCGAGCAGCGCAACGACCAGCGGACGGATCGGGCGATTCAGGGGCGGGACGCTGGTGGTCAGCGTCACCAGGCCGATGGCCACCGCGGCATTGATGGCCAGCGCGCCGAGCGCAGCCGCCATGAAGCGTCGATCGGGGCGGTTGATGAGCCGCCCCGTCGCGGGGCGCATCGCACGGTGGTCGTGCATCGTCTGCACCCTGGCGGTCGCCCTGAGCTCAGGCACTCCCGCGAGTGCTCAAGCCAAGCACGTCCTGCATGTCGAAAAGACCGGGCCCCTTGCCGGCCAGAAATCGGCAGGCGCGCAGGCTGCCTTGCGCGTAGGTGGCCCGGCTCGACGACTTGTGGGTGATCTCGATGCGCTCCCCGGTTCCTGCGAAGAGGACGGTGTGATCGCCCACGATGTCGCCACCCCGAATCACCGAAAAACCGATCGATGACGGGTCGCGCTCGCCGGTCACACCGTGCCGCGTCCAGGTGGCCGCTTCGGTCAGGTCACGCCCAAGTGCGCGAGCGATGACTTCGCCCATGCGCAGTGCAGTGCCCGAGGGCGCGTCGATCTTGTGGCGATGGTGCGCCTCGATGACTTCGATGTCGAAGCCCTCGGACAGCAGACCGGCCGCAACTTCCAGCAGTTTGAGGGTCACATTCACGCCGACGCTCATGTTGGGCGCAAAGACCACGCCCACTCGCCGGGCAGCGTTCTCGATCGCCGCACGGCCGGCGTCGTCGAAGCCGGTCGTGCCGATCACCATGCTCACCCCCTCATCGGCGCAAATTTGCAGGTGATGCAGCGTGCCCTCGGGTCGGGTGAAATCGATGAGCACATCCGCGCCGGCGATCGCCTGGCGCGGATCGTCGCTGACCTGCACGCCGGTCGGTCGGCCAAGCGTCTCCCCGGCATCGCGTCCGATGCCGGGTGCCCCGGGCACATCGAAAGCGCCGACCAGTTCGGTATCGGGCGCATCGAGCACCGATTCGATCAGCATCTTTCCCATCCGACCTGATGCGCCGGCGATGGCAATTCGGAGGGTCATTGGTTGCGGCCCTGTGTGCGCCGATAGCCGGGAAGGGCCGGGTCATTGCCTTTGTCGTACTGGGGTAGCGCGACCGCCTCGATCTCGCTGACTTTGCCGTCGACGAAAACCACGGTGGCGCGGCGCAATTCAGCCGACAGATTGCGGTGCTGGAAGCGAAAGACATAGTCCCAGCGGTCGGGGTGAAAGACGTCGACCATCAGGGGCGTTCCGAGCGCGAACTTGACCTGATCGCGGGTCATGCCCGGCTTGACCTGGTCGAGCATGATCTGGTCGACATAATTGCCCTGCGGCACCTCGATCCGATAGGGCTCGAAGAAACCGCTGCGGTTCGGGTCTTTCGACGAGCATCCCGCGACAGCGGCCAGCGCGGCAGCGACGGTGAGCACAAGGCGGTTGGACCAAGTTGAAGGCATGGACGGGCAGCGGGCGTAAGCGGGAAAGGATCGGGGGTGATCGGGAGTCGACCCGTTATGATACGCAATCGGCCGGGATTCTCCTGTCTGGCCAGCCCGCCTGAAGACAGGCTCGATCTCCGGAGTGTGAGCGTGCCCACATCCAGCGAACTCAAGAACATGGGGCTCAAGGCCACCTTGCCCCGGCTCAAAGTGCTCGAGATTTTTCAGGAGCGCAGGCATCGGCACATGAGCGCCGAGGATGTTTACCGGGAGCTGCTGGCCGAGCATCAGGACATCGGCCTGGCGACGGTCTATCGGGTCCTGTTGCAGTTCGAGCAGGCCGGTATCCTCAAGCGGAACAATTTCGAATCCGGCAAGGCGGTCTACGAACTCGACGAAGGCGAGCATCACGATCACCTGGTCTGCCTGCAGTGCGGCCGGGTCGAGGAGTTTTACGATCCCGAAATCGAGCGACGCCAGCACCGGATCGCCAAGGACCGCGGATTCGCCCTGCAGGATCATTCGCTGGCGCTCTATGCCAATTGCATCAAACCCGACTGCCCCGATCGCGCTTGAAAGTCGGTCGCCCGACCTGATTCCGGTCTGCCAGATCGCCAGTCGCCGTCAGCCGGCACAGCATTTGCTTTAACGCGCTGGTCTTGTTAAGGGTTCCCTTTGCTGCCCCACCACGGTCTTTCATGAGCGCCTCTGCCCTGATCCTGTTGCCCGCACCCGAAGGCGTTTACGACGAAATGTTCGATGCGGCGCATCAGCCCCGATCGCACTATCGACGTTACGACGAGTGGCTTCGTGAGATGTCCGCCGACCAGATGTCTGCCAAGCGTGCTGAGGCCGATCTGATCTTCCGGCGCATCGGCATTACCTTTTCGGTCTATGGCGAGGAGGGCGGCACCGAGCGGCTGATCCCCTCGGATGTCGTGCCGCGGATCATCGCCGCCGATGAGTGGGAGCGTCTCGAACGCGGGCTGGTGCAGCGGGTGACCGCGATCAACCGCTTCCTGGCCGACATCTATCATGACCGCGAGATTCTGAGGGCCGGGCTGATTCCCGAGGATCAGATCCTGGGCAACGATCAGTTTTCGGCGGCGATGATCGGGGTCAAGGTGCCGCGCGACATCTACGCTCATATCGTCGGCGTCGACATCGTGCGCCACTCCGACGGCGGCTACTATGTGTTGGAGGACAACCTGCGGGTGCCTTCTGGCGTGTCCTACATGATGAGCAACCGCAAGATGATGATGCGGCTGTTCCCCGACCTTTTCCGTCGCTATCAGGTCCGTCCGGTCGAGCACTATCCGGCGCTCCTGCTTCAGACCCTGCGGGCTGCCACCGAGGTCGATTCGCCAACCGTCGTGCTGCTCACACCGGGGCGCTTCAACAGCGCCTATTTCGAGCATGCCTTCCTTGCCCAGCAGATGGGTGTCGAACTGGTCGAAGGCCAGGACCTCTTCGTCAAGGATGAGTGCGTCTACATGCGGACCACCGACGGCCCGAGGCAGGTCGACGTCATCTACCGCAGGCTCGACGACAACTTCCTTGATCCGCTGGCCTTCCGGCCCGACTCGATGCTCGGCGTACCGGGCCTGATGTCGGCCTATCGCCAGGGCAATGTCGTGATCTGCAATGCCGTTGGCACCGGCGTCGCCGACGACAAGTCGATCTACCCTTATGTGCCCGAGATGATCCGCTTCTATCTCGGCGAGGAGCCCATCCTGCAGAACGTGCCGACCTGGCAGTGCCGCCGTCCGGATGAACTCGCCCACGTTGCGGCCAATCTCGACAAGTTGGTCGTCAAGGAAGTTCATGGCGCGGGTGGCTACGGCATGCTGGTCGGTCCGACCAGCAGCCGGCAGGAGATCGCCGACTTCAGGACCCGTCTGCTTGCCAATCCGGGCAACTACATCGCGCAGCCCACGCTGGCCCTGTCGGCTTGCCCGACCTTTGTCGAGGAAGGTGTGGCACCTCGGCATATCGATCTGCGGCCGTTCGTGCTGGTGGGTCGCGAGACCCGGATCGTCCCCGGGGGCCTGACGCGTGTTGCCTTGCGCCGTGGGTCGCTGGTGGTCAATTCGTCGCAAGGCGGGGGCACCAAAGACACCTGGGTGGTTGAAGACTCCGGCGCCGGCCAGGCTGCGCCCGCACCCTGAAAGCTGCCGCCATGCTCGCCCGCGTTGCATCCCACCTCTACTGGCTCTCGCGCTACCTTGAGCGCGCCGAAAACATGGCGCGCATCCTGGATGTCGGCGCATCGCTGGCCCTGCTGTCGGGTCAGGACGACGAGCGGGCGGCCATCGAGCCGCTGATCATCACCGACACCCTCGAGTCTTTTCACAAGACCGGACAGGCACCCACCCCCGAACAGGTGGCCCGTTTTCTGGCCTGGGGCGTGTCCCATCCATCGAGCATCGTCAATTGCCTGGAAGCCAGTCGCGAAAATGCGCGGGCGGTCAGAGGATCGGTGACTTCCGAGATGTGGGAGAACATCAACGACACCTGGCTGCAGTTGCGCGCCAAGCGCGGCGCCGCGGGCGGACCGATCGACGCGAGCTTTTTCGAGTGGGTCAAGGAGCGCTCGCATCTGTTTCGAGGCATTACCTTTGCCACCATCCGGCGCGATCAGCCCTATCAGTTCATTCGCCTGGGCACCTTTCTCGAACGTGCCGACAACACCGCGCGGATCCTGTCGGTCAAGCAGGCGCGTCAGGGTGTGGCGGGTGACGGGGGCGATGACGGGGACCTCGCCGATCACTATCGCCTGAGCGCGGTGCTGCGGTCTGTCAGTGCGCTCGAGGCCTATCGCGATACCTATCGCGATGCCATTGACTCGCGACGGGTCGCCGAACTGCTGATTTTTGATCCGACGCTGCCGCGATCGCTGCGTTTCTGTTTTGACGAGGTGGTGCGCATCCTGTCGGAGTTGCCGCAGGCACCGGCGCGCGAGGCACGTCGCCTTGCCGCGCATATGCTGGCCAGCCTTGAGCATGGCCTGCTTGACGATGTCTACGCCGAAGGGCTTGACGAGTTCCTCGAGCGCTTCCTGATCGACAATATCCGACTGGGCAACGCGGTTCATTCGGCCTACCTCGAGATGAAGTAAGCTGGTCGGACCGCGCCCACTTTTTGTTGCTCGCATGACTTACTGTGTCGCCATGGCCCTCCAGGATGGGGTCCTGTTTGCATCCGACTCCCGCACGAATGCCGGGGTTGACCATGTATCGACCTTCTCGAAGATGACGATTTTCGAGGCCAGCGGCGAGCGTGTGATCGTGCTGCTGAACTCGGGCAATCTGGCCACCACGCAGACCGTTGTCAGCACGCTGCGCAAGGCGCTCAGCACCGATGCGCCCAATCTGCTGAGCGTGCCGAGTCTCTTTGACTGCGCAACCCTGGTCGGCGAGGGCGTGCGCCGGGTGATCTCGCATCACTCGGGGCAACAGGCGCAGCAGGGCAACGTCGACTTCACCTGCAATTTTCTGGTTGGCGGGCAGATCGCCGGCGAGCGGCCCCGGCTGTTTCTGGTCTATCCAGAGGGCAATTTCATCGAGGCGACCGACGACACACCGTTCTTCCAGATCGGTGAAAGCAAATATGGCAAACCGATCATCGATCGCGTCGTGAAGACCGAGACCAGCGTGGCAGAGGCGCTCAAGTGCGCGCTGGTGTCAT
>Ga0114972_10003120_pt1 | contig 12450 bp, 5 predicted proteins | sample M_140807_EF_Meta_FD_87354 | JGI IMG/M metagenome (GOLD analysis project Ga0114972, IMG submission 87354) | Freshwater microbial communities from Lake Montjoie, Canada to study carbon cycling - M_140807_EF_MetaG | ecosystem: Environmental > Aquatic > Freshwater > Lake | place: Lake Montjoie... | reverse complement strand
GGTCATCGGTGTAGATGTCCGCTAGGCAAGAACCTTTAATTTCATCCATTTGAACCACGTTTCCATCAACACGATGAATACGTGGAGCAAATCCATAACCCGCGGCTATGTCTTGTAGTTCAATTTCTAGCTTGTCGGGAATTACTTTTGTGAACATTAAGAGCTATGGCTTTAGTCTGCTAGAATCTATGGGTCAAATTTTAAGAATTATGTTAAAGATGAAAATGTTAGCACAGTTCCTTCAGCATATGGTGAAGAGAATTTCTGTATACCATTAAACATATAAACAATATAAGTAAACTTTGTTGTCCCAATTTGTGGATTTGTAAGTGTAGCAACATTGAGTGTAATTGTATTGCTCGGATTTCCTCCAAAGGCATTATTTACGACTGTAGTTACATCTAGTCCATATCTGTATGCTACTGAACCAAACCAAGCCGATAAAATAAGACGAGAATATGATACACTAGCAATTGCTATTTTACTAGAAATACCAATAACAACAAGTCCATTTCCGCCCGAACCATAATTATAACCGTAAGATGAAGTAGCACCAAACGCAACATCGGAATTATAATAGGGTGAAGAAGTTTGAGGTGCTAGAACTCCATTTGAACTTTCAGTCCCATAGGTTGATTCACCCGCAAGTAATGATAGATTTGATGTTAGACAGGAACCGCCTCCACCTGCTTGATCTTGATTTCCGCCACCTCCTCCATAGTAACCAGAGCCTCCACCGGCAGAATTATCTTGATTCGCATTTCCACCTGAATATATTGCACCGTTATTTGTTCCACCAGCACTTTGAGTTCCTCCAGTAGCTACACCTGTTCCATTTTCACCTGTAACAAGTCTTCCACGACCACCACGGCCACCTCGTCCGCCACCTCCAGCAGCAGCCGTTACAAGATCAGTTGCTGACCGAACAATTGCTGAACGGCCTCCTCCTTGAGATGATACTATATCTGAACGACCAGTATCAAGTCCACCGCCCGAACCTCCGCCGCCATATGTCTTTCCAAAAGAACTTGCTTTATTACCGCCTCCTTGTCCAACAACAATTGTTAGAGTTTCACCCGGAATAACAGTAAGAATACCCTGTACATAACAACCCGCGCCACCTCCTGCTCCAAGACCAGCGCCACCTCCTGCTCCCCATATATATACATTTACAGAAGTAACACCGGATGGAACAACAAAAGATTGATTTGAACCTGTATATGTATATTTAAGAGCATAAGTTGGTATTGCGGCATATGTCAAAGCGGTTCTTATACTTGTGACATATGGCTGAATCGCAGTAGGGGACCCTGCTGGAAATGTTGCGTTCAAATGTCCCGCGGGTAAGGATGAAACCAAGCCCCATTTTTGAGCTAAATAGGATTCTACTTTCTGTTTTGCTGAATCTGAAATTGCTACATTAAAAATTATCATTTCATACATCTTTCCAACATAGTTTCCATATAAACATCCACCAATAGATTGATTTCCTGAAAAGGAAGGTGCTTGATTAAATGCTTGCGTCAAAGGTGATAGTTGTCCGTTAAGCCCAATATCACGTGAATTTACACTAGAACCAAACCATCTACACGCCCATATGCGAATGGGTTCAGTAGCATCGGAACCTGAATAAGCAGGAACAGTATAGTCCAAATCAACTATTGATGCTGTTGTAAATCGCATAACTGTAGTTCCATTATAACCAAGATATAGAGGACCGCCGCCACCAGCAGTATTACCAATGAAAAAGCCTAATCCGCTTACTGCTCTTTTTTCAACAACGAATATTGTATATTCTACTGAAAACATAGTCATAAAAACACTTGTATTAAGAGGATATTGCATGCCTGATGTAAACGTTAATCCTCCTCCCGATGTATAGAGTGCTTGATTAGCAGTAGTTGCCTGTGTAATTGTTTGACCTAGTCCGGACTTATCTACCCATGTAGCAATACTGGCTCCATTTGCTGGAGGTGTACCAGTTCCAGCAGGATCTGCGCCATCTAGCCAAAGGGAACAACCCCCTATTTGCTTCGGTGAAAAAGCAGTATAATACTGCTTCTTTGTAAATGTTGTTTGTAAATTTCTGTATATAATTTTATTTAATCCCGGATGACCGCTAATTAATGATGCGGTTAAGCCCCATTTTTGAGCAAGATATCCTTCAACATTTTGTCTATCAGTTGTGCCAAGGGCTGCATTATAAATTATAATTTCATTAATTGTTCCTGTAAATGGTTCGCTATTCGTATTTGAACCTATGCTTGCTTGACTTCCTGCAGAAACTCCAGTACCATATGTTTGGGTTCCATATAAACTACCTGACGCAAAATTACTTATTGTAAAATTCACTCCATTGGCAGATGTTTGTGATATAAATGACAGGTTAGGAGTTCCAATAACAAATGTTGGAAAATTGCTGATCGGTACAGGATTATCGCCATATTCATTTATTCCATACATGTATGCATTTCTTCCACCAAATGTGTATCCTTGGATCATATATCGCCACCAGGTTCCAGCCGCAGTACCTGTCTGCTCAATGATACTCTGGAATGCACCTCCTGTTGATGCCGATGTGCATGTCCATACTGTAGCAATTGTAATGTTTTGAGTAGCCGTGGGTATAAATGGAGGTAAAAGCAACTGCTTTGACCCATTAAACACTAGATTAGAGCCAGTGTAAGTTGGATAGAGTGACGTGTTTGATGCATGTAGACCATTGCCTGATTTATCTGCCCAGCGATTTACATTACTTCCTGAACTGAATCCTATGGTTGCAGGATCCGCCGCATCTAACCAAAGCGAACACCCAGTGATCTGCGTTGGTAAAAAATATGATTGACGCGTTATTGGCATCCTTCTACAAATGCTCATCAAATAGCCCCTGCGCATTCCGCACCGCTCCTTCCATCCATGTTTGGCAGCACGACCACGACTCCCCACAGACATAGACATTCGGCGCCGTAGAAGGAAAAGGATAATGAACTTCATGCTGGGCTTTCCGAGCATCTAACGGCCCCACTGGATAAGGCAACCAATATGAACATCCATCGGCCCAAGGATGATAGGACCAGTGCTCGGGTTCCGGGATTTCCTTCTCAGGGAAGAGCCGACGAATTTCCAGCATAATTTCCTTCTGTCGCTGCTCCTTCGGCTTTCCAATCCAGTGGAGAGCATCGCTGGCATCTGTGTAGGAAATCATAATCAAACCCTCAGCCGGATTTATAGGTATGACATACCGAATCACATTGTTTGTTGTGGTATGCCCTACATCATGAAACCACGGTTTTCCCTTAGCCAAAGGAAACCGCGCATAAATCCGCACCAGCGGCTCCATACGAACACCCGTCACCATCCACTTTCCCGCAAACATAGGTATCGCGGCCAACGCATTTCGTGTCACAGCGAAGATAACCCGCTTAGCCCGTGTTAACCAAGGCTTTTCCATACAGACTCCCGCAACTTTCCAGCAGTCTCCATCGCGCTCTAAATCCCGAACCGTGACATTCGTTACAAGACGAACGCCTATTTCAAGATTGTCCTTTGCTAGACGCCGAGGAATCTCAGATAGCCCTTCAACAACACAATAATATGTGCCCTTTTCACCCATAAATCCTTGAAAGGTATCAAAGGCGATATCTGCTCGTAGCACTTCAGTCTCCGCCTTATAACCGAATTCGGAGAAGACACGGTCCACAATTGCTGATCCATATGCGGTCGCACAAGCCTCTTTAATCGTCATCGTATGAAGTTGAGTCTTTATGCCGGAAGGTAAATCAGCCAACATTTGTCCAATAATTTCCGTAAATGAGTTTTCGCCTACTGTAAGAGATCCATCCGCCTCCACATGCCGATGTGTTATCTCCGGCCGTATGTACGCCTTCGTTAAGCCAAATTCCTTAACATATGCCGCAATCATTTTGTGCTGGTCTCCAACACGACCCGCCCCCGATTCATAGTGAAGAGTCGGTTTATCCCGAGGTACAAAAGTATCTACACGACCACCGAAAGCCCCGTATTTCTCCACGATACAGATGCTCCGCTCAGGATATTTCTTTGCTAGAAGTTTGGCCACGTGGAGGCCGGCCATTCCTCCGCCAACAATTAAATAATCGTACACATAGTCCGACATACCCTACTTTTCAGACACATAATCTATCCATGTGATAATAGCCTCAGTCTGATTACTCTGTAAACGATTCTTCTCCTTTCCCAAGTTAAAAGCAACAAATGTAGGAAATCCTCTTACCATACAATATCCCGGTGTATACTCGTTTGTAACATAGTCGCAAATATAGATGGGAATTCCTTTATCTTTTGCGGCCGCCGAAATTAGGTCTCTATCAAGTTTCTTGCAGGGAACGCACCAGGCTGCCGTAAAATAAATAATAAAAAGAGTATCAGAGATACGACGTCCTTCTGCCTTCGGGTCTCTGAAAAGTGTCTCAAAATGTTGCTGATCCTTAATCGGTTCCATTCTGCTCTTTACATGATTTTTACTTTTTAAATGATTTATATACACTATATCCACCAATTGTGGAAAGACCTAATACTACAGCAGCAAAGGCCGCTTGTGTCACACTACCTTCCTCTGTTATAATGGCACCACCCCGCTGAACTACTTTTGCTGCTAATCTAGCAGCCATTCCCGCCGGCCCCGGTATCTTTCCTGCTAGACCACCCAGAGCACCAAGACCAGGTAATTTAGGTGCGCCAGCAGCCCCCGCTCCTGCCGCTAAACTCATCATAGAAGGTCCCGCTTCCTCTTTCGCCTTATCTGCTAGAACCCCCTTCTCCTGTCGCGTCAATGTAACTTGGAATAAATCGCCAATATATGATGCTTTAGGAAGGTCCCAGTCTTCATACATTGCCGTAAAAGGAAGTGGCACAAGATATCCATCGGATAAAACAGTGCCGGGTTGAAATAGAATTTGATACATATCAAAAAGAACCCAGATTAGACCAATCAGAATAAAGCAGGATAAAAATTTAGCCCATCCCTGCCAGACAAAATCACCGCCCAAATACATACGGTCCAGACCAAAGATACCAAAGAAAATTGCTAGAAGCATGAATGTTAGAAAATCCTTTTTAGGAACAAATTCGGGTTTATCATCCGTCATTGTGCCACGACCAATACCACGTTCCCAATCCAGCACATAATTTAGACCATAATTTAAAACGTGTTCTTTTTCAAACCAGAATTGATTGGCATCCCAAATCCACCAGAGTCCAAAGGTTAGACAATTCACAATAATTTTGGCAAAAGCTGTAGTAGGGCTTCGTAAATAGAAGTGGTCCAATGCTAGAAGTCCGCCCCATGTTGAGAGCATTTTAGCCGTTTCAAAATCACGATCGGGATTGATATATGTACAAACATCACTGTAATGAACCTTAAAATCTTCATAAAATACACCCTGTGTTCTAGGCATCTTGGGTGGATTAGGACAAGGAATAGCAGGCTCTGCTTTGAGAGTATCATGGCGCGGATGGAAATCAGAGATAGGTACCGGTGTTGATGCTGGTGCTTGTCCTACAGAAGGTCCTGCTTCCGTCTGTGGATATGGCAGTGCTCGTAGATTTATAGGTGTCCTTTGCTCTTGTTTTGATGAGAGTTGTTCACTCATACCCTATTTACTACGCGATAAATAAGCAAGCCCCCATACCCGCAACGATACGCAGGACATTATAGTTTACAGCATATACAACACATGTCGCATCCCGCTGTACTATAGGAGCAATAAACATAGATGAATTTGTATTATTGAGTGTGTTATTCATTGTTAATGTAAGAACAAGTGAATCCAATCGGCTGGCATTAAAAGATCCCGAAGGTTGACTATCCTCAGGATTAATACTAAATGAATAAAGATAAATGAAATCATCCGGCACAGTCGTATGGTACTGCCATGGCTGAACAAGACGGAAATATGAAATGTCCCGCTTATGAAATCGGTCAAACCCGTCAAACTTGATAAGTGCATCTAAAATCAAGTCATATGGACGTCCCGCTTCATTTAGTTGTAAACTGCTATAGTTAAATATTTCATTAGTCTCATTCATTCGTGTCTGCTGGACAACCCAAATGAGTTCCTTTATAGGATGATTGAAGTTCAGGGGTATGTTCGCAACAGATGCGTTCGCAGGAATGCTATTAAGAGGAGAAAACTGAACCTGCTCAATTAAATACTCATGTTTAACACTGGCAAATTTACGACGTTCGTCAACATCTAGATAAATATAATCTCCATATAATGTTACATCTGTGATACTTACAGCATCAATTGTTTGCGTACAGTTTGACTGAAGACTATTACGATAAAAAAGTTGTTGAAGATCTCTAAATTTAACTGTAAGACGAACAGGGTGTGTTTGTAAAGCAATTAACGGTAAAGACATTCCAATATTATTACAAAACCAAAAACGTAGAGGGATATATAATTTAATAGGTCCAGGTTGAGCATCTTGTGTATAAGCAGTTTGCCTGCCAACCATGTTATAATATGCTGTTTGCTTGGACGATGATGTAGTTAAACTACTCCAAACATGCAGCCATTCTCCAGTCTGTTTATCAATCTCCTTTTCTCCGATTTCAAGGGTCACTTCTTCAATAAGAGCATGTCCAATTCCATTTACCCACGATGTATCCGGATCACCTGTAACGGCCATAGGTAAACTAACTTCAAGCATCATCCGATGAAGTAAATCACCTTTCCGCGGAATAATAGCACTAATCCGCCGGCCAAAATTCGCAGTTCCGTCAAAATAAATAGGCTGACTTTCCATTGAAAAATTAGTATAACGCCGATATACTTGCTTGAAAAAAGTAATCTGGGGATTTCCCACAAGATAGATATCCTGTCGGCCGCGCGCGATTAATTGTAAAGCGGCACCTCCACTTGACATTCCTATATTTGTATGATTTAATTAGTTTATACTGACAACGCGTTTTTGATTGTATGCTTCTGTTTTCTTATTTTATTCATGTAAGAATAGGAAATGTCTTTACGGACAACACAGCAGATTGAAAAATTAATTGTGGGGCAGGTATTTCCCCGAGATTCCAATTCGGCCTATTTATCTGCTGGACAAATATTAGTTACAGATAATCAAGGTAAAGCAAATTGGACAACATTGAGTTCACTTGGAGGTAGTTATTCTCAATTCACATTCATTTCAACAAATGAAGGTATTATTACAGCCAACAAAATGCAAGATACTTTGAATCTTCGGGAGGGTGCCGGCATGAACTTACAAATTGTAAATAACGCTCTTTATTTTACTACAAATGCTTTTACAGCGATTGATATTAGTGGAGGTAATTCACTCTTGAGTTCCAATATTAGTAATAATATAATAAATCCGCGATTAAAGTTCGGTAATGGTAATTACACTAAAATTCGGGGAGACCCTGGTACTAATACTATCTTCTTTGATGTTGATTTTTTGAGTAGTACACGTGGTGCTAGGGCAACATATACAAGTTTTATTATACAAAATAATAGTTCATACGTTCAGCCTCCTGCTTCGCAATCTATAGTGCTGGATGCTATACTAAGTGATTCATCTTTAACAATGATTGGTATTGACGACCTTCAAATATCCAATCTTAATTTGTCCCCTTCATGTAATATTATTTATATAGGGTTGTCAACTATAACAGCTGCTAAATTTTCAACATTATACACTCGTGCTTTAGACGGAGTTAGTAATCTTTCAGTAAGTGTTGATACACTAAATAGTAGGCAAATAAATACTACAGGTGTTCCATTTATTCAATTCTTTCCTGTCAGCACAGCTGTTATTTCATTTAGTACTATGTTCAGCAGAACTTTTATACCTAATTCTTTTACTCCTACAAGTAATACAGGTGTAACCAACTCTGCTAATATAACAACGGTCAGTAATACACTAAATGATATAAGTACTATAGCAGCGACAAATACTGCAAATATTACAACGGTAAGTAATACAGGGGGCACAAATTCCGCGAATATAACAACGGTAAGCAATGCTGGAGTTACAACGAGTAACAATGTAATAACTACATCAAATAATCTTACGACTGTAAGTAATACAGCGGCCGTAAATACCGCGAATATAACATTAGTAAGCAATGCTGGAGTTACAACAAGTAACAATCTAGTAACTACATCAAATAATCTTACGACTGTAAGCAATTCGGCCGCGACAAATAGTACATTTACCAACACAGTTTATTCCACAATGATTGTTTTAACTTCAAGAGCAACAGGAACATTGTCTACATTGTCTCTTAGTACACTAACAGTTAGTTCACTAATTACTGTAAGTTCAATATCAACAACAGGGAGCCTCTTTGTAACAGGACCAGCATCTCTTGCATCTCTAAATGTTAACGGCGATATAGTAGCAACAACAGTATCAGCTGTTTTCTATGGCGATGGTTCACATTTAACAGGAATTTCTGGTGGAGGTGGTGGAATCTCTTATTTGGAATTTTATCCTATTAGCACAACAGCAATCCGTGCTTCAACCTTAACTACACAATTCTACTCCACACTTTCATCATTTATTCGTAATATTCCGATTGTTATACCCTCTGCTCTAAGCACACTTTCATTGAGTACCGGTTTTATATCAGCATCAAATATTTCTGCGGCTTCTATGTCAACAAACTACGGTTTCTTCTCTACAATTTCAGCGGGAACTATCTATGGAAAATTCGTAGGTAATGCTTCCTTGCTAACTAATGTAGCATATTCAGTGCCTCCTATTCTAAGTACTAATACTCTTAGTACGGGTTTTCTATCAGCATCTAATATCTCCGCGCTTACAATGTCAACAAACTATGGTTTTTTCTCCACAATCTCTGCTGGAACTATCTTTGGAAAGTTTGCGGGTGACGCATCACTCTTAATAGCAATCCCGAATACTGGAGCAGTCTTAACAGTAAGCAATAATGTTACTACAGTAAGTAATACTGGAACAACAAATACCACTAATATTACAACTGTAAGTAATACAACGGGAACAAATACAACTAATATAACAACTGTCAGCAATTTGCTGAATTCAGTTAGTACAAATGTAACAACTGTTAGCACCAATCTCAATAATCTTAGCAACAATGTTACAACAGTAAGCAATAATATTACAACAGTAAGCAATAATGTTACAACAGTAAGCAACACAGTAAATTATCTTCTTAATGTATCCACTGTTTCCGCAGCAACAACATCAACAAGCTATGGTTTCTTCTCAACTATCTCTGCTGGAACTATCTATGGAAAACATGTGGGCGATGGTTCTCTTTTAACAAATCTTACTATCCTATATTCAGTTCCTCCAGTTCTAAGCACTACACGACTTAGCACAGGTGTATTAACCGCTTCAAGCATCTCAACTATTACGCATTCGGCTAATTACGCCAATTTTTCAACTATTTCTGCTGGAACAATCTACGGTAAATTCGTGGGTGATGGTTCAGGTCTTTCAAATGTTCTCGGAGTAGCTATTTCAAATCAATCAGTGGTTCTGAATGCTACAGGAAGTGACCAAACATTAGTAGTCCCTACAGGTGTAAACTCAATCACTGTTAAATTATACGGAGCAGGTGGCGGCGCCAGTATATCTTCTGCTGGAGGAGCGGGTGGTTATGTTTCTTCGCAAATTCCAGTTACACCCGGTGAAACACTTACATTTGTTGTTGGAAAGGCGGGTGTTACAGGTACCAATTCATCAACGGTTGCGGGTGGATATGGTGGCGGAGGTTCAACAGTTTTGACAATGGGTGGCACAGGTGGCGGTAGGTCTGCTATTCGGAGATCAGCAACAGAACTTCTAACTGCTGGAGGTGGAGGTGGAGGTGGTGGTACTGCTGGAACAGGTGGTGCTGGTGGAGGTATACCAACAACATTTGCTGGAGGAAATGGAGGTGTTGATTATGGTACAGGTGATGGAGCAGGTGGTACTTCTAGTGCTGGTGGTGCGGGAGGATTAACAAATGCTGGAACATCTTTAACAGGTGGAAATTCAGTATATAATGCTGCTGGTGGTCAATATCCCGGAGCAGGAGGTGGTGGATATTATGGAGGTGGAGGTGGTTCTGCTAATCCCGAGAATGGCGGAGCTGGTGGAGGTGGCAGTGGTTACGCAGATCCTAGTTTAACAAACGTTATTGGAGTAACAGGAGGTGGCTCCGCATCTGCTACAGATGGCTCAGTTGTAATTGTTTACGATTCAACCTATATCGGCGCAATTTCAGTTGATGCGGAACTTGGTTATTTCTCAACAATTTCATCTGGTAAATTCTATGGCAAGTTCATTGGAGATGGTTCTGCTCTTACTGGCGTAAGTGGTGGTGGTGGTATATCATACATTCCTCCAGTTATCAGTACAACATTATTGAGCACAGGCCTACTAACTGCCTCTAATATCTCCACAAATTCAATCTCAACTAACTTTGGATTCTTTTCAACAATCTCTGCTGGAACAATCTTTTCTAAATTTGTGGGCGATGGGTCTTTGTTAACAGCAATTCCAAATACTGGAGCAGTCTTAACATTAAGCAATAATCTTACTACAGTAAGTAACACTGGAGCAACAAATGCGACTAATATTACTACAGTAAGTAATACAACTGGAACAAATACAACTAATATAACAACTGTTAGTAATTTGCTAAATTCAGTTAGTACAAATACAACAAATATCAGCACCAATCTAAATACACTAAGTAATAATCTTACTACAGTAAGTAACACTGGAGCAACAAATGCGACTAATATTACTACAGTAAGTAACACTGGAGCAACAAATGCGACTAATATTACTACAGTAAGTAATAGTGTAAACTATCTTTTAACAGTTTCTAATTACTCTGCTGTAACACTTTCAACAAGTTATGGGTTTTTCTCCACAATCTCTGCTGGAACTATCTACGCTAAATTTGTGGGTGATGGTTCTTTATTAACCAACGTGCCCGGTGGTGGTGGAGGTTCTTTCTCAATCCCAGCATTGATTAGTGCTAATACAGTAAGTACAAATCTAGTTACTGCGTGTAATATCTCCACAAATTCAATTTCTTCCGGTTATGGATTCTTCACAACAATTTCAGCTAATACTATCTATGCTAGATTCATTGGTGACGGATCTGGATTAACCAACGTACCCGGTGGAGGAGGCGGTTCTTTCTCAATTCCAGCATTGATTAGTGCTAATACGGTAAGCACAAATCTAGTAACTGCGTGTAATATCTCCACAAATTCAATCTCAACCAGCTATGGATTCTTTACAACAATTTCTGCCGCAACTATTAATGCCAAGTTTGTGGGCGATGGGTCTTTATTAACAGCAATTCCAAATACTGGAGCAGTTTTAACTATAAGTAATAATCTTATCACAGTAAGTAACACAGCAGGGACAAATGCGACTAATATAACAACTATAAGCAATAATCTTACCACGGTAAGTAATACTGGAGCAACAAATGCTACTAATATAACAACAGTAAGTAACACAACAGGAACAAATACTACCAATATAACAACAGTAAGCAATCTTCTCAATTCAGTTAGTACGAATGTAACAACTATAAGTACTAACCTCAACGCAGTAAGTAATACTGGAGCAACAAATGCTACTAATATAACAACCGTAAGTAACACAACAGGAACAAATACTACAAATATAACAACAGTAAGCAATAATCTTACCACGGTAAGTAATACTGGTACTACAAATGCAACTAATATAACAACAGTAAGCAATACAACAGGAACAAATGCGACTAATATTACAACTGTAAGTAATAGAGTAAATTCTCTTTTAACAGTTTCTAATTATTCAGCTATAACAACATCAACAAGTTATGGTGCATTTAGTTCTCTATACGCAACAAATACCTATATTTCTTCATTAGTTGTTGATTCACTAACAATCGGATTTTCTACTGGTTATATTCTGATGGCTGATATAGTCACAACATCATTAAGTTCATTACAAGTAAATACTGAAAGTTTAGTGGCAACTACTGGAATAATATCATATGGATTATTTTCAACAGTATCCTCAGTAAATATTTATGGTAATTTCATTGGAGATGGTTCTCGTTTAGTCAACGTGCCTGGTGGAGGAGGTGGTTCTTTCTCAATTCCGGCATTGATTAGTACTAATGTTGTAAGCACAAATGTAGTAACTGCCTGTAATATCTCTACAAATTCAATCTCAACTAACTACGGATTCTTCACAACAATTTCAGCAAATACTATTTATGCTAGATTCGTGGGCGATGGATCTCTTTTAACTAATGTGCCTGGTGGTGGCGGAGGATCTTTCGCAATTCCAGCATTGATTAGTGCTACTACAGTAAGCACAAATCTAGTAACTGCTTGTAATATTTCAACAAATTCAATATCTTCCGGCTATGGATTTTTCACAACAATTTCAGCGAATACTATCTATGCT
>Ga0114972_10003117_pt1 | contig 12455 bp, 10 predicted proteins | sample M_140807_EF_Meta_FD_87354 | JGI IMG/M metagenome (GOLD analysis project Ga0114972, IMG submission 87354) | Freshwater microbial communities from Lake Montjoie, Canada to study carbon cycling - M_140807_EF_MetaG | ecosystem: Environmental > Aquatic > Freshwater > Lake | place: Lake Montjoie... | reverse complement strand
GCCTGCGCTAAACGCAGCGCGAGCACGACGGAGCGTTGCTGCCCTTCCGAGCCAAAATCTTTCGCCTCTTGTCCGCCCACTTTGAGCGCAAAATCATCTCGGTGTGGTCCCGTGTGCGTCGAACGCAACGCGAGATCCCGCGCCCGCCCCGCCGCCCACCGCGCCAACAACGCCTCCACGTCCGGCAGCGCGAAATCCGGCGCGTACACCAAGGCCGCCGGCTCGGTCCCGTCGCATAATTTTTGATAACCCGCCGCCATGCCCGCACCGAGCGCCTGTAAACCCGCGATCCGACGCGTGATCAACTCGGCCGCCGCCGGCGCGAGGACGCGCTCAAACGCTTCCAACTGCGCCGCCACCGCGCCACCTTTTTTCAGCAACGCGTTCCGCTCCGCCAGCGCCCGCGTGTACGTTTGCAGCGCCTGCAAGTAACTTCCGTCCATCGCGGCCAACGTGAGGTCCAACCACCGCCGCCGCCCCGCGGGTGCGCCGCGCACGAGCTGTAAATCTTGCGACGAAAACACCACCGTCGGAAATTTCCCAAGATAATCCGCGAGCCGCGTCACGCGCGTCTGATCGCACCACAATTCCTTGCTGTGACGGTGGACTTTGATCGTCACCTGCGTTTCGCCCAGCTGCGCGTGTTCCAGCGTGCACGCCACCGCCGCCGTCGTTTGACCGTGCATCAACAGCGTCGCGCTTTCCGCCGTCCGAAACGACCGCGCCGCCGTCAGATAACCCGCCGCCTCGAGGAGGTTGGTTTTCCCTTGGCCATTTTGCCCCACGAAAAACTGTCGCCGCCCCGTAAAATCCAGCCGCGCAAACGCCACATTACGAAAATGGCGAAGAGTGAGCGTGCGCAGGCGCATAGGCCCGCGAGTAGCAGGAAAAATTTCATCGCGGGCAAGCCCGCACCCACCTTTTCTCCCACCATGAAGTTTGCCGCCGCCCTCCAAGCGTCCACCGCCACGCTCCAAGCCTTACCCACGATCCGCCCCGCGATCGACGCCGCCGCAGCGCTGATTCTCGAAACGCTGCGCTCTGGCCACAAACTCCTCATCTGCGGCAATGGCGGGAGCGCCGCCGAGGCCGCCCACTTCGCGACCGAGCTCACCGGCCGCTACGCCAAAAATCGGCGTTCGCTGCCGGCGCTCGCGTTGTCCTCCGACGGCTCGCTCGTGACGTGCATCGGCAACGACTACGGCTTCGACCAAGCCTTCGCGCGCCAGATCGCGGGCCTCGCCCAACCTGGCGACCTCGTCGTCGTGCTCACGTCCAGCGGTAACTCCGCCAACATCCTCGCCGCCCTTCGTGAAGCCAAAGCGCGCGACCTGAAGAGCCTCGCCTTTCTCGGTCGAGGCGGCGGCCCGGCTCGCGGCCTCGCGACGGTCGAGCTCATCATGCCCGGCCAAAGCGGCCCCGCTACGCAAGAGGCGCATCTTTTCCTGATCCACTATTTCTGCGAACTCATCGACGCCGAGTACGCCTGAGTTTTTTTGTTCGCCGCGGTTGCGATCGAAAAGGCCAACCGCATCGTCCTTCTCACTTCGCCGCGGGCGGAGTCTTTTCGTACACGGCCCAATTTTTCAAGAGCTCATGCACGACGACGCTGCCCACGCGGTGCGCCGCTTCGAGCGCCGGTAAATACGCCGAGTAACCCGGCCCGAGTTTCTCACCGCTCAAACTTTCCGCCGCGTCGCCGCCCGGCATCTGCATGTCAAAATTACTCGCCGTGCGCAGCACGAGTACACGTTTCACGTCGACGCGTTTGGCGCGATCGAGCAAGGTCAACGCTTGCAAGGTCCCCGTGTCCTCCATCGCCGTTGTAACGTAGTTGCCCGCGCCATCGCTGAAATAGTTTACCCAGTCGTTGGCCCATTGGTTGAGGAGTTTACCGTGCCAGTAAGTCATCGAGGAAAGCGTGTCGCCTTTCATGACGAGCGGCGGCCGCTGCGCCTGGGGAAAACCCGTGTAAAGCGCCCGACGTTTTTGCATCGGCGCGGAATCAGCCAAGGCGACGTCCTTCGTCAAACGATAGGCCCATTCCACCAGGGCTGGCTCCAGTCGATAGGCTTCGCCTTCGCTGCGGTCGGCCGGCAACTCAAACGGCTTTTTCTTCCGCAACGGAATGAAGCCCGTGGTCTAACCTGCGGGCATCTCCCGCGCGTCGATTTCGTGGCCAAGATCGCCGTCGACGACCCACTCCGCCCACACCGCCGCGCCGAGCGGACCGTCGTGCGGGTCGATACCGGCGATACCCGCGACGAGCCAATAACTCTGCGAAAGATCGAAACGCGGATCGAGCCCGAGCGCCATGATCGTCGCCGCGCTCTTCGCCGTACCTACACCCGTCACCACGCCGAGCACGCTGCCGTCGGCATTCGACCGCAGATCGCGGTAGCCCTGCGGAAACTCATGCACCTGCGTCAACTGCTCGCGCTCGACCCAATATTGAAATTCACCCGGACGATCCCCCGTGTCCGCCCCCGCTTCAAACATCGCCACGACGACGACCTTGGGCCGGATCACGCCGGGCGCGGACCACGCCGGCAACGCGAGCGCGAGGAACATAAAAACACCGAGCCCATGAAAGAATCGCGTTAACATCATGGGCGCACTCCAGCAGCACGCGCGCCAAGCGCAAATTGGTTCTTGCCGCACCGAAATGCCGGCGGTTCGCTCCGACTTTAAACCCATGAGCAAAGCCACTCCCGCCCAAGAAAACGCCATCATTAAAACCGCCTACGGCGAACTTACCGTCGCCTTCTGGCCCGACGTCGCGCCGAAGACGGTGGAAAATTTCAAAAAGCTCGCCCGTTCCGGCTACTATGACGGCACCGCGTTTCACCGCATCATCAAGGGCTTCATGATCCAAGGCGGCTGCCCCAACACCAAAGTTGGCGAAAAAGGCATGCCCGGCACCGGCGGCCCCGGCTGGCAGATCAAGGCTGAGTTCAACGCCAAAGCCCACGTTCGCGGCGTCCTCTCCATGGCCCGCTCGTCCAACCCCGACTCCGCCGGCTCGCAGTTCTTCATTTGCCACGGCGACGCCAAATTCCTCGACCGCCAATACACTGCCTTCGGCCAAGTGATCGCCGGTGACGACGTCCTCGAAAAAATCGCCAATGTCCCCACCAAATCCGGCGGCGGCGGCGAAAAGAGCACGCCCATCGAGCGCGTCGGCGTCGAGAGCGTCACCATCGTCGCGGCTTAAACCACTTCGACTTTAGTCTCTCTTAAACGAAAAAAGCCGGTCTTCACGACCGGCTTTTTTCATAGGCGTGAATCAAGCTCACGCGTAGCCCAACGCCTTCGCCACCGCGCCGCAGACGACCTTACCGTCGCGCGTGTTCACGCCTTTCGCCAAGCCGGGATGTTCCGCGAGCGCGCGCTCCACGCCCTTCTGCACGAGTGTCGCCACAAACGGCTCCGTCGCCTGCGTCAGCCCCATCGTCGAGGTGCGGCCGACGAGCGCCGGCATGTTGGGCACCGCGTAGTGAATCACGCCGTGTTGCTCATAAACAGGCTCTTCGTGCGAGGTCGGCCGGATCGTCTCGATGCAACCGCCTTGGTCGATCGCGATGTCTACGATCACGCTGCCGGGCCGCATCTGCGCGACCATTTTTTTGGAAACCACGATCGGCGCCTTCGCCGCTGGGATCAGCACCGCTCCGATCAACAAATCCGCATCAGCCACACTCGCCTCGAGATTTGCCGGATTCGACATGAGAGTGACGACGCGTCCGCGATACTCAGAATCCAGCGCCTCAAGTTTGCGCGTATCCAAATCAAGCACGGTCACCCTCGCGCCCATGCCCGCCGCCATTTGCACCGCGTGCGCCCCGGAGTTACCCGCGCCGACCACGACGACGTGCCCCGGCAACGTGCCGGGAATCCCACCGAGCAAAACACCGGAGCCGCCATGCTGCGACTGGAGGAAATACGCGCCGACTTGAATCGCGAGCCGCCCCGCAATCTGCGACATCGGCTTCAGCAACGGATAAGATCCATCATTGGCCTCCACCGTTTCATAAGCGATGCCGAGAATTTTTTTCCTCAACAAAACCTGCGCGAGTTCCGCACCGGCCGCGAGATGGAGGTAAGTAAACAACATCTGCCCCGTGCGGAGTCGCCCGTATTCAGCGGGGAGTGGCTCCTTCACTTTTAAAATAAGATCCGCCTGCGCCCACACCTTCGCCGCGGAGCTGACCAAGGTCGCGCCTGCCGCCCGATATTCCGCGTCGATAAATCCGGCGGTGAATCCCGCCGATTTTTGCACCACGACCTCCGCCCCGAGCGCCACGCAACGGCGGCACAAGCTAGGGGTCATCGAGACGCGCGTTTCACCGATTTTAATTTCCTTCGGTACGCCGATTTTCATGAGCGTAACCCAATCCCGAAACCTCAGAAACGCAACGCCCCAGAAGACACCGCGTTAACCGCGCTGCTGCGCTACGACCCACTCGCGGATATTCCCGTCGAGCACACTCAATGGCACGGCGCCGTGCCGCAGCACCTCGTCGTGAAACGCCCGCACGTCGAACTTCGCCCCGAGGGCCTGAGTGGCAAAGGCGCGCAGCTCTTTGATTTTCAGTTCTCCGAGCTTGTAAGCCAGAGCCTGCCCCGGCCACACGATGTAACGATCCACTTCGACGACGATGTCGTGTTCACTTTTGCCGGCATTGTCTTTGAAAAATTCGATCGCCTGCGCCCGCGACCAACCGAGCGCGTGCATCCCGGTGTCCACCACGAGGCGCACCGCGCGCCACATTTCATAGGTGAGCTGGCCAAATTTCGCATAAGGGTCCGTGTAAAAACCCATCTCCTCGCCCAAACTTTCCGAGTAAAGCCCCCAACCTTCGACGAACGCCGTGTACCCACCCCACCGCCGAAAATCCGGCAACGAGCCGAGCTCTTGCGCGATGGAAATCTGGAGATGATGCCCCGGGACCGCCTCGTGCAACGTGAGGGCTTCCATCTCCCATTTCGGCCGCGTATTAAGCGCGTAGGTGTTGGCGAAAAAATAACCCGCGCGGCCACTCTCCGCCGCCCCCGGATAATAATAGGCCGTGGTCTGCGATTTCTCCGCGTAACTCGGCACCGGCAACACCCCATACGGCGTCCGCGGCAAGGTGCGGAATAATTTGATCAACTGCGGATCGGCGCGCTTCGCGATATCCCGATAAGCGCGCAAAAGCTCTTCTTTGTCGGTGAAGAAAAACTGAGGGTCCGTGCGCAAGAATCCAAAAAACTCCGCGAGCGTGCCCTTAAAACCCGTTGCCGATTTTACGCGCTCCATCTCAGCGCGGATACGTTTCACCTCGGCCAAGCCGATGTCGTGAATCTGCTGAGGCGTGAGATCGGTCGAAGTCTCCGTCTTCACGCGCCACGCATACCACGCCTGCCCGTCCGGCAACGCCGAGGCCGCGGTCGTCGTGCGCGCGCCGGGCAAATATTTTTCGGCGAGAAACGCATGGAGACGTTCAAAAGCCGGCTTCACCTCCGTCCTGTAAGCCTGCACTGCCATTGCTTTCAACCGCGCCGCCTCTTCGCCTGAAACGCCCGCACCGGGTCGATTAAAACCACCGAGCAATGGGCTCTGCAACGGATCCGCCGGAATTTGGTTGAGCACTTGTTGCGGCACATCGCGCAACGTGATTTGGGGCGGCGTCACGCCGCGCGCGAGTCCATCCGCGAGCAACGCGATCACTTGATCGACTTGCTGCGGCAAGGCCCGCAAGCGCGCCACCTGCGCCTCCAGTTGGGCGACCGTCGCCGTGGGCATCGTGCCAAACACCTGCGCCGCGTCCTGATGCACGCCGTTGAGCTGCGTGACTTGGACCAGCTCCGCCGGAAATCGCGCACCCTCGACCGCTTCTTCCAACTGGCGCTTAAACAAATCATAACTCACCCGCTCGCTCGCACTCAACGCCGCCCGCTCGATCGTCGCCAACACCGCCAGCGGTCGGCCCGTGAGGCGCTTGCGCTCCGCGATCGCGGCCGCGGTTAGATCGGTCCATTTCGTCTCGTAGCCCGCAGCGCCAATGTAGGTCGCAAACTCGGGTGCGACCGAAAGCGTGTAAGCCCACTCGACTTTAAAGAGCGCCTGCAATCGCTCGCCGTCGGCCGTGCGGCCCTTGGCTGCGGCGATGGCCTGAAACTGCGCGTCGTAGTCATCCGCCCGCGCGCCGATCACCGCCGTCGTCGTTGCTACCATGATCAAAAAAACTAAACGGAATTTGCTTCGCATGGCCCAAACCTTTCTCAGTCTTCGGCCACGATGCAAGACGCCGCACCCAAGCCCCTGCACGTGATCGTCGCCTGCGCCGAGAATCGCGTCATCGGCCGCAGCGGCCGGCTCCCTTGGCACATCGCCGAAGACACCGCTTTTTTTCACGCTGCGACCGCTGGGCAAACCGTCATCCTCGGCCGCATCTGCTACGAGACGTGGCCTCAGGTTCGCGCCGCCGACCGTCATCCCGTGGTCATCAGCCGCAACGCGGCGCTCGCACAACCCGGCGTGCTGGTCGTCCCCACTTTTGCGTCCGCCCTCGCCCTCGCCGATACGTTGCCCGGCAAAATCATGATCTGCGGCGGTGAGCGTATTTACGCCGAAGCGCTGACCAGCGGCCGGCCGCTTCGCCTTCACCTCACGCTCATCCACGCCGAGATCGCCGGCGACACGTTCATGCCCGAGTGGCGCCATCTTCCTTGGCGCGAAATTTCCCGACGCGAGAGCGCCGACGCGAATTATCGTTACACGTTTTTTGAATTGTCGCTGCCGTGAGGCGGCGGTTCGTCGCCCGCGGTGGTGTTGAAATGAAACGGCAGGTAGGCCGGGCAAAATCCAAAAACGCAGCCCCACCCAAGCGGTTTTTTTGGCGACGCAGATCGTGCGCAACCTTCAGCGTCTCACCCCAAAAACGTTAACGCGGTAACGCCGCGTGAGCTTTCGCTACTTCGACGTATTTCTCCGCCCAAGCGCGCAAGCCCGCCTGCTCCTGCGCCGTCAAGGCCCGGACGACTTTCGCCGGCGAACCGTAAACCATCGAGCCCGGGGGACACGTGAAACGCTGCGGCACGAGCGCGTTGGCGCCCACGATGCTCCGCGCACCGATGTGAGCACCGTCGAGCACCGTCGCACCCATGCCGATCAAGCATTCATCTTCAATCGTGCACGCATGGACGATCGCCGCGTGCCCGATCGTGCACCACGCGCCGATGTGCGCCCCGTGCGCATCCGCGAGATGCACCACCGCGTTGTCTTGGATATTAGTCCCCTCGCCCACGCGGATTTTCTCGATATCACCGCGCAACACCGCGCCATAAAAAACGCTGCTCGAAGGCCCGAGCCCTACATCGCCTACGATCGTGGCGTTAGCCGCGACAAATAGAGCGCGCGCCGTGTCGGGTTTTTGCCCGAGATGCCGCGCAAGCCGAGAGGAGACACTTTCGTTGGAGTTCATTTTTCTTTAGAGTAAGGCACGCCAATCGCCTTCGGCGCCACCGCTTGACCGACAAAACCAGCCAGCAGCAACACCGTGAGCACATAAGGCAGCGCGAGGATAAACTGCACCGGAACCACGCCGACCACCGGCAACGCCACGCCTTGCAGGCGCGTCGCGAGCGCGTCCGTAAACGCGAACAGCAGACACGCCCCGAGCGTGGGCCACGGTTTCCATTTACCAAAAATCAACGCCGCCAGCGCGAGGTAGCCTTTACCCGCCGTCATGTCTCGCACGAAACCGGAACTGGCCGCCGTCGACAGATAGGTCCCAGCGAATCCACACAACACGCCCGAAATAATTACGGCCTGATAACGCAACCCGTTGACCGAGATTCCCGCCGTATCCACCGCGTGCGGATTCTCCCCGACCGCGCGCAAACGTAGACCGAAACGCGTCCGATAAAAAATCCACGCGCTGAATGGCACGAGCGCCGCCGCGAAATAAACGAGTAGATTTTGCCCGCTCAACAACTCCGCATAAAGCAACCCCGGCAACGGCACTTCCCTCGCCGTTTCCGCCCACGGCCACACGATGCCTGTAAACCGCTGACCCGCGCCGTCGAGCTGCGGCGTTTGTCCGCCGAGATTGAACCACGCGAGCCCGAGCGTGGGCCCGAGGCCAACGACCATGATCGTCACGGCCATGCCGGCCACGACTTGATTACCGCGGTGCGTGATGCACGCGTAGCCGATCACCAACGCGAGCGCCACGGCGGTTAAAATACCCGCGCCAAGCCCGAGCCACACGGAACCCGTCGTCGCCGACACCGCCGCCGCCGCAAAGGCCGCGCCGAGCATTTTGCCCTCGAGCCCGAGATCAATCACCCCAGAACGCTCCGAAAAAAGTCCCGCCATCGCCGCCAATAACAACGGCGTCGCCACGCGAATCGTCGCCGCCAACAAGAGCACGATGAGGGTGTAGGTTTCCATTTATTCGATCCCCCTTCCGCTGCGTACACGCGCAAACAACGCCGTCAACGGCGCCCGAAACACATTCTCCATCGCGCCGCACAGTAATATCACGAGGCCCTGAATCACTACGACCATGTCGCGATTGATTTTTGGCAGGTCGAAGGAGAGCTGCGAACCGCCCTGATAAAGCGCCCCGAACAACACCGCCGCCACCACGATTCCCACGGGATGGTTGCGGCCCATCAACGCCACCGCGATGCCAACAAAGCCCGCGCCACTCGGAAAATCCATCAGAATGCGGTGCTGCGAACCCATGAGCTCGTTGAGCCCGAGTCCGCCCGCCAACGCGCCGGAAATGAGCATCGCGCCCACGATGATGCGCGGCGGAGAAATCCCCGCGTAAACCGCCGCCGCGGAGTTGGCCCCGGCCACCCGCAGCGCGAAACCCCAGCGCGTTCGCCAAATAAAAATCCACACGCCAGCCGCCGCCACGAGCGCGAGCCCAAATGCGAGATTGAGCGGCGTCGCCACCACGGTGATTCCTATTTTAGCGAGCAGTTCATGCGCCGCCGGCATCACCGCGTTGGCGGAAAACTCCCGCGTCTCCGGTGATTGCTGACCCGGTTTGATCAAGACATTGACGAGCAGGTACGTCATCAACGCCGCCGCGATAAAGTTAAACATGATCGTCGTGATCACGATGTGGCTACCGCGCCGCGCCTGCAGCCAGGCGGGAATAAACGCCCACGCCGCACCGAAAATCGCCCCGGCCAAAACTGCGAGCGGCAACACCACCCCAAACGGCCACGTCCCCAAATACAGACACACGAGCCCCGTGCCCAAACCGCCGATATAAGCCTGCCCCTCGGCGCCGATATTAAAAAGACCCGCGTGATACGCGACCGCTACGGCGAGTCCGGTGAAAATAAAATTGGTCGCGTAATAAAGCGTGTAGCCGATTCCTTCCTGCGTCCCGAGCGCGCCCGTCGCCATGAGTTTGAACGCCGCGAGCGGGCTTTCGCCGAGGATTTTTATAATCACGCCGGCGACCACGAGCGCCACGCCGAGATTGATGAGCGGCAACAAACCGAGTTCAGCCCAGCGCGGAAGTTTCGCGGGCGCGCTCATGGCGAGACCTCCGCTCGCACGCCGGCCATCATGAGGCCGATTTTTTCTTCAGTCGCATCCGCGCGCGCCAACTCACCGATGATTTCGCCGCCATTCATCACCAAAATGCGATCCGCGAGCGCAAGAATCTCATCGAGCTCGACCGAGACGAGCAGCAAAGCCTTACCCGCATCGCGCAGCGCGATGAGCCGTTTATGGATAAACTCGATCGCGCCAATATCCACGCCACGCGTCGGCTGCCCGATGAGCAGCACTTGGGGATCAGCGTCGATTTCACGCGCGAGCACGAGTTTCTGCTGATTGCCGCCGGAAAACGCCGCGAGGCGCAGCTCCGGCTGCGGCGGGCGCACATCAAATTCCGCCATCTTGGCCGCGCAGGCTGCACGGATCGCAGCTTCGTCGCGCAATCCGCCGCGATTGAAGCGGGCCGCGTCGTGATAACCGAGTATCGCGTTATCCGCGGCCGAAAATCCCGCCACCACACCCATCCGCAAACGATCCTCGGGCACGTGCGCCAGCCCGAGTGCGCGGCGCGCCCGCGGATCGAGTTGCTCGCGCACCAGATCGCGTCCGCCGAACGAAATTTCCCCGCGACTCGCCGCGCGCGTGCCCGCCAAGGCCTCGAGTAATTCCGACTGGCCGTTACCCGCCACGCCAGCGATGCCGACAATTTCGCCGGCCCGCAGATTAAAACTCACACTTTTTAGCCGCGCCACCCCCAGCCGATCGCGAACTTCGAGCGCCTTTACGGAAAGCAACTCGGCCCCCGGCTGCGCCGGACGTTTCTCGACCTGGAGCAAGACCGCGCGGCCGACCATGTGCTCGGCGAGTCCGCGCGGTGAGGTTTCGCGCGTGGCGACTTCCGCGACGACCGCGCCCTGTTTCATCACCGTCACCCGATCGGTGACGGCCATGATTTCGCGGAGTTTATGCGTGACGAGAATCACCGCTTTGCCCTGCGCTCGCAGGCGCCGCAGCATGGCAAAGAGTTGATCCGCCTCGTGCGGCGTGAGCACCGCCGTCGGTTCATCCAAGATCAAAACCTCGGCGCCGCGGTAAAGCGCTTTAAGAATTTCCACCCGCTGCTGGAGCCCGACCGACAATTCTGAAACCACCGCATCCAGTGGCACTTCGAGCCCGTTATCGCGCGCCAAACGCCCGAGTTCCGCTCGCGCCGCCGCCAAGCCGCCCGCCAAGAGCGCCCCGCCCTCGACGCCGAGCACGACGTTTTCCAGCACCGTGAAATTTTCCACGAGCATGAAGTGTTGATGCACCATCCCGATGCCGGCCGCGATGGCCTGTTGCGGCGAACCGATTTCGACGGCACGACCTTGAACGCGGATCTCGCCCGCGTCGGCGCGATGAAAACCGTACACGATGTTCATCAGCGTGGATTTGCCCGCGCCGTTTTCGCCGATGAGCCCGTGAATACTGCCCGCGGCCACGGCGAAGGTGATCGCGCGGTTGGCGTGGACCGCCCCGAAGCGTTTATCAATGCCGCGCAACTCGAGCGCGGGCGGAGCGTCGGGCGGCGTGGATGGGGGCGCTGCGGGCTCCTTCGACACGGGATGCGTTTAAGGCGCCTTATATTCCGCGACGACGATTTTTCCGCTGACGATGTCGGCCTTGGCCTTTTGGAGGCGGGCCTCGATGGCGGGCGTGAGCAGCTTGCGGTTATACTCGTCGAGCGAGTAACCGACGCCATTTTCCGGCAGACCGAGCACGAGCTGACCGGGCTTCCACGTGCCGGCTTTGGCGTCGCTGAAGGCGCGATAAACGGCCACGTCCACGCTCTTCATCGCTGAAGTCAAAACACTTCCGGGGTGCAGGTAGTTTTGATTGCTGTCGCAACCGATACTAAATTTGCCCGCATCTTTCGCCGCCTGCATGACACCGATACCGGTCGCACCCGCCGCGTGGAAAACAACATCGGCACCGCGGCCGAATTGGCTCCGAGCGAGTTCGGCGCCCTTGGTCGGATCACCCCAAGCGGCCGGCGTCGTACCCGTCATGTTTTCAAACACCTCGGCCGCAGGATTCACAAATCGCACGCCTTGCGCGTAACCGAGGGCGAACTTGCGGATGAGCGGAATATCCATGCCGCCGACGAAGCCGACTTTACCTGTTTTTGAAACCAGCGCCGCAGCCATCCCGCAGAGAAACGACGATTCCTGTTCGCGGAAATTGATCGACTGGACGTTGGGCAGATCGACGACGGCGTCGATGATGGTGAATTTCACTGCCGGAAATTGCTTGGCGACTTTCTCGACCGCCGAGGCCTGCGTGAAACCCACCGCGACGATGATGCTGGCGCCGCGCTTAGCGAGTTGAGCCATCGCCAGATCGCGCTGCGCGGCGTTGGTGATCTCAAATTCGCGATACGCGATGCCGGTGTCTTTCTTGAATTTCTCCGCACCCTCGCTCGCCGACTGGTTAAACGAGCGATCAAACTTACCGCCAAAATCATAGACGATGGCCGGCAGAAAATCTTTTTCAGCGGCGCCGGCAGCTGACGCCAAAAAAACTGCAGCGCAGAGCGTAGTCGCGGCCAAACAACGGGAAACGTGAGTTGAAAGCATGGGATAAAAATCCATTTCGGTTAATTTCCACCGTGAGCCAGAGCCGCCGCCTAATCAATGCCTGATACTCATGATACTCAAAACCCTCCACGTGATCTGCTCTATGGCTAGAATTAACCGCCAAGAATTATTTTTTATACCAGTCACCGTTGTCACGCTGGAGCCAGACCCCGGCGGCGCTGCCGGCGGCGATCTGCTTGGCGCGGGCGCGGGCGACAGTTTCAGCGGTAGAACCGGTTTGTTGGGCGAGAGCCGCGTAAACCGCTTCACGGTCACGATTCTCAGCCGTCACCACGTCACCGGCTTCTGCGTTGGCACCACGGAGTTCG
>Ga0114972_10003114_pt1 | contig 12459 bp, 8 predicted proteins | sample M_140807_EF_Meta_FD_87354 | JGI IMG/M metagenome (GOLD analysis project Ga0114972, IMG submission 87354) | Freshwater microbial communities from Lake Montjoie, Canada to study carbon cycling - M_140807_EF_MetaG | ecosystem: Environmental > Aquatic > Freshwater > Lake | place: Lake Montjoie... | reverse complement strand
GATGTGGACCCTGCCGGAAACCACCCGGTAACCCATGTCGTCGGTCTCGCCGAAGGTGAGGCCCCCCTTGATGCCGCCGCCGGCCATCCAGGCGCAGAAGCTTTCGGGCTGGTGTTCGCGGCCGTGTTTGTCGATGGGCGAGGTGCCGCTCAGGTCCTGACTCCATGGCGTCCGGCCAAACTCGCCGCTCCACAGCACCAGGGTGTCCTCAAGCAGGCCGCGTGATTTGAGATCCTTGAGCAACGCCGCCACCGGTTGGTCGGTTTGCGCGCAAAGTTTGGGCAGGTTGCCGCGGATGTCGCCGTGGTGGTCCCATCCGCCCATGGTTACCTGCACGAAGCGGACTCCAGCCTCGCTCAGTTTCCGGGCGAGCAGACAGGCGCGGGCGTTCTTGTCGGTGTCCTTGCCATCCACGCCGTACAGCTTTCGGGTGGCCTCGCTTTCGTTGGAAATGTCCACGATCTGCGGCGTGGTGGTTTGCATGCGGAAGGCGAGTTCCAGGTTTTGGATCATCCCCTCCATGTTGGCGTCGCCGTTGATTTCCCCGACCAGTCGGCGGTTCATGCGCTCCATAAAATTGATGCGCGCGCGCTGCGCTTCCTCGGAAGGGGAGGCATTACGCAGGTTTTCGATCGGCGAGGCCTTGTCGTTGAGGGGCACGCTCAGCGCGGTGCCCTGGTGGATTGCGGGAAGGAAGGCGGAGCCGTATTCGCGGACGCCTCCAGGCTGGATACTGACAAAACTCGGCAGGTCTTTGTTCTCCGTTCCCAAGCCGTAGCTGACCCAGGCGCCCATGGACGGGCGAACTTCGGCAAAGGTACCGGTGTGGAATTGGAGCGTCGCGCCGAAGTGCTGGGGGTTGTCCGCACTCATGCCGCGCAGCAGGCAGATGTCATCGGCGACGCTTGCGAGGTGAGGCATCAGATCCGAGATGATCATCCCAGACTGGCCGCGGGGCCTCACCGGCGCAACGGGGCCGAGCGCCAGATACTTTTCCGTGCCCACCTGCGTGACTTCCTTGCGCAGAGGGGAATCGACCGTCTGCCCGTGCCTGCCGGTGATGAAGGGTTTTGGGTCGAACAAGTCCTGCTGCGAGGGCCCGCCTCCCATGAAGAGGAAGATCACCCGCTTCGCCTTGGGCGTCATCCCGGGAGCTTGTGCGGCGAGCGGATTCGACGCGGCGCGGACAATGTCTTGCAGGGCGAGTGCCCCAAATCCGCAGGCGGAACGCTGGAGCCATTGGCGGCGGTTGAGAGGGAGCAAGGAGTTCATGGTGCTTTTCAGTGTTGGGCTAGAGCCGGAAGAGAAAGTGATTTGAAGCGAGGAGGCTGTGGCAGAGTTCGTGCCAGGCAAGCGAGTCCGCCGCCGGTTTGTCTTTAAACAGGGGGGCGAGTTGATCCAGAAACGCGACCGCGTCGTTGCGCTCCTCGGTTGAGGCGGGCCGGTTCAGCACACGCAGCCAGAGTTCGGCAATGCGAGCGTCACGGTCCTTGAGTGTTTCTGAGAGATTTTTCGCCAACGCTCCGGCCCGTTTTCTGAGTAGTTCGTTGTTGAGTAGAAAGAGCGCCTGGGTGGGGACCACGGTCTGTGCGCGTTGTCCGGCGGCCTGAGCGGGGTTGACGAAGTCGAAAAAGTTGCGGAGCCGGTCCGGCCCGGCAAAACCGTTGCGCAGGACTGGAAGGTAGAGGGTGCGTTCAAACTCCTGAGCGGGCCGCGGCACCTTGTGCGCGTAGTTGGGCGGGTTGACGCCCTTGAGGGCCAGCGCACCGCAGTTGTCGGGGTTCTCCAGAACGAGCGCGGGGCCGCCACTGTCCCTTGTGAGTTCGCCACTGATGGCGAGCATCGAGTCACGCATTGCCTCCGCATCGAGACGCTGGCGGTGCATGCGCCAGAAGAGCTTGTTCTCAGGATCAATATTCGTTCCCGCCGTATCGCTCGCACTGCTGAGGCGGTAGCTGCGGCTGAGCACCAGCGCTTTGAGCAGGGCTTTTTGCGACCAGCCGCCGCTCATGAACCGTGTGGCGAGATGATCCAGCAGCTCGGGATGCGAGGGCTTCTCACCGCGGGCGCCGAAGTAATCCACGCTGCGTACGAGGCCCTCACCGAAAAGCTTCTGCCAAATGCGGTTGACCGTCACGCGGGCGGTGAGGGGATTGCGTTTGTCCGCGAGCCAGTTTGCGAGTTGCAGACGGCCGCTCTGGCCGGGAGGGATGTCCGGAAACCGGTCCCAAGAGGCGACCCGCATCGCCCCGCGCGGCATCAGTGCCCCTGGCGCGTAGGGGTTGCCGCGGATGTAGACGGGCATGTCGGCCGGTTGCGGGCCATCGCGCATGGCGAATGCCTTCGGCGTCCTGTCCTGAAAAAACACCGCGTGATTGAGGTCGCCGGAGAGCTTTTTGAGCTTTGCGTCCACCTCATCACGACGCTTGGTGAGGGCGTCCTTGTCCGCGGCGGGCTTGGCGGGCTCAGGCGGAGCGCTCTCCCGCTGCGCATTATCTGTTCCGCCGGACTGCGGTGCGGGAACGGCCGGATTGCCGAGGGCGGCAAGCTGCTTTGTTAACGCGGCCTTTTCTTCTGTGAGTGTCTTCTGTTCGGTCCTAAGGTTCGCGATCCGCTGCTGCGTCTCCTCTTCGAGTTTCTTTCTCGCCGAAAGCTGAGCCGGTGTTTCCGGGAGCACCGTGGCGTTGAGTGTGCTCCAGACGCCCATGTCCGGCATCTTGTGCGAGGACGGGGAACTGCGCAGCGCCCCGGCGATGCCGTAGTAATCCTCCAACCCGATGGGATCGAACTTATGGTCATGGCAACGCACGCAGCCGAGAGTCATGCCTAGGAAGGCCTGGCCGATTTTGGTTACCTGCGTGTCGATGTGGTCGGTCTCCATCTTTGCCTTGTCGGGATTCACGATCTCGATGTCGCCCACCATGAGGAAGCCGGTGGCGACCAGGTTTTCCGCCCGGTCTTCAGTGGACTTCGCCGGCATCAAGTCGCCAGCGATCTGTTCGCGAACGAACTCGTCGAAGGGCTTGTCTGCGTTGAAGGAGGCGATGAGGTAATCACGATACCGCCAGGCGTGCTCCGCAAACGCGTTGTTTGAGGTGCCCATCATGTCGGCGTAGCCCGTCAGGTCGAGCCAGTGACGCGCCCAGCGTTCGCCGTATGCCTTGGACGCGAGCAGACGGTCGACGACCTTTCCGCAGGCATCGGGTGCGTTGTCCCTCACAAAGTCCGAGATCTCCCCCGGGGTGGGAGGAAGGCCGGTGAGGTCCAACGACACCCGGCGCAGCCAGGTGTAGCGGTCCGCATCGCCAACGGGACGCAGCGAGGCTTGCTCCTGTTTGGCGAGAATAAAACGGTCCACCGGATCCAGCGGCCACGCCCTGTCCTTGACTGCGGGTGGGGCGGGGTTCGAGACCGGCTGAAACGCCCAGAACTTCCTTCCTTCGTTGAGGTCGATGGTTTTGCGGCTCTGGACGGTTTGTGTGACGCGGGGGTCCGCCGCCCCTTGTTTTACCCACGCCTCGAGGAGGGCGATTTCCTCCGCAGGCAGCTTGCCCTTTGGGGGCATCTCGTAGTCCGCATTCTGATAACGCACCGCTTTAATCAGCAGACTTTTGTCGAGGCTGCCCGGCACGATGGCAGGACCGTTGTCGCCGCCGTGTTCCCATCCGCTCCGTGAATCAAGGGCGAGCCCGCCTTTGATTTTGTTTTCGTGGGAGTGGCACTCGAAGCAGCGCTTCTGGAGGACCGGCAAAATCTTTGCCTCGAAGAAGGCCGTGTCGTCGTCCGCGCCGTGCACCGCGGCGGCGAAAGCAAAAGTGGCGATGATAAGATGGCGTTTCATGGCACTGGTGGGGAGTCAAGGTCACCTGCTTCCGTGTGATTTCAGCGACGGGAGATCCATGTCCTGTCCGGCGGCATGAATGTGTTCCCGCATTGCCTCGCGAGCGTCTGCGGGATCGTGCCTTTCAATGGCATCAAGGATGCGGGCGTGGTGCTCCACCGCTGTTTGCTTGCCGATTCGGCCGATGGTGCGGAGGCGGCTCGCTATGCTCAGCTCCGCGAGTGAATCGAGGATCAGGCGGTAGATCAGATTTCCGCTGGCGTCGGCTATGGCGTGGTGGGCGGCAATGTCCGCCTCGATGGCAGCCGAATTGTCCGGCGCGTTTTCCAGCTGTCTCTGGACGCGGCGCAGCGTCTGGATCTGCTCACTGGAGGCGCGTTGGGCCGCGTAGGCCGCCGCATCCGGCTCGATGGAGAGGCGGGTTTCGTTGAGTTGCCGGAGGCGTTCTGCCACATCCGGAAGGAGCAACGAGAGCGAGTCATTCAGCTGTCTGTGGAGTCTGTCGACCACCTTGATGCCGTTGCCGTGCTGGATCTCAAGCAGGCCCTGCTGTTCGAGCCGCTTGGTGGCCTCGCGTACGACGGTGCGGCTCACCCCGAGCTTTTCGGCCAGCGAACGTTCCGCCGGAAGCCAGCGCTCTTCACTGGCGGTTCCGCCCCGGATGAGTTCGGCGAGCTGCTGGCAGACGCCTTCGACAAGGGAACCGGGCCGCTGGAGGGTGGTGATGTTCATCGTATCGTAGCGGAGCAGTGCATAGGGGCCGGCACAGGGACTGAGCTGAGGGACAGGATTGCGTCAGAGGTTATACCATTGGACCACCCGGGGCGGACTTTCTTAGCAATCTTGGCAATTTGTGGAGGGAGACAGAGTCGCCTGGACGGCAAAGCTCGCACCCGGATCGAGAAGCTGGATGATGTGCTTCACCTCGTAGGGACGCGTGACCAGGCCGGTGGCGCCGGCGGAGTGCCACTGCATCATACAGACATGGTTCGAGGTGCCGAGGATGACGGGTGCGCCCTCGGCCTCGTTGAGGAAGGCGGACTTGCCGGCGAGGATGGCGCGGGCGTTATCAGGCTTCTGGATGTTATAAACGCCGCCAGAGCCGCAGCAGTCCTTTGCGTTTGGAGCGAGTTTCCAGGGGTAGCCCGTGGCGTCGAGGACATTTTGGGGAATGCCTGCGGACTTTTGCCCGTGCACGAGGTGGCAGGGCAGGTCGATGTACAGCCGCGCCTTGCTTCCGGGGCGTTCGCGCCGGACGGGGCCGAGCTCGCCAAGAAATCCCAAAACATCCCGCACCGGCCTGTCCGGCGCCAGCAACTTGGCGAGCGAATAGCCGCACCCCGAGGAGTTGCTGACAACGGCCTCGACATCAAGCGGAAGAAAGGCGCGCCTGTTTTGGGCGCGCAGCGGTTCCACGCCGGCCATACCGGTGTGTTCCTGAAAGGCGCCGCAGCAGGTCTGGTTCTCGGGAATCACGACCTGCACGTTGTTTTCAATGAGGACGCGCACTGTGGCGAAATTGATTTCCCGGAAGGCGGCCTCCATGAGGCAGCCGGTGAGAAATGCGACGCGCGGACCGGTGGGCCGGTGCGTTTGCATGAGTTTTCGCGTGTAGTCGGCGGTGCTTTGGAGCAGGGCGGGACGGCCTTTGAAGAGAAAGCGGTGCAGGGGCAGGCCGAGGTTTCGCAGAAGGCGTGCGGGCAGCAGCGCAAGGTTGAACCACTTGGGGCGCGAAACTGCAGCCGCGGCGAGCCGCAATACGAGCGACGGTTTGGATCGCCCGGCGGCAACGTACTCGTGCCGGGTGTGCTCGAACAGCTCGCCATAAGGGACCTGCGCCGGGCAGGCCGTCTCGCACGCGAGGCAGCCGACACATTCGTCGGTGTAGAAGTCGGTCCACTTGTCTTGTGCGAGGCGGCCGGCGGCCTCTTCGCTCCAGAGGCGGAGACGTCCACGGGGAGAGTTGTTTTCATCCCCGGTGAGTTTGTACGTCGGACACACAGCGAGACAGAAGCCGCAGTGTGTGCAGTTTGAAAAGTAGTCTGGCAACGTGGGTTTAGGATGCATGGATGGTCCGTTCCAAGGTTTCCAGCCACTTCGACTCGGTAAGGCTTGGTGGTGTCGCGGGCAGCCAGCGCGAGTGCCAGTCGCCGCCGAGTGCGTGCAGTTCTCCAATGTGCGGCTGCATGAGTGCGTGGGCCCGTTCCGCCCTGTCGTCACCCTCGCTGAGGTACAGGTGAATGACGCCATTGTAACACATAGCCAAGCAACGATCGGCATCGCTGGACAGTGTGCCGGCCAGCCCGATGGCCCTGTCGGGCGTGGTCTTGAGGACGACGTCCGGGAGGCCATCGAATGCCGGCGGCACCCCCCGGAGGAGCACAAGCCGGGCACCCGTTTCGGTGGCGACTTGGGTGAGGCGTTCCTCAAAAATCTGCGCTTCGTTTGGCGGACAGTGGACCGAAACGCGCACGAAGGCGGTTGAACCCTCCGTGATGAAATCCACGGCGTCCCACCAGTGCATCCAGCCGCCGTGCAGAAGACGTCTCACGCAACTGCGGAGCGCCGGCAATTCAGCCTCGAAGCGCGCCTCCATGGTGAAGCCACAGTCGGGACGCAGGCGCAGCACATAGTCCACAGGTTCGCCGAACCGCCGCCCGCTGTGCAGAAGGAAGCGCAGCCAATCGTAGCCGGTGGTGGTCTTGACCACCCGCTCTCCGACACGCGCAACGCGGCCTCCGGGCAGGCGCCAGTTGATGCCCAGAATGTTGTCGCAAAACGGACCAAAACGGCAGGAGGTGGGAGCGTAAGTTGCCGCGCCGGTGTGTTCACGCAGGCTGGCGTTTGGATCGAGCACCAGCGGAAAGCGCAGGCGGTGCGCCCCGGCTTGGGCAAGGATGTCAACGGCGGTCGCGCTGGCCGGCAGGCAAAGCGTTCCATCAACCGCGTCCAGAAAGGGGGTAAACAGGCGCTCCACCAGCATGGGGGCGAGGGTTTTCATGTGGCGAAGCGGCGGTTTTGGAAAACCTTTAGCGGGTTGAGCTGGTGGGAGGGATTGAAGGCGGCCGGCACCGCCCATTGCAGGCGCATCGAGTCTGGGCCAAAGACAAGCGGCATGTAGGCCGACTTGTCATTGCCGATGCCGTGCTCGCCGCTGAGCGTGCCGCCGACTTCAATGACGCGCCGCATCAGCCGCTCGCTGATGAGTTCGACCTTCTCCAATTCCCCCGGCACCCGCGAGTCGAAGAGGAAGTTCGGATGCAGGTTGCCGTCGCCCGCGTGGAAGACATTGACCGCGCGAATGCCGGCGGCGTCCGCCTCGTCGTAGACCAGTTGGAGGACGTCGGCCAGGGCGCTCTTGGGAATCACCGCGTCCTGCACGACATAGTCGGGGCTGAGTTGGCCGAGCAGGCCGCCCGCCGCTTTACGCGCCTTCCAAAGTTTCTGGCGGATCGCATCCTGATCGCTGAGAACCACGTCGCTCGACCCCGCGTGACGCAGCAGTTCCGCGACGGGTCCGACGCGTGCATCGACGAGGGCCGCCGGACCGTCGATTTCCAGCAACAGCATGAACGATCCCTTTGGCAGGCCGACGGCCATCTGGCTGGTTTCGACCATGGCGACGCCGCGGGGGTCGAGCATCTCGATGGCGGCAGGATATGAGGAGTGCGCCACGAGTGCGTGAATCGCCGTTTCGATCGAGCGCAGGTCCGGATAGGTCGCGCGGAGGGTCCACACCTTTTCCGGCAACGGCAGCAGGCGCAGCCAGAAACGGGTGAAGGCGCCGAGCGTGCCCTCGGAGCCGATCATGAAGCGCTTCCAGTCCTCACGCCAGGGACCGCGGCCGCCCGCGGGACCGCCGAAGCGTTGGACGTTGCCATCGAGCAGCACCACCTCCACGCCCAGAACGTAATTGCTGGTAACGCCGTAGCGGAAGCAGTGTGCACCTCCCGCGTTGGAGGCGACGTTTCCCCCAAGCGTGCAGACCGGTCCGCTCGATGGATCGGGAGGATAGAACACGCCGTGGGGCTTGAGCGCTGCATCCAGGTCGTTGAGCGCCACGCCACATTCCACCTCGCACCAGAACCCTTCCACGTTGATTTCGCGGATGCGTTTCAGCCCGGAGGTGTGGACGATCACCCCTCCCTGCGCAGCCACCGGGCCGCCTGAGAGGGAAGTGCCTGCACCGCGTAGGATCACCGGCAAGGCTAGCCGCCGTGCGCCCTTCATGAAACCGATCAGCTCTTCCGCATCCGCCGGAATGACGACAGCATCGGGCAGGTAGCTCTTGTAGCCGAGCGCGTCGGCGGCATAGCCCGCGAGCTGCGCTGGGGAATCAAGCACCCGGCCCCGCGGGAGAAGCTGTTTCAGTTGGGACCAGAGGGGAAGGGGGGGCATGAAGACAGGGCAGAGTGACTTCCCCCGGGTGCGGCACACTGGTGGAGCATTTGGGCTCCGCAAGGGTGGTCGGGGCGGATGCTTTTCAAGGCGTGCATTGGGATGCACCGCGCGTGGTTTGAGAGGTCATACCATTCTCGATGGCCAGTCAAGGACTGCTGGAACGGGGCGCGGGGCGCCCTAGCCAAAGGCAACATGAAAGGAGTCTCGAACAATTTCAGACAAGCTTTCGGCAGGAAGTTGGGCCTGCCCACAGCTTGTTGCGAGATGCTCACGCACCGGCGGCGTGGGTTCTCCGGGCGAGGATTGCGCGCCACTTGGCAAGGAGTCGTTGGTTTCCCGGCGTCAATGAGAGAGCGGCCATTTCCTCGGGCGTAAACCAGCGCAGCTCGAGGCTTTCCTCGCTCCGGCGGAACTGCGCGTTTTCCGGGGCGATGAGCATCCAGCGCACGTCGAAGTGTTCGTGTTCCGGTTCGGCGCCGCGGGCGGGGATGGTGTGGATGTCGAGGTCGAAGGGGCGGGGTGAGGCCAGAACCAGCCCTTCGATGCCGGACTCCTCAAGGGCCTCGCGCTGTGCGACACGCAGAACATTGTCATCGCCGTCGCAGTGCCCTCCAAAGGGGAGCCATTTGTCGAGTTTTCGGTGGTGGTGAAGGAGCGCCCGGGCGCCGTGTGCGTCCACGACCATAGCGCTGCCCGTGAAGTGGGCGGGAAAACAGGAGCGTTGAAAACAACCGGCCGTGGATTCCAGCAGGGCGAGCATCCGGGAACGAAATCCGGTTTCTTCGGGACGGGCGGAAAGATCGAGGTTGGTGAGGAAGGTAAGAAGGTCGGACAAAAGAAGGGGTCGCGTTGTTTGTTTTGAAAGCACTGACGGTTGAATCGAGAAACGTGCCCGAAGCGGTAAACTTTCTCAAGTGTCGGCGGATTGAACACGGACCAGCAGACAAAGGGTTGCCACAGACTCGGCGCGAGTCGTCTCTCGCGTCGCGGGGCGCATCAAACGGGTTTATCCGGTCCACTGCCGTGGCCCTCCTCTACGTGCTGATCGCACGCATTACGATCCGGCAGGCTGGAAGGCTCAAGCCGGGCAGTGCTGTGGTCATCAGCGGGGGATAGTTCGGGGAAAGCGCGAGAGAGGTGGAGCGCATGTCTGCCAAAATTTATGGCCCGGCGGCAGGCTTTGTTGTGATGAATTCCAGGAACAATCCCCAGGCCCCTGGAGCGAGGGGTTGTTTGCCTTGGCGCGCTTCTTCGGACACGAGGCGGCCAAGGGCCTCGAGTGCAGCACTCGAGTGGGTATCGCCCAAGAAAGCTGCATCGTGCTTGAAAATCTGATTCACGAGCAACAAGGACTCCATTGCGTGGTCCTTGTTCATCACGCCTTGCGCGAGCATCTCGGCGTTGCGCGTCTTGAGACCGGCCGCGAGTGCGCTCACAATTTCCGGCCGCGCCACGTGCTCGGGCGGCATCACCGCGACGAGCTGCGTCAGCGCCCGCATCATGATGTAGTGGTAGGCTGGACGTGCGTTGTGCGGATCTATCCAACGCCCTGCGCGCGGACCATTGGTGAGCTGGCCGGGAATCACACCGAGACGTGCCTTGATGATGGCAGCATCGAGATATTTTGGCTCCGATGTGACGGCGAACATCCTCGCAAGCAGAAAAACACTAAAGCTGTTGTAGTTCCAGTTAGTGGACAGTGGCCGCCCTACCGCCCAGTCTGCCGATTTACGCACAGATTCGAGGTATCTGTGGTCTTTCGTCACCTCATAGAGATCCAGCATCGCCACGCCGCATTCGCCGTTATCGAATTGCAAACCTCCGTCACCCGCATCGTCGAAGGCCCAGCCATTACGCACGACGGTCTCGAGTTTTCCCATCTTATCCGCGTTTGCGATGAAGCGCGTCGCGACCTCCATCGCTCTTGCTTTCGATGTGCCGCGCGCGGCTGGAAAGGGATAGACACCGCTGCCAGCCTGCTCCTGCGCCCACAATAAGAAATCCGCCGCATCCTTTGCCATCGCGAGACTGCGCTCCGCGCCGTCGAGTTTGGCCCGCGCTGCCGCCACATTTCCGGTGATCACGGATGCAGGCCCACGTAGCGGCGCGGTGAGAGTCGTCGGGTCGACGCCTACCTTCCACCAGCGCATTTTTTCCAAGGTGACAAAGTGCGGTAAGAATCCGCGTTGCGCCTCGTCAAGAGACATAAGCTTTGCCTCCGCCGGTACCGGACGGAACTCATCGGGGACCTCCGGTTTGCCCACCTTATTTCCGAGCGCTTCGCGACCTTTCGCGACTGCCGCACGCACGGCATCGAGATTGTTTTCGGCGAGTGCTTTCGCAAGGTCGGAGGTTGGAAGAGCCGCTTTCGAATGGTCGCAGCCCGTGAAAAAGCCGCATGCAATGACGCCGTACGCGATGAGAACGGGGAGTCTTGGCTTCATGCTGGGTCTACTTTCTTTCCGCGCCGAAGAATCCAGGCGAACGGCTCCCATAGCTGGCCTAGGTAGTCTTTGGGCATCGGCTCGCAGATGCCGAAGTTTTCCGGATAGCGGCCCCTTGGCATGTAGTAGGTGGCGAAAAGAATATCCCACAACGGCAACAGGCCGGCGAAGTTTTTGTCCCACGCCTCGCGATCCCGCGAGTGATGCCAGCGATGAAATACGGGCGTGGCGATGACGCTCCGCAGCGGCCCAAAGTCCCAGTTTACATTCGCGTGGAGGAAGATTGCGTAGAACGTGAGGATGGGAGCACTGCTGAGCGTGACTGTGGGATTGTAGCCGAGGAGCAGGACCGGCGCGACCTGCGCCATCTTGTTGACGAGTTCATTGACGGGATGAACGCGTAGGCTGCCGAGCCAGTCGAGGTCCTCAGAGCTGTGATGCACGGCATGAAACGGCCACCAGCGCCCGCGGTGAAACAGTCGGTGCGTCCAGTAGGAGCAGAAGTCTACGAGCACATAGATCTGGATCGCCTGAAGCCAGATCGGCTGGCGACTGAGCGGCCCGTACCCCGAGTAAGAGCCCATCTTCACGACGTCGAGGGAAGTCACATTCGCGAGAATCAGCACACTGAGAGGCAGGATCAGCATGAGACGCACGAGCGGCTTGGTGATCAAAATAGTCGCGAACCAATAGATCACGTCGGTGAACCAGCCCTTGCGGATGACTGGTTGCACGCGGTTTCGTCCGCGTCCGGCGATACGCTCGATGACAAAGAAGATGGCGGAGAGTATGCCCAACGTGACCAGTACTTTCAGGAAAGTTTTGTCGGGGTTCATGAGACAGGGAAGATGTTGGTGGATGACAGGAGGTGGTTCAGGGGCACGGGTTAGGGGCACGGGTTAGGGGACGGGCTGAAAGTACTCGATGTAGCCGATCATCATTTCATCCACGGTCTGGCTGCCCCACTTGACGTTTCTTGACGGGTCGGGGTTGGCCTTGTTCTTGGGGCTGTTGTCGAATGCCGCGGTGATCTTCACCGAACTGCCTTTCGGGAGAAGCTTTGGCTGCTTGTACTCGTAGCGGAGCTGCCAGTTGAAGTCGTAACGAGGGATATCGAGCAGGGTTTCGATCCTGCCGTCGGCGTAGGCCAACTCGTACTTGAATGCCGCACCACGGGTGTGCATGTGGGGCATGAAGCCCGTGACCGGCATGTCGAAGGGCACCCGCTGGCTCTTGGTTTCCACGTGGTGTTCGGCTCCCGGGGGAATCGAGAGCTGCGGATGGGCGACAGCCACTGTCTTGACTTCGTATTTTGGGCGGGAGTCGGAGAAGACAAGACCGAGGCGCAGCCGTTCCTTCCTGGCCCTGCCGTTCGGGGTATAGTGGATTTGGAAGCTGACTTGGGCTCCGGCGGTTAGCTTGCGTGCAAAGCCCGGTGGATATTTGCAGGCCCCGTTTCCAGGAACGTATGCCGCCCAGAAGCCGCCTTCGGCTTCTGCAACATGGCGCACGCGCTCTCCTTTCTCATGTATTTGGACGATGACGTGATGCACCACGTCCCGTTCGCTGGGAAGGATTTCGTAAGCCGTTACCCATTTGTCCTCGGTTAGTTCGCTTTGGACCAAGTCGAATTGGTAGGGCATGAAACCGTCCGCCTTTACGTCGTACGCTTTGCTGAGGGGCAGGATGAGGTCGGGTTGGCCGATGCTCCATTCTGCCGGGTGCGGGCGTTTGAGGGGCGCATCGGCGGGGTCTCCGAGTGGACGGTCTTTT
>Ga0114972_10003112_pt1 | contig 12463 bp, 12 predicted proteins | sample M_140807_EF_Meta_FD_87354 | JGI IMG/M metagenome (GOLD analysis project Ga0114972, IMG submission 87354) | Freshwater microbial communities from Lake Montjoie, Canada to study carbon cycling - M_140807_EF_MetaG | ecosystem: Environmental > Aquatic > Freshwater > Lake | place: Lake Montjoie... | reverse complement strand
ATGAAGTTAGGCGATTACTTTAGTAGCGAGCGATTGCAAAATGGGTCGCGTGGGTTGTCTTTTGAGCTTTTTCCTCCCAAGAAGGAGGAGTTGCTCCCGGGTTTGATGCAGACGGTTGAGGAGTTGCAGCGGTTCTCGCCGGACTTTTTTACCTGCACCTACGGAGCGGGTGGTTCGACGATAGACCGAACGCTCGGCGTGCTGAAGATGCTCAAGCAACAGTACAAATTGCGCGTCGCATCTCACCTTACCTGCGTGGGATCGACGATCGATCAGCTTAGGTCCTATCTCGAAAATGCCAAGTCCATAGGAGTCGATTACATCGTCGCTTTGCGAGGGGATCCGCCCAAGGGAGAGACGGAGTTCAAGCAGACCGAGGGTGGTTTGCGGTATGCGAACGAATTGGTTTCGATGTTGCGCAGCGAGTATCCAGAGTTTGGGATTTTGGTTGCCGGCTATCCCGAGGTTCATCAGGAGGCGCCATCGGCGGAGGTGGATTTAGAGAATCTCAAGCGAAAGGTAGACAGTGGAGCTGATGTAGTAGTCACGCAGTTATTTTACGACAACGAGGATTTCTATCGATTCAGGGATCGTTGCGAGGGTGCGGGCATTCGGATACCGATCCTACCTGGCATCCTGCCTGTGATTAGTTTGGCGAGTATTCGCCGGATTGCGTCGATGTGCAAGGCGTCTCTGCCAATGGATTTCGTCGACGCTTTATCCAAGAGCGATCAGGACGACTGGCAATTCAAGGTCGGGACAGAGTTTGCGACCAAGCAAGTGGCAGATTTGCTCAAGTCCGGGGTCCCTGGGATCCACTTTTATGTTTTGAATTCCTCAAAGGCCACATCGCAGGTTCTCGATTCGGTCGATTGGTGATAGAACAGATTCGTTGGATCAGTTTGAGGAATCTTTTTTCGCTCGTGGGTGTGCTTTGTCGTAGGCAGCCTTGATGTTTGCGGTGCTTACGTGCGTATAGATCTGAGTGGTGACAAGGCTTTTGTGTCCGAGGAGTTCTTGGACGCTACGGATATCGGCCCCACCGTTGAGCAAGTGGGTAGCAAAGCTGTGGCGCAGGGTGTGGGGGCTGGTTCGTGTGTCGAGTCCAAGTTCCTTGATGTATTTCTCGAGCATTCGGGCGACGCTGCGCGAGGTCAATCGTCCACCGAATTTGTTGCGGAAGGTGGCTGGTTCTTTGGTGCCATTGGGTGCAGGGCGTCTCATTTGAAAGTACTCGAGGAGAGCATTTTTAGCGTGGGAGCCCAGTTGACCTATACGTTCTTTGCGTCCTTTTCCGCGAATCCGAATGGTGCCGTCGGTGAAATCGATGTCGCGGTCATTCATTCCGACCAGTTCGCTTACGCGTAGTCCGGCGCTGTACGTGACTTCGAGGATGGCCAGGTCACGTCGTCCCATTTCTGATTCTTTGTTGGGAGCGTTTAGCAGAGAGAGAATTTCTTCGTTGGTAAGAAAGTGGGGGAGTTTCCTGGTCCCTCGCGGATTCCGCAGAGGTTTTGCTGGGTTGTTATCAACCATCTGCTGTCTTTGAGCGAATTTGAAAAAGCTCCGCAGAGAGGCGAGTTTTCGGCTGATGCTCGACTTTGCATAGCCTGCCTCGTGCAGTGCTGTGACGTAGGAGCGAAGGTCGTTTGGAGCGATATCTCTAGGGAGTCGGGTCGTTCGGCCTTGGTCGGTGATAAAGTCCGCCATATCGATCAAATCCTCGCGATAGGATTTAATCGTCAGGTCCGAAGCGTTCCGCTCGACGTCCAGGTATCTTAAAAATTGATAGACTTCCTGATGCATGCTTTCCCCACCGTGGGCTTATCGGATTTGCCGGCTCCTGGTCCCGTTGGAAAATGATACGATTTGGAGACTTGCTCGTGTTCCAAGCATGAACTAAGGTAATAGGGTAGTTATTCGGTAATCTGGGATCTCCGAATTGGCTGGCGGCTTGCTGGTGTCCCATTGGGCAATTTTCTGGTCGATTTTCTTTAATCTTCATTATGCTCTTCAAAATTTTACCCTTTCTTTGGATGGCGTTTATCGCGTCGGTGATTTTGTTGCCGACGATTACCGCTTTGATGGGACGTCCCAAGGGTCCAGCGAAGGTCAAGAAGGCCAATCCGAAGAAGAAAAAGAAGAAGGGTGCCAAGGATGACGAGGAAGTCACCAGCGATGTTCCACCGGAGCCATCGCTAGACTTTGGCGATGAGATTTCAGAGATGGAGAGTGCCAAGGGTTAGAGTCGACCTTGCATTCGATCGCTTGAATGGTGCGATTCTTTTAGGATATAGGCCTCTAGGATGTGGTGGGCTTGGCAAGTCGATGGTTGGATGATTTTTTCTTCGATCCTCTGCGGGATTGCTTGTGCGCTCGTCGGAAACTTTCTGGTTCTACGTAAGCTCAGTTTGATTGGCGACGCGTTGAGTCATGCGGTACTTCCTGGGATCGCAGCATCTTTTCTATGTTTTGGAAGCCGAAGTCCGTGGGCAGCGTTGATAGGTGCCGGCGCGATTGGTGTGTTATCGGTATGGATGATCGAGGTGGTTCGGGGGTTAGGGAGAATCGAGGAGAGTGCGGCCATTGGGGTCGTCTTTACGGCGCTGTTCGCTTTAGGGATCGTGATGATCTCGCGCGTTGAGCATGTCGACTTAGACCCTTCTTGCGTCCTTTACGGAAACTTGGAAACCATCGTGCTGCAGACAGCCAGTACTCCGATTGGAGAGGTGCCCACGGTTGTGCTTGAGCTCGGGTGCATTTGCTTGTTCAATGCTGTATGCATCACGTTGTTTTGGAAGTGGTGGACGGTCTCAACATTTGACGCGACCTTGGCGCGGGCCCAAGGGGTCCCGGTACGTTTCCTGAGCTATTTGCTCGCGGCGATGGTCGCCATGACCTGTGTGGTCTCTTTTCGTGCGGTTGGAAACATTTTGGTCGTGGCGATGTTGATAGTTCCGTCTGCAATCGCTTGGATGCTTACCAATCGTTTGCCCACGATGGTGGCTTGGAGTCTGGCCATTTCCGCCACAAGCAGCATTCTTGGGCATTTGATGGCGATCAGTTTGCCGCATGCAATGGGGTTCAAATCGGCCAATACTTCGGCTGTGGTAGCGGTGTTTTCAGGCTGCTTACTGATTCTCGCGGTTTTCGTAGGACCTAAGAGTGGATTGATATGGCGTTGGCTAAATCAAAGAGAATTGCTCAAGCGGATATTGGCTGAGGACATCATGGCTCTTTTCTACAGGCATGCGGAATCCAAGCCGGGATTGGGTCTTCAGACGGGAGAACTTGCTCTGAGTGTCGAGAAGATTGCCATGAGGTTGCAGCAGTCAGCCCAACAGGTGCAGACCGCTTTATTGGAGTTGTCAGCGAGGAGATGGGTCGTTGGTTCGGGCAGCGAGTGGAACTTGACCTCTAGCGGTTATCAGCAAGCTCAACTTCTCGTTCGAACGCATCGGTTGTGGGAGCACTACCTGCGGGAGGAGACCGGGATTTCGGATCCCCGATTGCACGCGACGGCCGAGTCGCTCGAGCATTACACCTCATCGCAGTTGCGTGAGAGTTTAGGGCAGGTTACCGGGGGCCCGACGGTCGACCCGCACGGCAAAGAGATCCCCCCCGAAACCCCTTGAGCGCATCGATCATGTTTGTTCGTATCTACGGTGAAATTGGCCAAGCGATCGCACAAAGTTTTGAAGGATTCATCGAGGGGGTCAGTGCCTGGGATGGGATGTATGCTGAGCTCGATGGATCCTTTGTCTGGGTTTTCCAGGAGGAAAATCGGCGATATCAGCTCGATGGGATGGTTTATGACCGCTCGGGGGTGATCGAGTACGTCGAGCTCAAAGGGCGAGCGACCAAGGATTCCTGGGGGAGGATTTGCAATCTTTTGATTGCGGATTTTCAACGAACGAGCCCAGATGCCTTTGTGCAGCACTTGCGGGTACACGACATCGAGCAACAATGTTGGCGTAGTGCTTGCGATCCGGCCCTGTTTTGAGGTTTGATCTCGCTAGCCAGCGGCTTGACGATCTTTCGTCGGGTTGGAATGCCTATTTGTTGAGAGCCATTTGAATCTATGACTATCCGCACGCGATTCGCACCTAGTCCGACCGGTTACCTTCATATCGGCGGTGTGCGTACAGCCCTGTTCAATTACTTATTAGCCAAACAAGCAGGTGGGGAGTTTTTGCTACGGATTGACGACACCGACCAGCAGCGGAACGTCGAGGCTGCGTTAAGACCGATCCTTGATGGATTTCGCTGGTTGGGCTTGGAGTGGGACGAGGGCCCCGAGTGCGGAGGGCCATATGCTCCCTACTTCCAATCGCAACGTTCAGAACAGTACCAGCAGGCTGTCGAGAAGCTTCTTGCCAGCGGGCATGCTTACAAGGACTACGCCAAGACCGAGGAATTGGCGGAGTTGAAAGCTCAGGCTGAAAAGGATGGGAAAGCGTTTATCTACGATCGGCGGTTCATGGCCGATACGCCCGAGCAGCAGCGGCGGTTTGAGGCCGATGGGCGAGCGCCAGTGGTGCGATTGAAGATGCCACGGAGTGGGCAATGCCAATTCCATGATTTGATTCGGGGCGATTGTTCCATTGAGTGGGCAGACGAGCAGGACCATGTGGTTCAGCGGGCCGATGGGACCTGTTTGTACCACTTGGCAAGTGTCGTAGACGACTATGACTTTCGCATCACCCATGTGGTCCGAGCCGTTGAGCATTTGCCAAATACTCCACGACAGATTTTCATCGCACAGAGCTTGGGCTATCCACTTCCGATCTACGCGCACCTGCCCTATGTGGCCGAGCCGGGTGGAACGGCCAAGCTCAGCAAGCGGAAGCTTGACAAGTATCTCAAGCAGAAAGACTTTGCGATGCTTTCTCAGCTTGGGGAGACCGTGGCGACCAAAGCTCGATTGCAAACGGTACCGGAAACTTTTAATCCAGTGGTGGTCGATTTTTATCGCGAGACAGGTTTTTTGCCCGGGGCGATTTTGAATTACCTGTTGCTACTGGGATGGTCTTTGGACGACAGCACCGAGGATTTTACGCTCGAGGATGCGATCAAGCATTTTTCGCTCGAGCGAGTCAACAAGGCTCCTGCGTCGTTTGATCCCCAGAAACTCTTGGCGTTTCAGGCTCGTTGGATGAACAAGCTCGACACGAAGAAAAAGGTGGCCATGGTTTTGCCCTATTTGCAGAATGCGGGTTTGGTTTCCGATGATCCTGTTGCCTGCACGATCTCCGAGCAGCTTGACAAAGTGGTCACTGCCGCGGGCGATCGCATCAAGGTGGCTGGAGATATTCTGCAGTTCGATGAGTTTTTCGTTTCTGATGAGCAACTCAGTTATGACCAGGCGGGGATGGACAAGCGAGTGCGTGGGGAAGCTCAAGCGGTCGAGTTGCTCGAAGAGGTACGGAAAATCGTAGCTGCAAACGATCCTTGGTCAGTTTCGGAACTTGAGAGCCAGATCAAACAGATGGTCGAGTCCAAGGGCGCAAAGCTCGGCGTGTGTATCAATGCAGTCCGTCTGGCGCTTACGGGTAAGACGTCGGGTGTTGGGGTCTTTGATTCCTTTGCGATTCTCGGCCAAGCTTCCTCGTTGGCAAGAATAGATCGCTGCATCGAGTTAGCGACCAAGACATGAAGCTACCTCGGCTGAAGTTTTGCGGGTTTACTAGGGAGCAGGATGTCCTCGAAGCGATCGGGTTGCAGGTCGATGCGATAGGATTGAATTTCTATCCCAGGAGCAAGCGTTACGTTTCGCCTGGGGTAGCCAAGCGGCTGTCGATGGTCGCCCAGGGTCACTGTAGTCGGGTTGGTATTTTCGTTGATGCGAGTCCTGAGCAGATCCAGGATGTGGTATCGGAATGTCCTTTGGATGCCATCCAGTTGCACGGCGATGAGACCATCGAGTGGCTTACCGAATATGAAAATTCTCGCCATTGGACGGGTTTGCCGATTCTCAAGGCGTTAGCGTACCGTGGATCCATCGACGATGGGCTTTGGGGTCAGTGGGTTTCCAAGTCCACGCAGGCGAATTCAGCAGTGATTGGTCTGCTCGTCGATGCTTACGATCCGGTGGAGAAAGGCGGGACGGGCAAGCGGGTTAATTGGGGGTTGCTGAGTCCGCGTCCGACGAGTTTCGTTGGCGCCGAGGGCAGGGTTGCTCAGTTTTTGTTGGCGGGCGGATTGGATTCCAACAACATCTACGAGGCGTTGCGGATGGTTGAACCTTATGGAATCGACGTAGCAAGTGGAATTGAAGACTCCCCGGGGGTTAAGGATCCGGCTAAGATGAAAGCGATTGTTACGGCGGTTCGAGACCACTACGCTTCGAGGTAAATGATGGCAGATTCAGCACCGCAGTACCCCATGGAGATTGAGGGCAAGTACCGTATTGAAAACGAGATCAAGTTGTTAGCACAGCTTGAGAAACTTGGGGCTCAGGAACTCAAATTCGAGACGCACGAGGATCACTACCTAAGGCATCCGGCACGCGATTTCAAGATTACCGACGAGGCGCTGCGTTTGCGGTTGGTCAACGATCAGTGGTATATCACTTATAAGGGCCCACGCACCGAGGGCCCATTGAAAACCCGTCCGGAGATTGAATTGCCATTGGCTAGTGGTACGGATGCAGGTTGGAGGCGTATTTGGGAGAATCTGAGTTTTGAGTCTATCGCGGTGGTTCGCAAAACTCGGCGAGTGTTCTCTCTATCAAAACTACACTCAGGCATGCTGGTGACAATTGACCATGTTTCAGAAATCGGAAAATTCGCCGAAGTGGAATGCATCGTTGAGTCTGCACAGGGATTGGCGGCAGCTGAACAAGCCATCCAGTCGGCTGCGAATTCTCTGGGATTGAGTTTCATGGAGAGGCGCAGTTACCTATCGATGGTGCTTGAGCAACAGAAGTAGCCGAATATGCAGGATCCAACCGACCACTCCCAAATTGTTTTGCGGCGTATGATCGATGCCAATAGCAATCGCGTCATGGAAGGTCTTCGGACACTTGAGGATATCGCAAGGTTTTCGGGAATATCCAAATTGCAGGCTGAGTACAAATCGATCCGGCATGCACTTGGGCAGACTATCGATGCAGTGGGACCTAATGCATTGTTGTCGGCCAGGGATGCTCAAGGAGATGTAGGCAGGGAGGTCAAGACGCCGAGTGAATTGCGGCGCACTGATGGGCTCGCATCGATTCTTGCAGCGGCAGCATCGCGAGTCGAGCAGGGGCTCAGGGTTATCGAGGAGTCATGCAAGTTTTTGTTGCCACAGGAGTCGTCCAAGGTCGAGCGACTGAGGTATCAGGTGTATGACTTGAATGCTGCGCTGAGGTTAGCGATCCAGCGTGAAGTTGATTTTTTGCGACGAGCGAAATTGTATGTATTGGTGGATTGCCAATTACCGCTTGAGCAGTTCAATCTGCGGATCGCACAGATCTCGCGGTCGGGGGTGCAGTTGATACAAATTCGGGACAAGCAAGCCGATGCGATACGGATTGTCGAGTATCTGCGGGCAGCTTGTGATTCCGTAGATAGCAAAGAGACCCGGGTATTGATCAACGACCGCGTGGACATTGCAGCGACGACACAGGCGGCGGGAGTCCATGTTGGGCAAGAGGATTTATCGGTTGGTGCCTCGCGGCGATTGTTGCAGCCCTCTCAGAGTTTGGGCCTTTCCACCCACAACCTCGATCAGGTCCGTAGGGCGGTGGAGTTGGGGGTGGACTACATAGGGTGTGGGCCGACGTTTCCGTCCAATACCAAGTCGTTTAAGAGTTTTTCAGGGATTTCATTCTTGGCCCAGGCGGCAGCTTGGTTGCGAGCAAGCGCCCCGGAGTTGCCAGCATATGCGATAGGAGGGATTGACTCACAGAATCTGCCGCAAGTGCTCGAGGCCGGATTCACTCGGGTTGCGGTTGGATCCTGCGTTTGGGGGGCTGAAAATCCAGCAAATGCCGCGGAGAGTCTCAGGCTCAAGCTCGATCGAGCTTGAGCGATTGTTTGGAACGAGCAAACCGAGGTGGGCTCAGCAGGCCAAAATGAGTACAATATGAGTACATCAGAGGAACCTTGGCCGACAGGTTGCCTTAACTCATTTCCTTCACCGTTTAACCCTAGATGGATCTAGTTTGCCATGCCGATCGGAAGAACCTTTAACAACGTCGTAGAAACTGTTGGGAATACACCGATGATTCGTATCAACCGTTTGGTCGGTCCGGATACAGCCACGGTGTACGCCAAGTGCGAGTTCTTTAATCCGCTAAAGAGCGTCAAGGATCGAATCGGACTTGCGATGGTCGAGGATGCCGAGAAGAACGGTCTGATTCATCAAGACACTCACATCATTGAACCGACCAGTGGCAACACCGGGATCGCATTGGCGTTTGTTTGCGCGGCCAAGGGATATCGATTGACGTTGACGATGCCCGAGTCGATGTCGATTGAGCGCCGTGCGCTTCTCAAGGCGCTTGGGGCAAGCCTGGTGCTTACGCCTGCTGCCGAAGGGATGCGTGGAGCGATTGCTAGGGCGAACGAGTTGGTGTCGGCGGACAAGAACGGTTGGATGCCTCAGCAGTTTGAGAATCCGGCCAATCCAGCTGTACACGAACGAACCACGGGTCCTGAGATTTGGACCGATACGGCAGGCAGCATCGATGCCATTGTTGCGGGAGTTGGGACCGGGGGCACGATCACTGGGGTTGCCCGATACATCAAGAAGCTCAACCCGAACTTTAAAGCGATCGCGGTCGAGCCCAAGCAGTCTCCGGTGATCAGTGGAGGGCAGCCAGGCAAGCACCGCATCCAAGGCATCGGTGCAGGGTTTGTTCCCAAGAACCTTGATACATCGCTGATCGACGAAGTCATTCAAGTCGATGACGAGTTGGCTTTCGAGTGGGGGCGCAAGCTCCATCGCCAAGAGGGCATCATGGCGGGGATCAGTAGCGGCGCGAACATGTGCGCGGCCGCTCAACTCGCCTCGCGACCTGAATGGAAGGGCAAGCGGATCGTTACGATCATGTGCAGTTTGGGCGAACGCTACCTATCGACCCCTCTGTTTGCTGACGCAAGCTGATCGCTTATAGCTGGTACGTTTTGATTCAATCAACCAACTTCGTATGAAGGCTTATCGCATGTCGAACAATTTGCCGATCCATCGCCGCCGGATTCTTGCCGGAGCGCTAGCAGGAGGGCTGGCGATAGGGTCTGCACCTTTTTTGGGGTTGAGAGATGTACGGGCTGCGGATCGCAATCCCAAGTGGGATGCGGCCACTCGTCGTGGGTTGGACTTTCTGGCTCGGACACAGTCGTCTCGTGGACAGTGGAACACGCCCCCCTACCCTGTAGCTGTCACTGCCTTGGCCGGTTTGGCATTGCTTTGCAGTGGTTCGACGGTCACCCAGGGGCCTTATTCCAAGCAGATTGCTAGGACGACCGATTATCTGTTGTCGCAATCGCGCAAGAACGGGCTGATCGGAGATCCGCAGAATGACCAACGCTACACGTATGGCCATGGTTTTTCGATGTTGTTTCTCTCGCAGGTGCTCGGCGAGGAGGGCTTGCAAGACCGTCGAGACGATCTGGTTGAGGTCCTGAATCGAGCGGTCGCTTTTTGTGGCAAAGCTCAAACGCCGGCCGGTGGGTGGGGTTATGTCAGCGCCAAGGATGGTCAGGATTACGACGAAGGGTCCACGACGATCACCCAAGTCCAGGGTTTACGAGGTTGTCGCAACGCGGGGATCACGGTACCTGGTGAGATTATCGAGGCGGCCAAGCGGTACATTTATTCGTGTCAGAATCCAGATGGTGGGATCAGTTACTCCAGTCAGCAGATGGGGAGTTCCAGGCCAGCGATCACCGCTGCATCGCTTGCCGCATTGTACAACGCGGGCGATTACGAGAACGCCAAAGTTCCAGAGATGCTCGGCTATAGTCGCAAGGAGTTATACGACGTCAAGAAGGTCGACGATGCCTTTGGCCACTGGCACTACACCTACTTGTACTATAGCCAGGTCGTGTATCGCCAAGGGGACGAAGAGTGGCTCCCGTTTCGCGATAAGTTGTATTCCAACATTGAATCCGACCAAGGTCCCGAGGGAGCTTGGGAGGGTCAGATTCACAATGTCTACATCTCAGCTTGCAACCTGATCATGTTGCAGTTGGATCTAGGGTACTTGCCTATTTTCCAGCGATGAAAGAATCGACTCTGTGGCTCTGCTGAGCTCCGAGGAGTCCTTCAGATCGAGTCGTTGCATGCCTGGCATGGAACGAAACCATATCTCTTGACGGCGTACGAATTGACGGGTGTGTATGGTGATCTGTTCCTTCATTTCCTTCCAAGCGATCGCGCCCGAGAGGAACGCTAGAGGCTCTTTGTAGCCGACGGCTTGTGAGGCGGTTCTGCTGAGATTTCCAAAGCGATTTTGCAGTCCGGTAACTTCATCGATCAGGCCCTCTTCGAGCATGCCTTCGACACGTTGCTCGACTCGCTTATGGAGTACCGAGCGGTCCCAACCTAGGACAAAGGCATGGCTGTTACGCGGCAGGGTGAATCGTTCGAATTGGGTTTGCCAATGGCTAAGCGGTATTCCGGTGACCTTGGCGACTTCCAGGGCCCGGATCATGCGGCGCGTGTCCCCGGGGAGGATTCGATGGGCCGAGAGCGGATCTACTTGTGCGAGTCGATCGTGGAGGGCTTGAGTCCCGACAATTTGGACCTCTTGTTCGACAGCATTGCGGAATTCCCAATCTGCCGGTGGGCCTTGGAAGAACCCGCAGACGAGGGACTTCAGGTATAGGGGTGTGCCACCGACGAGCAGGACCGGTATTCCTCGGCTTTGAATTTCCGCGACTTTGGCGTGTGCATCGTTGAGGAACTCAGAGACGCTATAGTCCTCGGTTGGATCAACAATGTCGATAAGATGGTGGGTTACTTGCTTGCGGATCTGGAGGTTTGGTTTTGCCGTGCCGATGTCCATCCCTCGGTAGACAGCCATCGAGTCGACCGAGATGATTTCCGCCCCAAGGCTACTAGCCAATTCGACGGCGACTTGGGTTTTCCCTGACGCTGTTGGACCGGTCAAATAGACGACGTTGTCCAGGGGAGGAGTGATCCATTCGGAGGGCAATTTGGAATGAGGATTCATCTGCGGATAGACCCTAAGGGCGCTAGGGGACATTGATTTCTCCGTAGTTTAGTGATCTGGCAACGACTTGGAATCGACAAAAGACTGCGAAATGCCTAGGATGCTCGGTTTATTTCCCAGTTGTACCCTTCGACGATCACAGCATTATGTCCACTGATATTTTTGATCGATTGATGGCTCAGTTGCACCAGCGGGCCGTGGAGTTACCGGAGGGGTCGTACACGACCAAGTTGATTCGGGGCGGATTGTCCAAGATGGGGAGCAAGGTGGTCGAAGAGGTTTTCGAGGTGATCGAGGCGGCCCGTGAAGAGGGCCAAGCGGGGCGTGAGCATGTGGTGCGAGAGGCTTGCGATGTGATTTATCATTTGTGGGTCGTATTAGCGACTCAGCAGATCACGGTCGAGGAGTTGCGAGCGGAGCTTGAGCATCGCGAGGGAGTATCCGGTTTGGTCGAGAAGCAGAATCGGCAAAAGGAGCAAGGTCCATGAGTTTTAGCGACAGCATGTTGAGGATAGGGGTACCGAGCAAGGGCCGGCTCAGTGAGCTTGCCACTGAGCTGCTGCTTCAGGCGGGTTTGAATTTTCGTCGACAGGAGCGAGCATTGTTTGCCCGCGTGAGCGGGCTTTCGGCGGACATTACGTTTCTCAGGACTGATGACATTCCAACCTTGTGTGCAGAGGGGGCGATTGATTTAGGGATCACTGGGAGCGATTTGGTCGCCGAGGCCCAGGCGGCGGTCGATGTGCGAATGAAGCTTGGTGTGGGTCGTTGCAGGTTAGCGGTCTGTGTTCCCTTGCATGGTAACATTCAATCGGCGAGTGATTTGGATGGCAAGCGAGTGGCGACGAGTTTTCCACGGACGACCGAGAGGTACTTGAACAAGCATTCGTCCAAGGTACATCTTGTGGGATTGAATGGTTCGGTAGAGATCATGATATCGCTGGGAGTGGCCGATGCGATTGTCGATTTGGTTGAGACCGGCAGTACCCTTGCGGCCAATCAGTTGAGGATCTTGGACATCATTGGCGAGTACGAGACGGTGCTGATTCAGAGTCCGAGGTGTCGTGATCAGGTCACGGCGGATCGGATAGTTCGCAGGCTCGAGGGGGTGGTTATTGCACGCGATTACTCGCTCTTGGAGTACAACATTCCGCGAGCGAAGTTAGCGATCGCCGAGGCCATTACGCCTGGGTTTACGTCACCGACAGTCAACAGTTTGGAGGATCCGAATTGGTGTGCGGTACGAGCGATGGTCAAGCGCAAGGAGGTCATCACGATCATGGAGCAGCTCGAGCAGAT
>Ga0114972_10003111_pt1 | contig 12464 bp, 12 predicted proteins | sample M_140807_EF_Meta_FD_87354 | JGI IMG/M metagenome (GOLD analysis project Ga0114972, IMG submission 87354) | Freshwater microbial communities from Lake Montjoie, Canada to study carbon cycling - M_140807_EF_MetaG | ecosystem: Environmental > Aquatic > Freshwater > Lake | place: Lake Montjoie... | reverse complement strand
GTTGTCTATCGCCTGGCACTTGGCTTAAATCAAGCTGCCGGGCTGGTCGCTTTTTTCAGGAATCCCTAAATCAGCTTCACAAGCCCAGCCACAACCAACGCCCCACCCCCACCAGGGCCGCCGCCCCAATCACGGACAACACCCGCCAACGGGCCCCCAGCAGCAGTACCAAAGCCAGAGCCACCAACAACAGGGCTACCCAATCCACCCCGCCCGCCAGCCCCTGGGGCCAAAGCACGGGGCCGGCCAGGACCACCGGCAGGCTGGCGATCACCCCGGTCAGCATCGCCGTGATCGCCGCTAGGGGGGCCAGCAGGCGGGGTTTGTCGCGACTGGCCTCCACAAAGGGCGCCCCGATCAGGATGAAGGCAAAGGAGGGCAAGAAGGTGAACCACACCGCCACCAGTCCCGCCAGCCAGGCCAGGCCCAGGGAGCCACTGGTGTTCCAACCCCCCATGAACCCCACAAAGGCCACAACCATGATCAAGGGCCCGGGGGTCGTCTCCCCCAGGGCCAAGCCATCCAGCATCTGGGCCGGTTGCAACCAGCCGAAGTCCTTCACCGCGCCCTGGCTCACATAGGGCAGCACGGCGTAGGCACCGCCAAAACTAAACAGGGCCACCCGGGTGAAAAAACGGGCCATCGTCGCCACCAGACCGCTCCAGCCCTGCAGCCAGATCAGCAGCAGCAGCGGTAGCCCCAGGGCCAGAGCCGTGGCCAGCAGAGCCAGGCCAAGGCGGCGGCCGGAGGGCCTGGCATGGGCCGGTGGCGGGGTGGCGTCGTCGTGGAGATAGCCGCTGGGGAGAGACTTCGGTGCTGTCCCCCCAGCAAACCCGCCGGTGCCCCGGCCAGCCTCCAACCAGGTGGGTCTAATCCGCCCGACCACGACCCCGATGCCGGCCGCCAGGGCCAACAGCCAGGGATAGGGCCACTTCAGCAGCACCAATCCTGCAAAGGCCGCCAGGGCCAACACCCCCTGGAACGGATGGCGCAGGGTCCGCCGTCCCACCAGCCAGCTGGCCTGGAGCACCAGGGCCAACACCGCCGGTTTCAGGGCCCAGAACACCGAAGCCAGCAAGGGCAAGTGGCCCCACAGGGCATAAATGCTGGACAGGCCCAGCAGCAGCAACGCCGACGGCAACAAAAACAAGCCGCCGGCGATCAGGCCGCCGCCAACCCCATGCAGCAACCAGCCCAGATAAATCGCCAGTTGGGTGGCCTCAGGGCCCGGCAACAACAAACAAACCTGCAGGGCATGCAAAAAACGGCGCTCCGACAACCAGCGCCGCCGCCCCACCAGTTCGTCGAAGAGCAGGGCGATCTGGGTCGCCGGACCCCCGAAACTGACCAGCCCAAGCCGGGCCCAGAAGCGGGCCGCCTGCGCCAAAGACACTCCATGGACGGGACTTTGAGGGTTAGCCAAAGCCCTGGCTGAACTGTTGAGGTAAGGCTAAGGATCACGGCGCTTGCCGGACGTTGGCAGGATGACAGGACCTGTATGGCACCTCTCTTGACAGCGCTGAGGCCCCCAGTCGAGGCCCTCAGCCCAGGCTCTGGCGCACGATCTCGCTGAGTTTGCCGGCTTCAAGCACGTACGCATCGTGACCCAGTTGGCTCTCCAGGGTTGAGGCGGTGACGCCGCTGCGCAGGCCGGACGCCAGCTCTTGATGGCGGTGGGGCGGGAAGAGTCGATCCGAGGCCACCGCCACCAGCCGCACCCGGGCCGTGATCCTCCCCAGGGCGGAGTCGATGCCGCCACGACCACGACCGACATCGTGGCGATTCATGGCCTGGGTGAGGGCGATGTAGCTGTTGGCGTCAAAACGGCGGACCAATTGCTGGGCTTCCGTCTCCAAAAAGGTGGCGATGGCCTGTTCGCGGCCGAGGGGATCGGCGGCGGCGAAGCGTTGGTCGAGTTCCCGTTCGCAGCCGTAGGTGATCGTGGCGATCGAGCGGGCCAGGGCCAGACCCCGTTGGGGCCCGCCGCTGGGGTCGTCGTAGTAATCCCCGCCAAGAAAATGGAAATCCTGGCGAATCGCCTCGATCTGACAGAGATGGAAGGGGATATTTTCGGCGCTGCAGCGGGCGGCCGTGGCCAGCAACAGCAAGCGTTCGACCCGCTGGGGTTCCTCGATCGCCCATTCCAGGGCCCGCATTCCCCCCATGGAACCGCCGATCACAGCATGCCAACGGGCAATGCCTAAGTGGTTGGCCAGTTGCCGCTCCGCCGCCACCAGATCGCGGATGGTCAGCGCGGGAAAGCGCGGCCCCCAGGCCCGGCCGTCGGGGGCCAGGCTCGAAGGCCCGGTGCTCCCCTGGCAGCCTCCCAACACATTGGGACAGAGCACAAAAAAGCGATTGGTGTCCAGGGCGCGCCCAGCACCGATCAACCCATCCCACCAGCCCGGTGCCCCATGACCCGGCCCGGCAGGGCCTGCGGCATGGCTGTCGCCGCTGAACCCATGCAGGAGCAATACGGCATTGTCAGCGGCGTGATTGAGCTGGCCCCAGCTTTCCCAGGCCAGGGTGAGGGGACCGAGGCGTCCCCCCAATTCGAGCTGCAAAGGAGCGTCGCCAAACAGTTGGCTGAATTGGCGCTGGCCGATCGGATCACCCGGTCGCCAGCCGCCATGGCGATGACGGCTGGCGGTGGGGGGTTTCAGACCAACGGTGGCGGGATCCATGGCGACAGGCTCAACGTTTTTCTGCAAACAGCTGGTCCCAGACGGCACCTTTGGCAAAGAAGGTGGCGTCAATGGCCTTCCAGCCGCCAAAACTGGCGGCATCAAACAGGGTCTTGACAGGGGCAAAGCGCGAGCTCACCTGGCTCCACACCTGGGGATGGACGGGACGGAACCCCTCCTCCGCGAAAATCCGTTGGGCCTCTTCGGAACTGAGGTACTTGGCCAGGGCCTCGGCCGCCGCCCGGTTGCCATGGCGATCGACATTGCGGTCGACGATCACCACCGGCGCCTCAATGCGCACATTCACTTCGGGGACCACAAAAGGAGCCTTGAGGTCTCCGGCCTTGGTGGCCTGGATGGCTTCGTTTTCATAATTCAAAAGCACATCCCCCTGGCCCCGCTTGAGAAACGTATCGGTGGCTTCGCGGGCATCCTTGGGCAAATTATCAACTTTGCGGTAGACCGCACTCACAAACGCTTTGGCCTGAGCTTCCGTGCCGCCCGTGCGTGCCACCGAGCCCCAAAGGCCAAGGAAGTTCCAGCGGGCCCCACCGGAGGTCTTGGGATTGGCGGTGACGACGCTCACACCGGGACGGGCCAGATCAGCCCACTGGTTGATGCCCATGGGATTGCCAGGACGGGTCAGAAAGGCAACCACCGAATGGGTGATGATCGAACCATTGGGAAGTTCATTTTCCCAGCCGGGATCGACCAGACCGGCTTTCTCCAGCTTCAGTACGTCACCGGCCAGGGCCAGGCTGGCCACATCGGCGTCCAGGCCATCGATGATGGCTCGGGTCTGGGAACCGGAGCCGCCATAGCTGGTGCGAATCGCCAGATCCTTACCCGTCTGGGCCTTCCAGGCGGCCTGGAAACGGGGCAAGATTTTGTCATAGGCACTCTTGGTCACCGCATAACTGACGAGCAGCAGGGGCTTATCCCCCCCTCCCTGGGCTGACCCGGAGTTCTGGCCCTGGCCTTGCTGGCCCTGGCCCCCGCAACCCCCCAGCAGCAGCGCCAGAACGGTGCCGCTGGCCAAGGCGGCGCGGCGACGGGGGCAGGAGGGGGAACGCAGGGATGAAACCACGGTTCGGCGATGAACAACCTGGGGTTACATTACACACTAATCCGCTAGGAATATGGGATTGATCCCAAATCAGCCTGCGAAACCAGGGATCGCTGGCTCCCCGGGTCCCCACCTAAGCCGGACCAAGGGCGCGGCTTTTAGCGGGTCTGGGCAAAAATCTGATCCCAGATGCCGCCCTTGCCAAAGAACTTCTTATCGGTTTCAGCCCAGCCCCCCAGATCGGCGATGCGGAAGAACTTGACATTCGGGAACTTGCCATTGGCATAGGCCTTGCCTTCGGGCGTTACCGGCCTGAGGCCATTGTCGGCGTAGGCCTTTTGGGCCACCGGAGTGAACAGGAATCGGGTGAAGGCTTCAGAGACCTTACGGGTGCCATGTTTGTCGACATTCTTGTCAACCACGGTGATGGGCATTTCCGTCAGCACGTTGGGACTGAACACCCGATACCCACCAGGTAGTTCACCGCTGCGCTTGGCCAGAATCCCCTCAGTTTCCCAATTCAAAAGCACATCTCCCTGGCCGCGCTTGACGAAGGTGTCGGTGGCTTCCCGGGCATCCTTGGGCAGCACTTCAGCGTTTTTGAAAACACCGGTGATGAAGCGTTTGGCGGCGGTTTCGCCACCCCCACTTTGGCTGATGGCCCCCCAAAGGGCGACGAAATTCCAACGGGCACCGCCGGAAGTCTTGGGATTAGCAAGCACACTTTCGACATTCTTGTTGTCGAGGTCACTCCAGGTGAAAATTTTCTTGGGATTGCCAGGCCGCACAAAGGTGGCCACGGTTGAATTGGTGGCTACGGATTGATTGGGCAGCTCATTCTGCCAACCGGGCTTAACCAAACCAGCCTTCTCAAGCTTGCTGATGTCGGCGGCCATCGCCAGGGCCACCACATCGGCCTCAAGTCCGTCAATGACGGCACGGGTCTGGGATCCCGAGCCGCCATAGCTGGTCTTGATGACGACACTCTGGCCGGTTTTCTTCTTCCAGTCGGCGACAAACAGGGGAATGATTTTATCGTAGGCCGCCTTGGTGACGGCATAGCTCACCACAAGAATCGACTGGGGCCCACCCGGGGTCTGGGCCGCCGCCGCCGGCTGGGCCAGGGAGCCGACACCAAGGCTGAGCAGCAGGGGAACCCAGGCCTGGCTGGCCAGGAGAACGCCGGCCAGGGAAGCCCGCGCCGAACGATGGGATTTAGATACCACGGTTGTCCGATTGGATTGCTTGTCAATGCTATCCAGCCCCAGGCCCCCTCCCTGTGATCTCAACTACATCACCAGGGGAGCCCCTTGCCTCTGGCACAATCCCTATGCCGTTACCGGGGATCAAGCGTGGGCTTCAGCGCCAAAACCGAGTACGGCATCGTCTCCCTGATCGAGCTGGCGGCGGTTTATGACCAGGGGCTGGTGCTGCAGGTGGCCGAGATCGCCCAGCGCCAAGGCATCCCCGATCGCTATCTCGAGCAGATGCTCACCAGCCTGCGCCGCGGCAAGATCCTGCGCAGCATCCGGGGCCCCAAGGGGGGATACCAACTGGCCCGGCCCCCTGCGGAGGTCTCGGTGGCCCAGGTGGTGAACTGCCTGGAAGGGGAGGGCTCGTCCCGCAGCAGCTCGGCCCGGGCCACGGCGGAATTTGAGGTGTTGGGGCACCTGGCCGCCCGCCTGGATGGGGCCCGCCAGCAGCTGCTGGGCAAAACCTCGCTGCAAGACCTGCTCGATCAGCGCAATCGCCTGGAGCAATCCCAGGTGATGTATTTCATCTGAGGCGACTGCAGCAGAGCGGAGCTGACTCAGATGGAATAGTCTGGAACGAAAGTACGAGCCTGCCGGCTGACGATATGGACCTGATCCCCCAGGGCCAGGGCGGTGTGGTCGATCTGGTCGCGGGGTATCTGGGCCACCACCACTTCGCCGCTCTCCAGCACCACTTCGACCAGGAGATCGCGGCCCATGTGACTCAAGCGGCGCAGCCGGGCCGGCACGGTATCGACGCCGGGGTGCAGGGACACCTCGACATCGTGGGGACGGAAAAAGACCGGCTGCTCCCGGGCTGGCCAGCCCCCGTCCTGGGGGCCGGCCAGGGGCCTTTGCACCGGCACGGCGCCCGAAGCGAGCATGTTGACGGCGCCCACGAAACTCATCACAAAGGGGCTGGCGGGATGGTCGTAGATCTCCGCCGGTGTGCCGATCTGCTCAATGTGACCTTCGTTCATGACCACAATGCGATCGGCCACCTCCATGGCCTCCTCCTGGTCGTGGGTGACGATCACGGTGGTGACGTGCATTTCATCGTGGAGGTTGCGCAACCAGGCCCGTAGCTCCTTGCGCACCTTGGCGTCGAGGGCACTGAAGGGTTCATCGAGCAGCAACACCCGGGGTTGCACGGCCAGGGCGCGGGCCAGGGCGACCCGTTGGCGCTGGCCGCCGGAGAGCTGGGAGGGATAGCGACCGCCGTATCCCCTGAGCTGGACGAGGTCGAGCAACTCGTCCACACGGCGGCGAATCGCCTCCTTTTTCCAGCGGCGCAACTCCAACCCAAAGGCCACGTTCTGGCGCACCGTTCGGTGCTTGAAAAGGGCAAAGTGCTGAAAGACAAAACCCACCTGGCGGTCTTGTACCGAGCGGTCGGTGGCCTCTTCACCGGTGATCCAGACCCGGCCTGCATCGGCTTGCTCCAGGCCAGCGATCAGACGCAAGAGGGTGCTTTTACCCGAACCGGAGGGACCCAACAGGGCCACCAAGGAGCCCGATTCAATGTCAACACTGACGTTGTCCACGGCCTGAAAGTCGCCAAACCGCTTGCTGACATTGGCCACGCGGATCCCCATGGCGGCACTGTTGAAGGGCTTTTACGATAACATCGTAGGTAAACCGTCTTATTGAGGAAGGCCGCTTGAAACGGTGATACGATCGGAAAACCGTTCAATCAGGTCCCATGGTCGCCGCATCGCCTTCAGCTCGAAGGCTGGCCGGCCCGCCACGCCAACTGAGATTACCCAGCTGGCCCTGGCGAATTACCTGGGCTTATTTGGGATTCGTCCTCTTTCTGCCCCTGGGCGCCATGGTGCTGAAGGCGGCGTCAGTCGGTCCTGCCGGGTTTTGGCAAATGGCGACCACCCCCGTCGCCCTCGCCTCCTACAAAATCAGTTTTGGCATCGCCGCCGTCGCCAGCCTGATCAATGGCGTTTTTGGCTTGATCATCGCCTGGGCCCTGATCCGGTGCCGTTTTCCCGGTCAGCGCCTGCTCGACGCCCTGATCGACCTGCCCTTCGCCCTGCCGACCGCCGTGGCTGGCCTGGCCCTGGCATTTGTTTATAGCAAAGAGGGTTGGCTCGGCGGGCCGCTGCAACGCATGTTCGGCCTCAAGGTTTCCTATACGGCTCTAGGGGTTGGCGTGGCCATGGTCTTCATCTCCCTGCCTTTTGTGGTGCGAACAGTCGAGCCGGTGCTGCGCTCCCTCGAAAAAGAACAGGAAGAAGCCTCCTGGTGCCTTGGCGCCAACCCCGCCCAAACTTTTTTTAGGGTGATCTTGCCCCAACTGATGCCGGCCATTCTCGGCGGAATAGCGCAGGGGTTCAGCCGGGCCGTCGGCGAATACGGCTCCGTGGTGATGATCTCCAGCAACATGCCCTTCAAGGATCTGATCACCCCAACCCTGATTATCCAAAATCTTGAGGAATACGACTTTGATAGCGCCACGGTAATTGGCTGCGTCATGTTGCTTTTCTCCCTGCTCAGCCTCCTGGTGATCAATGCGCTGCAAGTCTGGGGACAGCGCTATCAGGGGGGCGAGGGCACTTCCTAAAGCAAAGACCATTTTCTACGCCGAGATTGATCTTCCGCCCTATCTATTCCCATGGCCTTTTTAATCCCGCCGCTCAGAGACACAAAACCACTGCCGGCTTCCAATCCTGGCTTGAAAGTCAAGGGTGGTGGCATGCTTTGGCCGCTACTGATCATCACTTTGGCCTGTCTCTATGTCGGCGTGGTGATCCTGTTGCCGGCCCTGTCGGTGGTGGCTCAGGCCTTTGCCAAGGGCCCTGGGGTGTTCCTCCAAAATCTCGGCGATAGCGATTTATTGGCGGCTCTGCGCCTCACCCTGATCGCCACCGCCATTGCCGTACCCTTCAACACGATCTTCGGCCTGGCGGCGGCCACCGCCATCGCCCGACGCCGCTTTCGTGGCAAGGCCCTATTGCTGAGCGTGATCGACCTCCCCTTCTCAATCTCACCGGTGGTAGTGGGGCTGATGCTGGTGTTGCTTTATAGCCCAAACCATGGTTTGCTGGGCCCTTTAGTCAATAGTCTGGGCTGGAAAATCATCTTTTCATGGCCCGGGATTGTCCTGGCCACCATTATTGTTACCTTTCCCTTCATGGCCCGGGAGGTGATTCCTCTGCTCGAAGAAGAAGGATGGGAACAGGAGGAAGCCGCCCGCACCCTCGGGGCCACCGATTGGCAGGTGTTCTGGAAAGTCACCCTCCCCTCGGTACGCTGGGCCGCCCTCTACGGATTGATCCTGACCACCGCCCGGGCCCTGGGTGAATTTGGCGCCGTTTCGGTGGTGAGTGGCAACATTCGGGGCGAAACCCAAACCCTACCCCTGTTTGTAGAAGATGCCTACAAGCAATATCATACTGAACTTGCCTATGGTGCCGCCATGGTCCTCGGCGGAGTAGCCATTGTTTCGCTAATACTAAAAGTACTTGTTGAACAAATCATGGAGGGTAGTCGCAAGTCCATTGGGGCTGAGTTGGATACTAAAGACTCATGATTAGTGGCTATTTAAACAACACTATTTTACCCAGCCTTAGCAATTCTGTTCAAGATTGACATGCGCCTGCTGCTAGGGCTGATTGCAGCGTTGATCTTCACCTTTTTGGTCTTGATCGCACCGATCAGCATTGCGATGGTCCTTGGCTGCACTCTGCTGGCTTCCGCGCTCCCCTATCGCCGAGCCGCGTTGCTGGGGGAAGCCTGAAGCCACGCCCCAACGGCGCCGCCAGGCACTGCCACTGACGGCCCTGCTCTGGCTCTGGCGCAGCTGGCGCTCCGCCAGCAGGGTGGCGGCGCTGGCCTGGCCCGTGGGATCCCGGTAGGGCTCGGCGGCGGAGCAATGCAGGTGGTCCCATTCCATGGCGGTGAGGGAGCGCAGGGGAAACGTCTCGCCAAGCGGCGTCGGCGAAGCCACCGTGCCGCTGCTCCATTGGTTCGAGGCGCTTGTGGCGATGCTGGCCAGCTGCAAACCGGCTGCCACCAGGGCGGCCCGGACGGCGGCAGCACTGCTGTATGTGATCAATCGGCCCTCCGGCCTGAGCAGCGCCGCCAGCTGGGCCAGAAATTCGAGGCTCCAAAGCTGGGGACAGCGGCGCGGTGAAAAGGCATCCAGCCACACCAAATCGCAGTTCCCTTGCAGGGTGGCGGGCAGGCGGGTTATTGCCTGGCGTCCATCCCCCCAGAGCAGCCGCTCACTACGGCCCAGGGCTTCCAGGCGACTCAAGGTGGCATCAGGCCACTGGCTGCGGAACGTCGCCGACGCCAGGGCCAGGGCCAAGGGCTGGGGATCCTGCTCCAGGCCCCACCACTGCAATGGCAAATCCAGGCCAGCGCTGGCCCGCAGCAGGGCGGCGGTGTTGGTGCCAGTGCCAACGGCCACTTCCACCACCACCAGCCCCTGGCCGGGCCGCCAGCGCTCCAGTTGGCTGGGCCGCACAAATTTTTCCTGGGCCTCCATGAGGGCGCCGGCGGCGCTGTGGAATCCCTCGCCGAAGGCTTCACTCCAGAGACTGAAGCTGCCGTCGGCTCCGCTGCGGGGAGTCAGCGCCGCCGGGACTGACTCCGGGTCCAAAGGCCAGATCAATGGCGCAGCCGGGCTAGGTCCTGCCAGAAATCGGGGTAGGACACAGCCGCCGCCTCGGGCCGGCCCAGGCGGGTGGGTCCATCAGCCACCAGGGCCGCCACCGCCACGCTCATGGCCACCCGATGGTCGGTTTCGCTGTCGGTGGCGGCCCCCCGCAGGCGGGTGGGGCCGGTGATGGTGAGGCCATCGGGGTGCTCTTCGATGGCGGCCCCCATGGCCTGGAGCTGGCGCGCCATGACCGCCAGTCGATCCGTTTCCTTGACCCTCAGCTCGGTGGCACCGGTGATACGGCTGACGCCTTCGGCGCAGCAGGCGGCCACCGCCAGGACTGGAATCTCATCCACCAGGCGGGGGATCAACGCCTCTCCAATGGTGAAGGCCCGCAAGGGGCCGTGCTGAACCACCAGGTCACCAACGGGTTCTCCGGCCACATCACGGCAGTTTTCAAGGCTGACCCGGGCCCCCATCGCCGCCAGCACATCCAGGATGCCGGTGCGGCTCGGGTTCAGACCGACATTCTCGATCGTCAATGCGGATCCCGGCGTGATGGCGGCGGCCACCAGCCAGAAAGCGGCCGAACTGATGTCCCCCGGCACCACCACCGACTGGCCGCGCAATACGGCGCCAGGACGGACGCGCACCTCGGTGCCATCGGCAGCCAGCACCTCAAGGTCGGCCCCAAAGGCCCGCAACATGCGTTCGCTGTGGTCGCGGGAATGGGCCGGTTCGATCACGGTGGTGGGTCCATCAGCCGCCAGGGCGGCCAGGAGCAGGGCACTTTTGACCTGGGCCGAGGCCACCGGCGTCCGAATCGTGGCACCGACAAGGGCCTGGCCCTGCACCGCCAGGGGCGCCAGATTGCCCCCCTGGCGCCCGTGGATCTGGGCCCCCATCTGGGCCAGGGGCAAGGCCACGCGGGCCATGGGACGGCGCCGCAGGGAACCGTCACCGCTGAGGACAAAATGGCGGCCGGCCCGCCCGGCCAACAGGCCCAGCATCAGGCGCATGGTGGTGCCGGAATTGCCGCAATCCAGCACCGTTTCGGGTTCTTGCAAACCGTCCAATCCCACCCCCTGGACCCGCACCGGTTGACCCGCCACGATCGGGCTAACCTCCACCCCCATGGCCCGTAGACAGGCGGCGGTGCTGAGGGGATCCTCGGCCGGCAGCAGACCCTCAATCAGGGTTTCGCCCTCGGCAATGGCCCCAAACAGCAGGGCCCGATGGGAAATCGATTTGTCCCCTGGCACCCTGACTCGCCCCTGCAAACAGCCTCCCGCCAGCAACTCCAGAAGGTCGGGGCCGGCGGCAAGGGGCTGGGTCGGGCTGGCAGGCACGCAGGCAAGGGCAGGGACAGCCAGGATCCTATGGAGCCCGGTGCCGCACCTGAACCTGAACGAGCCAGTCGGCGGCGGAATCAGGGATGGGTGAGGATTGGAGCATGCACTTGCTTGATCACCCCGGGCATGAAGGCAAAATCCCAACCAAAAGAATCAAAAAGAATCACGGTCTGGGCATCATCGGCTTGGAGCAGGGTCTCGGCAAAATGGTTAATAAGATCTGGTGCGGTAAAATGGTAGCCAAACTGATAAGCTACGGCCACAATCCCTTCCGGGGTATTGATCAGCCGCAAGCGTTCCTGAAGCTCATCATTTTCCAGCAGGAATTTAAGGAAGGCTGCCAGATCATCGCTTGAACGAGTCAGCGCTTGGGCAAAGTGACTGATTAGCTCAGACTCACTGAATGTAAATCCTCTTTGAGAAGCCGCTTGCAAAATATCACCAACAGTATCGATTGACCGAAGTTTGATCCTGAGATCTTCATCGTCACTGGCCGATTCGAAAAAAGAAACCAATTCTCCTATCATTAAAATTACAATTGCATTCAACCTGTCCAGTATGCCAGTGGAACGCCACGTTTTAAACTATTGTCATTTAGCTTGACAACGTCATGGGGTGATTTAGTACTACTATGGTCCAACGGATGGGGCCCAAGCCTCAGGCGGCTAGCTTGAGGGCCCAAAGGAGGGATCGAAAATCCCAACCGAGGGCATCAAAAAGAATGACAACCTGGGGGTCCTCAGCATGGACAAGGGTTTCGGCGAAATGTCTGATAAGATCCGAAGCGCTAAAATAATATCCATACTGAGAAGCTATTGCAACAATTCCTTCCGCAGTTTTAATTAAGCGAAGCCGGTCCTGAAGCGTTTCATCTTCGGCAAGCTTATTGAGAAAAGAAGCTAAATCATCGCCGGAACGAGTCAGGGTTTCAGCTAGGTGATTAATCAAATCTGGCTCGGCAAATTTATACCCTCTACTCAAACCCGCATCCATTATTTCCTGGGCGGATTTCATGCCTCGCAGGGCTTGCTGGAGTTCCCCATCTGCCGAAACCTCGTTTAGAAACGAAAAAAGTTCGTCTTTCATAAGGGCCCATAGCTGCTAATAAAATTAGCAGCAGGTATGAAAAACTTCAAATATTTTCACTTTTCTGATAATTTTGCCAATTTAATCGGCGACCCCCCCTGCGTTCAACCCAGCAGTATGCCGCCCGTGTCACTGAGCACGGCCTGGGCGCTGCGCAGGTCGTACTGAAGATCGGCCAGGCTGCATTGCCCCAGCTCCCGTTCCAGGGCCGCCCTCAGGCGTCGCTCCAACAACTGGGCCACCCGATCGGCGGCGGTGGCGGTGGCAGCGGCGGCGCTGGCGCTGGCACGCTCGTCGCGCCCAGCCATGGCCCCTTCCTGCCGCTCTAGAGCCGCCACCACTTCGGCGAGGGAAATGAGGGGCGCGCCTCGGGCCAAGCGATAGCCCCCCACCCTGCCGCGGCGGGCC
>Ga0114972_10003110_pt1 | contig 12466 bp, 8 predicted proteins | sample M_140807_EF_Meta_FD_87354 | JGI IMG/M metagenome (GOLD analysis project Ga0114972, IMG submission 87354) | Freshwater microbial communities from Lake Montjoie, Canada to study carbon cycling - M_140807_EF_MetaG | ecosystem: Environmental > Aquatic > Freshwater > Lake | place: Lake Montjoie... | reverse complement strand
TTTTGGCGAAACCAGGTTCGATCAAACCACATACGCAGTTTGAAGCCGAAGTATATGTGTTGTCAAAGGAAGAAGGTGGTCGACATACGCCATTTTTCAATGGCTACCGTCCACAGTTTTATTTCAGAACAACGGACGTGACAGGCACTTGTGATTTACCTGAAGGGATTGAAATGGTTATGCCAGGAGACAACGTCCTATTGAAAATCAATCTGCATACACATATTGCTATGACTGAAGGTTTGCGCTTTGCGATCCGTGAAGGTGGCCGTACAGTAGGAGCAGGTGTGGTTGCAAAAATCATAAAATAAGGATAGTGCTTTCGTATCCTTATTTATCTATAATAGCCTGTTGCTTAATGAGAGCAGCAGGTTAAACGAAATACTTCAAACGAAGTATAAATTAGGCCAGTAGCTCAATTGGCAGAGCGGCGGTCTCCAAAACCGCAGGTTGGGGGTTCGATTCCCTCCTGGCCTGCCAACCAATTGTAAGATGAATAATATGCAAGATTCAAAATTGAGTATGAATGATTTATTGTTATGGGTTAGCGTCGCTGGATTGACTGCAGCAGCTTTTTTTGGAACCTATTCTTTCCAATTTACCAAACCAATTATTGCAATTATTTGGTTGGTTTGGTTTGTAGCAACACTAGGATTGGCGTATTTTACGCAACCAGGACAAGCCGTTTTTGCTTTTGCAAAAGAAGCAAAGCTTGAATTAGAAAAAGTTGTTTGGCCGAGTCGTCAGGAAACAACTCAAACAACATTGATTGTTATGACCATGGTGATGGTTGCAGGCTTTGTTTTGTGGGGGATAGATTCCAGCATGATGTGGGCTATCGGTAAACTAACACATTTGAGTTGATATGAGCGTGGAAGAACAAAAGAAACAGTGGTTTGTAGTGCATGCCTTTTCTGGGTATGAAGGGTACGTAATGCGTGAAGTCAAAGCGCGCGCGGACCATCATCAATTGGCCGATTTGATTGGTGAAGTGGTTGTGCCTGCTGAAGAAGTGATAGAAATGCGTGCTGGCCAAAAGCGAAAATCAACCCGAAAATTCTTTCCGGGCTATGTTTTGGTCAATATGGTTATGAACGACGAAACCTGGCACATGATTCGAGCAATTCCCCGAGTACTAGGATTTATTGGAGGCACAAGCCAAACACCTACACCTATTTCAGATAAAGAAGCGCTGGCAATTATGCGACGTGTGGAAGAGGGTGTGAGCAAACCGAGACCTAAAGTTTTGTTTGAAGCAGGTGAAGTGGTTCGTGTCAAGGAAGGTCCCTTTGTTGACTTTAATGGTGTGGTTGAAGAAGTTAATTATGAAAAAAACAAGCTGAGAGTGGCTGTTTTAATTTTCGGACGCTCGACTCCAGTTGAACTGGAATTTGGGCAAGTTGAAAAAACCTAAAATTAGTGAGATAATTTCACAGGTTTTTGATTACTTCCGATTAATTCTGGTTTTCGAACAAAGATGTGTTGTTTTTTACGCAGGGGAGCCGATTGATAGTAGATCTGCGATATACCCAAAATAGGAGTTGAAATGGCTAAAAAAGTAGAAGCATATATTAAGTTACAAATCCAAGCAGCAAAAGCAAATCCAAGTCCTCCAGTTGGTCCTGCATTGGGTCAGCGTGGGGTTAATATTATGGAATTTTGTAAAGCCTTTAATGCCGCTACTCAGCATTTAGAGCCTGGTTTGCCTACCCCAGTTGTGATTACCGTATATTCGGATCGCAGCTTCACCTTCATTATTAAAACACCTCCTGCCTCGGTTTTACTGAAAAAAGCAGCCGGATTGAAGAGCGGTAGTGCGACACCTCATACTGTGAAAGTTGCGAAGTTGACTAAAGAACAACTTGCAGACATCGCCAAATTGAAAGAACCTGATTTGACAGCTGGCAGTTTAGAAGCGGCCATCCGTACAATTGCAGGCACGGCGCGCAGCATGGGGATTGAAGTTGAAGATTTAGAGTAAGGGGCAAGAACATGGCAAGATTAACGAAAAAGAAAGCAAGTATACGTGAAGTAATTACCGGAAATAAATTGTATGCGGTCAAAGAGGCTGTTGAGATATTGAAGCAGTTTGCTTGCACAAAATTCAATGAAGGTGTTGATATTAGTATTAACCTTGGAGTTGATCCTAAAAAATCTGATCAAGCAGTCCGATCATCTACTACACTACCCAAAGGTACAGGCAAAGTTGTGCGGGTCGCTGTTTTTGCACAGGGAGACAATGCTATTAAGGCTAAAGCTGCTGGAGCGGATCTTGTTGGCTTTGAAGATTTGGCTGAACAAATTAAAGCTGGCGAAATGAATTTTGACGTGGTGATTGCAACGCCTGATGCAATGCGCATTGTGGGGCAATTGGGGCAAGTTTTGGGGCCACGCGGTTTGATGCCTAATCCTAAAGTAGGAACTGTGACCACGAATGTGGAAGCGGCTGTCAATGCTGCGAAAGGCGGCCAAGTACGCTATCGTACCGACAAAAACGGGATTGTACATTGCTCAGTTGGCAAGCTGGATTTCAAACCTGAGGATTTGCTGGAAAATATTGTTGCGCTGCTGTCAGATATCAGAAAGGTCAAACCTACTGCTGCAAAAGGCATTTATATTAAGAAAGTTACTTTGTCCTCGACACAGGGACCTGGATTGGCTATTGACCTGGCATCAATTTCTGGCTAGAATAGCAACCCACTTTTAGTATTTCGATTTCACGGCATAGACTCAAGTTTATTGCTGTCGAAGACCGCAGGAGCTTAAGCTTAATTCACTTTTCAACTTTTAGGATGAGAAAACGTGATCCTGCGCAGACGGTGAACCGACTCTGAAACTCTTCTGAGACGGCCACCATAACGGTACAAATTCTTGTGATTTGTACATTTTAGGAGGTCAGTAACGTGACATTAAGTTTAGCTGCAAAAAAGGAAGTCGTAGAAGAAGTTAGTGAAGTAGCTTCTACCGCGATTTCGGCAGTAGTTGCTGATTACCGTGGCTTAACAGTCAATCAAATGACGAAACTGCGAGCAGAAGCACGTAAAAACAAAGTGTATTTACGTGTTGTTCCAAATAATCTTGCACGTCGCGCATTTGAAAAAACAGACTTTGCTTGCCTGAGTGAACGTTTAGTCGGTCCCTTGTTTATTGCCTTATCAACTGAAGCACCAAGCGACGCTGCACGTTTATTAAAGGATTTTGCTAAGACGTTTGACAAGCTTGAAATAAAAGCAATTTCACTCAGTGGAAAAGTACTTGAGGCAAATCAATTGGATTTTGTCGCCAGTTTACCTACTCGTGATGAAGCTATATCCAAGCTAATGTACATGATGAAAGCACCTGCTGAGAAGTTTGTGCGTACGCTTAATGAGGTACCAACCAAACTAGTTCGTGCAGTGGCTGCAGTCAAAGACAAAAAAGCTGCGAGTTAAATCAGTTATCTTGATCAATTAACAGAGGAATTTACAAATGGCAACAACAATGAGTCAAAATGATGTGCTAGAAGCAATCGCAAAGATGACCGTGATGGACATCGTAGAATTAGTAGAAAAAATGGAAGAAAAATTTGGCGTTTCTGCTGCAGCTGTTGCTGTTGCTGCGCCAGCCGGCGCAGTTGCTGGTGCCGTTGCTGCTGAAGAGCAAACAGAGTTTGACGTTAACATGACTAGCTTCGGCGAAAACAAAGTTGGCGTGATCAAAGCAATTCGAACTATTACTGGTTTGGGCTTGAAAGAAGCTAAAGACCTAGTTGAAAGCGCGCCTGCGATAGTCAAAGCAGCCGTTTCTAAAGCTGAAGCAGCAGATATCAAGAAACAACTTGAAGAAGCTGGTGCTGCAGTAGAAATTAAATAAGACTAGTGTAATGTGTACGGAAACCCGGCCATGTATTCATGGCTGGGTTTACTTGTTTCAAATCAATTATACAGAGGAAATACCATGGCTAAAGCAGTTGTTAATGCTCAATATTCGCATGCCGAGAAAAAACGCTTTCGCAAAAGCTTTGGTAGACAGTCTGACAAAATGGAGATTCCGAATCTCCTAGAGATTCAGCTGAAATCCTATCAAGATTTTTTACGCACTGACTCGTATGCTCCAGGCAATCAAGAGCATAATGGCTTACATGCCGCATTTCTGTCAGTGTTTCCTATCCAGAGTTTCTCTGGCAATGCACGTTTAGAGTATGTTGGGTACAGCTTGGGCGAATCAGCCTTTGATGTGCGGGAATGTAAACTACGTGGGTTGACTTATTCTGCTCCTCTGAGAGTCAAAATTCGTTTGGTTGTTTTAGATAAAGAAGCTTCAGGCGATCCGAAGCCTGTAAAAGATATTCGCGAACAAGATGTTTTCATGGGCGAAATTCCTCTGATGACTGACGTTGGCACCTTTGTAATAAATGGTACTGAGCGTGTTGTTGTGTCGCAGTTGCACCGTTCTCCAGGCGTTATTTTTGAACATGATCGAGGTAAAACCCATTCTTCTGGAAAATTACTTTATTCAGCCCGCATTATTCCTTACCGTGGTTCATGGTTGGATTTTGAATTCGATCCTAAAGATTGTTTGTTTGTAAGAATCGACAGAAGACGTAAATTGCCCGTGAGTATTTTGTTGCGTTCTTTGGGCCTAGATACCGAAGAAATTTTAACGGAATTTTTTGACCTCACTACTTGCCATTTGAAAAATGGTGAATTCCATATTGATCTAATTCCAGCGCGCTTGAGGGGTGAAATTGCTTCGTTTGATATCATTGTCCCTAAAACAGGTGAAATGATTGTTGAGATAGGCAGACGCATTACAGCAAGACACATCAAGGCAATGGAAAAAAACAATATGCGCGATTTGATTGTGCCGCGCGAGTATCTTTTAGGAAAGGTGTTAGCTAAAAACATTGTAAATACAGAAACTGGTGAGATTGTTGGTAAGGCCAATGATGAATTGACTGCTGAAGTATTAGATGCATTGCCGAATTTAGGCATACATCATTTTGATGTGATTTACACCAATGATTTAGATCATGGATCTTATATTTCTGACACGTTGCGGATTGATCCAACAGCGTCACAACTAGAAGCTTTGGTTGAAATTTATCGCATGATGCGTCCTGGAGAGCCACCAACGAAAGAAGCTGCAGAAGCTTTGTTTAAAAACTTATTTTTCAGCGACGAGCGATATGATCTATCTGCAGTAGGTCGTATGAAATTTAACCGTCGTGTAGGTCGTAAAAATGATGATGGTACTGGTACGCTCACCAAAGAAGACATTTTGTCAGTGATCACAACTTTAATTGATATACGAAATGGTATCGGCATGGTTGATGATATCGATCACCTTGGCAATCGGCGGGTACGTAGCGTTGGTGAAATGACTGAAAATCAATTTAGGGTTGGTTTGGTACGAGTTGAGCGCGCTGTGAAAGAACGACTGAGTTTGGCGGAGTCAGAAAATTTGATGCCGCAAGATTTAATTAACGCGAAACCTGTTTCTGCTGCTATCAAAGAATTTTTTGGTTCAAGCCAGCTCTCACAGTTCATGGACCAAGTGAATCCACTCTCCGGTGTGACTCATAAACGCCGTGTATCTGCATTAGGACCAGGTGGTTTGACACGTGAGCGCGCAGGCTTTGAAGTTCGCGACGTTCACACTACTCACTATGGCCGTGTTTGCCCGATTGAAACACCAGAAGGTCCGAATATCGGATTGATTAATTCGTTGTCTGTTTATGCACGGACCAATGAATACGGTTTTATTGAAACGCCATGCAGAAAAGTTGTGAACGGACGTGCAACAGAGGAAATCGAGTATTTGTCTGCCATTGAAGAGGTCGATCAGTACATTGCACAATCCAATATAGAAATGGATGACAAAGGAAATATTACTGCAGATCTCGTACCTTGTCGGCATGAGAATGAGTTTTCTTTGACAACGCCAGATAAAATTAATTACATGGATATTTCTCCAAAGCAGATCGTATCGGTTGCGGCCTCGCTGATCCCGTTCCTAGAACACGATGACGCGAACCGCGCATTGATGGGATCGAACATGCAACGTCAGGCTGTACCTACATTGCGCGCGCAAAAACCATTGGTTGGTACCGGAATGGAGCGTACTGTAGCTTCTGATTCAGGGGTTTCCGTGGTTGCCAAGCGTGGCGGAGTGATTGATTTGGTTGATGCGTCACGAATTGTAGTGCGGATCAATGATAAAGAAACCGTTGCGGGAGAAACTGGGGTAGATATTTATAATCTCACCAAGTATTTCCGTTCAAATCAGGATACGTGTATTAACCAAGTTCCCATTGTAAAAACAGGTGATATCGTCGCGCGCGGTGATATTTTGGCTGACGGTCCTTGCACTGATATGGGGGAGCTGGCTTTAGGGCAAAATCTATTAGTAGCCTTTATGCCATGGAATGGATACAACTTTGAAGATTCGATCCTTATTTCTAAACGTATTGTGGAAGATGATCGCTTTACAACGATTCACATCGAAGAACTGACGTGTATTGCACGCGATACTAAATTAGGGTTAGAAGAAATTACACCGGACATTCCTTCTGTCGCTGAATCTGCTTTGTCTAGTTTGGATGAGTCGGGTGTAGTGTACATCGGAGCAGAGGTTTGTGCGGGCGATATTCTGGTGGGTAAAGTAACGCCCAAAGGTGAAACACAATTAACACCGGAAGAAAAACTATTGCGCGCCATCTTTGGTGAAAAAGCATCTGATGTAAAAGATTCGTCGTTGCGTGTGCCTTCTGGCATGAATGGAACAGTCATCGATGTGCAAATATTTACGCGTGATGGCCTGGAAAAAGATGTTAGAGCCAAAGCCATTGAAGAAGAACATTTGGCTCGTGTCAGAAAAGATTTGTTAGATGAGCGCCGTATCCGTGAGGAAGACGTTTACCAACGTGTCTACGCTTTATTGCTGTCTAAAACAGCAACAGGTGGTCCGAATAGCTTAAAGCCGGGCACAAAAATCACCGAAGCGTATTTGACAAAGGTTCCTAGAGTAAAATGGTTTGATATTCGTCTCAAAGATGAAGAAGGTAGTTTGCAGTTAGAGCAATCGTCTCGCCAACTAGAATCTTTGGCAAAAGAAATGGAAAAACGTTTCAATGATAGCCGTAAGAAAATTGTGCAAGGTGACGATTTGGCTCCTGGCGTCTTAAAAATTGTCAAAGTCTATTTGGCGGTAAAACGTCGTGTCCAACCGGGTGATAAAATGGCTGGACGTCATGGAAACAAAGGGGTTATCTCCATAGTGGTTCCTGTAGAAGACATGCCTTATATGGAAGATGGTACGCCAGTAGATATCGTGTTGAACCCATTAGGGGTTCCATCTCGAATGAATATTGGACAGGTTCTTGAAACGTATTTGGGTCTAGCTGCCAAAGGCTTGGGTAAGAAAATTGAACAGATGATAGAAACGAAAAAACCCATTGCAGAATTACGAGCTTATTTGGACAAAATTTACAATCATGATGATATGCGTCGTGTTGAATTGTCTACTTTGTCGGATGAGGAATTAATGACTCTGGCACGTAATTTATGTGACGGGGTACCGATGGCGACGCCGGTTTTTGATGGTGCAAATGAAGACGAAATCCAAGACATGTTGAAATTAGCTGATTTGCCTTTGGACGGGAAAACAACTTTGCTTGATGGTCGTACTGGCCGGCAATTTGATAACCCTGTGTCAGTTGGTTATATGTATATGCTGAAATTGAATCATTTGGTTGATGACAAAATGCATGCTCGTTCAACTGGGTCGTACAGTTTGGTAACGCAACAACCATTAGGCGGTAAAGCACAATTCGGGGGTCAACGCTTCGGGGAAATGGAAGTGTGGGCTTTGGAAGCTTATGGCGCGGCATACACCTTGCAGGAAATGCTCACCGTTAAATCGGATGACGTGGGTGGCAGAACAAAAATTTATAAGAATATTGTAGATGGTGATCACCGTATGGATCCTGGTATGCCTGAGTCTTTCAACGTATTGCTGAAAGAAATCAGAGCTTTGGGTATCGATATAGAACTGCATCATAATTGAAATTGGAGGCAACGTGGCGATTAACCGTAATTTAGGCAACGAAGCAATGGCAAAAGTTCCCGTCATGAGTGATTTATTGGGATTGCTTAAACAACAAGGCCATCATGAAGAATTTGATGCCATTAAAATTGGTCTGGCATCGCCTGAACTGATCCGTTCTTGGTCCTATGGTGAGGTAAAAAAACCTGAAACCATTAATTATCGTACTTTCAGACCAGAACGTGATGGGTTGTTTTGCGCCAAAACATTTGGTCCAGTAAAAGATTATGAATGTCTATGTGGTAAATACAAACGATTGAAACATCGTGGTGTGATTTGCGAAAAATGCGGAGTAGAGTTGGCTTTGGCGAAAGTACGGCGTGAACGTATGGGCCACATTGAATTAGCAAGCCCGGTTGCGCATATTTGGTTCTTGAAATCACTGCCATCTCGTATTGGTTTGTTACTTGATATGACACTGCGCGATATTGAACGTGTTTTATATTTCGAAGCATTCGTGGTAGTTGATCCTGGTATGACTGAATTAGAAAGAGGACAACTCTTGAATGATGAGGCTTACCTGGATGCAATTGAACAATACGGCGATGATTTTGATGCGCGTATGGGTGCAGAAGCTATTCGCGATTTGTTGCGTCAAATTGACATGGAAGACGAAATCAAATCTTTGCGTGAAGAATTGCCCACAACTAATTCAGAAACCAAGATTAAGAAAATTACAAAACGCTTGAAATTGTTGGAAGCATTTTATGAATCAGGGAACAAGCCTGAATGGATGATCATGAATGTTTTGCCAGTACTGCCGCCTGATTTGCGCCCTCTAGTTCCTTTAGATGGTGGACGTTTTGCAACATCCGATCTGAATGATTTGTATCGTCGTGTGATCAATCGAAATAACCGTCTCAAACGTTTATTGGATTTATCTGCGCCAGATATTATCGTACGTAATGAAAAACGTATGTTACAAGAATCGGTGGATGCATTATTAGATAATGGTCGTCGTGGACGTGCGATTACTGGTACCAATAAGCGACCATTGAAATCTTTGGCGGATATGATCAAAGGTAAACAAGGCCGTTTTCGTCAAAACTTATTGGGAAAACGTGTCGATTATTCGGGTCGTTCGGTTATTGTGGTCGGTCCTACGTTGCGGTTGCACCAATGCGGCTTACCAAAAAAGATGGCGTTGGAACTATTTAAGCCGTTTATTTTTAGTAAATTAGAGTTTCGTGGTTTGGCTACGACTATTAAAGCTGCTAAGAAAATGGTAGACCGAGAAGAACCTGTTGTATGGGACGTTTTAGAAGAAGTGATTCGTGAACATCCTGTGTTACTGAACCGTGCGCCTACTCTTCACCGTTTGGGTATCCAAGCATTTGAACCGGTGTTGATTGAAGGTAAAGCGATACAGTTACATCCGTTGGTTTGTACTGCTTATAACGCGGATTTTGACGGCGATCAGATGGCCGTTCACATTCCATTGACCTTGGAAGCGCAATTAGAAGCCCGTTCTTTGATGATGTCTACCAATAATATTCTATCGCCTGCAAGCGGTGAACCAATTATTGTACCGAGTCAGGACGTGGTATTGGGTTTGTATTATTTAACTCGACATCGTATGGGCGCAAAGGGTGAAGGAAAAGTTTTCGGAAGCACCCAAGACGCACAAAATTCTTACGAAGCGGGGATGGTAGATATCCATGCCAACATTAGAGTTCGTATGCCGTCGGATAATCCCGAGCATAAATTAGGTTATGAACTGGTTGAGACTACTGTCGGTCGTGCTATTTTGTCCGATATTCTTCCAGAAAAGATGGCTTTTTCTCAAATCAATAAGGTGATGACCAAAAAGACAATTTCTAAAGTCTTGGATTATTGCTACAGAACGTTTGGAATCAAAGTAACAGTGATTTTTGCAGATAATTTGATGTACACCGGTTTTAAATATGCTACTCGAGCTGGCGCATCCATTGGGATTAAAGATATGGAAATCCCAGATGATAAAGCGAGTATCATTGAACAAGCTGATAACGAAGTTCGTGAAATTGAATCGCAATTCCGTTCGGGTTTAGTCACCAACGGCGAGCGGTATAATAAAGTTATTGATATTTGGTCCAGAACCAGTGAAATGGTGGCCAAGTCGATGATGGCGAATATTGCTACTGAAGATTATACTGATGCCAAGGGCAACGTATGTCGCCAGGATTCGTTTAACCCGATCTTCATGATGGCAGATTCGGGTGCGCGGGGCTCGGCTGCTCAGATTAGACAGCTTGCTGGTATGCGGGGATTGATGTCTGCGCCAGACGGCTCGATCATTGAAACACCTATTACGGCAAATTTCCGAGAAGGCTTGAACGTATTTCAGTACTTCATTTCCACTCACGGAGCGCGTAAAGGTTTGGCGGATACGGCATTAAAAACTGCAAACTCTGGTTATTTGACTCGACGTTTGGTGGACGTGGCACAGGACGTAGTGATTACGGAGCTGGATTGCGGCACAGAAAACGGCGTTTTGATGCAACCATTGATTGAGGGTGGTGATATTGTTGAGCCCTTGCATGAACGTGTATTGGGTCGTGTAGTTGCTCAGGACGTTTATATACCGAATCAAAATGAGCCTGTTGTGACGGCAGGTACGTTGCTGGATGAAGAATGGGTCGATAATTTAGAAAAATTGGGTGTAGACCAAATTCTGGTACGTTCCCCTATTTCTTGCGAAACTCGTTTTGGATTATGTGCCAGATGTTATGGTCGTGATTTGGCTCGAGGTCATTTGGTTAATACGGGCGAAGCGGTGGGTATTATTGCTGCACAGTCAATTGGAGAACCAGGAACTCAGCTGACCATGCGTACTTTCCATATCGGGGGAGCAGCATCGCGAGCTACGGCAGTTAATAATATTCAAATTAAAAACAAAGGTATGATCCGTTTACATAATATTAAAACGGTTAAACATGAAAACAATCACTTGGTTGCGGTTTCTCGTTCGGGTGAGCTGACTATTTCTGATGAATTTGGTCGCGAACGTGAGCGTTATAAATTGCCATATGGTGCTGTATTATCAGTGCAAGATCAGTCTGCTGTTGAAGCAGGACAAGTGATCGCGACATGGGATCCGCATACGCATCCGGTTGTTTCCGAAGTAAGTGGTCAATTGAAATTTGTTGATTTGACTGAAGGCATCACGATGAACCGTCAAACAGATGAGTTGACAGGTTTAAGTAATATTGTAGTTATTGACGCGAAACAACGTTCTAGCTTAGCCGGGCGTGATATGCGACCAATGGTGAAATTGGTTTCGGATAAGGGTGAAGAAATTTTCTTGTCTGGTACCAATGTGCCAGCCCAATATTACTTGCCTGTGGATGCAATTATTAATTTTGAAGATGGCCAGAAAGTGGGTGTCGGTGACGTGATTGCCCGTATCCCGCAAGAACGAACCAAGACCCGAGATATTACAGGGGGCTTGCCGCGTGTAGCTGATTTGTTTGAAGCTCGCAAACCAAAAGACTCTGCTGTGATGGCGGAAATTTCTGGAATTGTTAATTTTGGTAAAGAAACCAAGGGTAAACGCCGCCTGTTGATTACTGAGTCTGAACATGTGTGTCATGAGGAATTGATTCCTAAATGGCGTAATATTTCAGTGTTTGAAGGTGAGCACGTAAGCCGTGGTGAAATGATTGCTGATGGACCGCCTAATCCGCATGATATTCTGCGGCTACTGGGTGTTGGAGCTCTGGCGAATTATATCGTCAATGAAGTCCAAGACGTTTATCGTCTCCAAGGGGTTAAGATCAACGATAAGCACATTGAAACGATAGTGCGTCAAATGTTGCGCAAACGAGTGCTTACATTTGTTGGAGATTCTAAATTCTTATTGGGTGAGCATATTGAAGAAACAGCGTTACTCCAAGAGAATGATAGATTGACTGCCGATAATAAGTTGGCTGCACGCGGTACGCCAATTTTATTGGGTATTACCAAAGCATCTTTGGCGACAGAATCGTTCATTTCTGCTGCATCGTTCCAAGAAACCACTCGTGTCTTAACTGAAGCGGCTGTAGGTGGCAAGATCGATGATTTACGCGGACTTAAAGAAAATGTGATGGTTGGACGCTTGATTCCTGCGGGAACAGGGTATACCTATCACCAAAACCGTAAAGCTAAGCGAGCGCGTATGGCAGATATGGACAGCGGTGTGCATAAAGTGACAGCCAGTGATGCTGAACACGCTTTAAGCGAAGCTTTAAAGGCAGATGATCAAATACACGAATAATTAGTTGACATCATGCTGTAGATGAGTAGAATACACGACACGCCGGAAGGGCACGTTAATTAAAAAACTGAAGAAGACAAACAGTGAGGGCGCTTAAAAAGCGTCGAAACCTGAGAGTAGTATAAAGAAGTAAAGCAAGCTAGT
>Ga0114972_10003108_pt1 | contig 12468 bp, 10 predicted proteins | sample M_140807_EF_Meta_FD_87354 | JGI IMG/M metagenome (GOLD analysis project Ga0114972, IMG submission 87354) | Freshwater microbial communities from Lake Montjoie, Canada to study carbon cycling - M_140807_EF_MetaG | ecosystem: Environmental > Aquatic > Freshwater > Lake | place: Lake Montjoie... | reverse complement strand
CATGGATGATTTTGTGGCTGATTTTCGCGGTGAAGTGTGGGCGGACGAAATTGAATCCACTTCGCTGCTCTTTGGCCGTTATCAGACACGCACGTTGGCCAAGGCCTCACTCGTCGCGGAGAAATTTTGGATGACGGGTCGCGCGGGACGCGTATCGGTCAAAGTGGGTGCCACCTTAGATGATTCAAATCGTTTTCGCTCGGCGGTTTCTCCTGTCATCGAGTTGGCGCGTGAGTGGAGCGCCGCTGCGGTGTCGCGCTTGTGGTTGAGTTTTTCTAGGGCTACACAGGTTCCGAGTTATACGGCGCTCAATTCAAATCCCAGCGCCGGTCTATTTCGTGGTAACGCTGCGCTTGGGCGTGAGCGTGCGGCTAACCTCGAGTTGGGTATCGCTGGTAGTTGCGCGGGTTGGACGGGCGACGCCGTTCTTTTTTACCGGGCCGATTCCGATTTGGTCGATTGGACTTATCGCCGGGGCGTTACGGCTCGCTCGGCCAATGCCGTAAACTTGGCCACTTCCGGTTTGGAGTTGGTGGCTCGGCGAAGTTGGGCGCAGGCGGATGTGATCATCGGACTCAATGCTCTCGCGAAAGCTGCCGATTACCGCGGTGCGGCGATGGACGCCAGTTTCTATGCGTTGAACTACGCGCGGTATCGCCTCACGGCGGCCCTCGTTTACAGCTTCAATCGTGAATGGGAATTACGCCTCGACAATGCCGCGCGCCTGCAAGCGGACAACGCGCTTCGGCTCATCGGCGGAGATGAAACGTTGATCAGTTCTTGGGGGTTGTCGTACCGCCCGCGGGCGTTTGCGCGCACGCGCGTGACGTTGAGAGCGGACAATGTTTGGAATAGTAATTATCAAGAAGTGCCAGCGGTCACGGCGGCCCCACGGCTCATTTCAATTGCGCTGACGTACGGTTGGTGAGCGAGTCGGTTTGACATCCGCGGTGGTGCGGAGTGTCTGCGTCACATGCGCAATCATCCGTTCTTGGACGCCGCTTTCTTGCCTGCTTGGTCGACTCTGCAAGCGGAACATATCGTGCCGGACATCACGTTGGCGGTTGAACGAGCCGAGGCGGCGATTGCGGCGATCGCTGGCAGTGACCTCACCCAGTTGACATATGCTTCAACGTTTCTGGCCCTCGAGCGCGCGACGGAAGAGTTAAATGTGGCCTGGGCCAAGGTGGGACATTTGCAAGCGGTGGCTGATGCCGCGCCCTTGCGCGAAGCCTACAACGCGATGTTGCCTAAAGTTTCGGCCTTTTACGCCGGTATCCCGCTCAACTCGGCGCTGTGGCAGCGACTCCGCACGTTTGCCGAGACAACGGAGGCGCGTGCGCTTGCGGGCGTTCACCGCCGCTTGGTCGACGAAACGTTGGCCGATTTTCGTCAAGCCGGAGCGGATCTGCCGGCGGCACCGCGCGCCCGCCTCGAGGCCATTCAAGCGGAGTTGGCTCAGCTCACGCAGCGCTATGCGGAAAACGTGCTCGATGCGACCAACGCGTGGCAACTTGTGGTGGACGACGAACGGCGCCTGGTTGGCTTGCCGGCTCACGCGATCGCCGCAGCGCGGCGCAATGCGACGGAAAAAAATCTCGGGTCCGAGGCGTGCCCCCGTTGGCGCTTTACGCTGCACATGCCCTCGCAGGAGCCGTTCATGACTTATTTGGAAGATGCTGATTTAAGACAAGAAATGTGGACCGCGGCGGCGGCCGTCGGCGCACAAGCGCCGCATGATAATACGGAGCTGGTGACACGTATTCTGGCCTTGCGCGCCGAAAAAGCGGCGGTGCTCGGGCAGACGCATTTTGCGGATCTCGTGTTGGCGCGTCGCATGGCCAAGACGGGAGCACGCGCCTTGGCTTTTCTCGCAGATTTTCAACAGCGCGCCGGACTCGCGTTTGCCCGAGAAAATCGCGAGCTGGAAGAATTCAAGGCGCGGCAAACGCATGCAACGAGCGTCGCGCCGTTGGCGCCCTGGGAGCTCGCATTTTGGTCGGAGCGGCTGCGGCGTGAGCGTTACGCGTTGGATGAAGAAATTTTGCGGCCCTATTTTCCGGTCGAGCGGGTGATCGCGGGATTGTTTGAATTGGTGCAGCGCATTTTTGGTCTTAGCGTCCAAGAGCGCGCCGCGGGTGTGGTGGAAACCTGGCATCCCGAAGTGAAATTTTATGAGATGCACGATCGGCGCGGGCGCCACGTAGGATCTTTTTATGCTGATTGGCATCCGCGTGAATCGAAGCGCGGCGGTGCCTGGATGGGATATTTAATCACCGGCGGGCCCACGCTCGAAGGCGGGCGAGCTCCGCACCTTGGCTATATTTGTGGCAACCTCACGCCGCCGGCGGCAGATCGGTCCGCGCTTTTAACGCACCGCGAGGTGGAGACGGTTTTTCATGAATTTGGCCATTTGCTGCATCACTTGTTGGGCGAGGTGGAAATCAAATCGCTCAACGGCGTGAACGTGGCTTGGGATTTCGTGGAACTGCCTTCGCAGATCATGGAAAATTGGTGCTGGGAGCGCGCGAGTCTCGATCTCTTTGCCCGGCACTACGGAACCGGGGCGACGATCCCCGAGGAGATTTTTCAAAAAATGACTGCCGCCAAAAAATTTCGCGCCGCATGTGCGACGATGCGGCAAGTGGCCTTTGCCAAAATGGATCTGCTGCTGCACATGCGTTCGGGTGGCTGGCCCCATGAAGCTGACCTTGAGCCTACGGCGCGCGCGTTGGTCGCGGAGTGTCTCGTGCCGACGGTGCCGCCGGCGCCCACGATTTTAAAACGCTTCAATCATCTGTTTTCAGACCCCGTCGGTTACGCCGCCGGTTACTATTCCTACAAGTGGGCGGAGGTGCTCGATGCCGACGCGTTTTCGCGTTTCAGAAATGAAGGATTGTTCAACGCGAATGTAGGCCAGGAATTCGTGGAAAAAATCCTGAGCCGCGGCAACTCAGCGGATCCGTTGGAATTGTTTAGAGCTTTTATGGGACGAGATCCTGATATCGCGGCGTTTTTGGAGCGGAGTGGTTTGGCGACTTGACGGTAAAAAAGGTTCGCGCCCGACGCGGTGCTCGCGCAACACATCCGCACCATGATTATCGCTGATCTCGCCAAGCTTCCTGGAGGTACTTTTCCCGCTCGTCGTTGGGGCCGCGGCCTCGTTGGCCAACTCGGCCAGCCGATCGCCGCCAAAGGTTTTTCCATGGGCTATTCCATTCTCGAGCCGCGGGGCGGCCAAGTGCCGTGGCACAACCAAGAGCAGGAAGAAGTTTATTTTATCGTCCAAGGCGAAGGCGAGATTTGCGTCGGTACCGAGCGCAGCCCGATCAAAGCCGGGCAGGCGGTTTTCATGCCGCCGACGGTGTTTCACCAATTGACCAACACCGGCGATGAACCGATGCACATGATTTATGTGTATTGCCCCGGTGGCGATGTCGCGCACTGGCGCCAGGAGCTCAACGGCACTTTGCCCAAAGCAGGCGAGGGTGCGATCCCGCCGTTGCCCGAAGGCGCACAGCCTCAGTGCACCAAGAAACCGGAGTGAGTTGGGAATCTTCGTCCGGCCGCAGAGGCGTTAACCGCGCCACTGGCTGGGCGTGCGGCCGGTTTGCTGGCGAAACCACCGGCTAAAATAATTGGGATCTTCGAAGCCTGTCTTCGTGGCTGCCTCGGCTACGCTTGAGCAGGAACGCAGCGCGCTTTGGGCTTCTGCCAGTCGAACACGGTGACGCAGCGCGCGAAGCCCGAGACCGGATTCACGTTTTAGTTTTCGGCTCAAGTGATCCGGGTGATAACCAAGATCCCTTGAGATTTTGCTGAGACGAGCTGGCCGGCGCACGTGTTCGCTCATCTGCTCAAAGAGCGTGGGGGTGGATTTCGGCTCAGCCGGAGAGTGGGCGAGTAGCCGCGCTACGACCGAAAGTATGGCGGGATAATCTCCGAGTGTAAGACGCCCCTTGCGAGGGACGCGGGCGAGTTGGGCGTGTAGTTCGTTGAGGGTCGCAGGGGATAACGTGCGATGGGCGGCGCGCACTCGACCGGAATCTTCGAGCTCGAAATCCAAGACCAAACACAGCGGGCGGCTGCGGCCTGCGACCGAAAAACCATGCGCAGTGCCGGCCGGAATCACAAAGAGATCGCCGGCCCGCGCGCGGCGCCGTCGGCCTTTTACGGTCTGCACGCCCTCGCCTGATAGATACAAAATTAACTGCGCGTAATCGTGACCATGGGGCGCGACTTCCGCGTCGCGGTGCCGGTTTAATTGGAGTTTCCGCAGAACGAAATCCAGCGCGTGAATTTCGATTTTTTGAACGAGAAGCGGTTGCCAGGCCAACATAAGATCAGTTTTGTGCTAGCAAAAGTCGGTTTCGTACTAACGCAAGAGCCGGCTTTGGGCTAGAGTCATATTTTCCCCCGCGAATTAATCCTCCTTAGCACACACTCCATGACCACGCACAAAGTCGGTATTATCATGAACGGCGTCACCGGACGCATGGGCACCAATCAGCATCTGCTGCGCTCCATCAAAGCCATTATTGATCAAGGCGGTATCAAGCTCGGCGATTCTGAAGTGATCATGCCTGATCCGATTTTGATCGGTCGCAGCGAAAGCAAGCTCGCTGCGCTCGCCGCGCGTGCAGGGGTGAAACGTTATTCAACCAATCTCGACGCGGCGTTGGCCGACGCGGGTAACCAGGTTTATTTTGATGCGACCCTGACCGGTCAGCGTCCGGTCGGCGTGCGCAAGGCGATCGCGGCCAAGAAACACATTTACTGCGAGAAACCCTCGGCGACGACCTCTGCTGAAGCGTTGGCGCTTTACAACGAAGTCACAGCCGCCGGGCTCAAGAATGGCGTCGTGCAGGATAAGCTTTGGCTGCCGGGCTTGTTGAAACTCAAGTATCTCATTGATACGGGATTTTTTGGAAAAATTCTCTCGGTCCGCGGTGAATTCGGCTACTGGGTTTTCACAGGCGAGAACGATAAGTTGCAGCGTCCTTCCTGGAACTACCGCAAGGAAGATGACGGCGGCATCATCGTGGATATGCTCTGCCACTGGCAGTATGTGATCCAAAATCTTTTCGGCGAAGTGAAGTCGGTCTCCTGCCTTGGCGCCACGCACATTCCGCAGCGTTGGGATGAAGCGGGTAAACCCTACAAGTGCACGGCGGACGATTCGGCTTACGCCACCTTCGAACTCACCAACGGGGTAATTTGTAATTTCAACTCGTCCTGGGCGGTACGTGTGCGTCGTGATGATTTGCTGACGCTCCAGGTCGACGGGACCAACGGCAGCGCGGTGGCCGGTTTGCGCAACTGCGTGATCCAGCATGGTTCGATGACGCCACGTTGCGTGTGGAGCCCCGATACCGATAGCCCGATCAAATACATGGACGGTTGGGTGACGCAGCCGACCAATGACGTTTTCGACAACGCTTTCAAAGTGCAGTGGGAGCTGTTCCTCAAGCACGTCGTCAAAGGCGATCCGTTCCCGTGGAATCTCTTGCAGGGCGCCAAGGGCGTGCAACTCGCCGAGATCGGCCTCAAGTCGTGGGCCGAGCGCCGCTGGCTCGACGTGCCGAAACTCGGCTAAACTCTGCCAGGGCGAAATTTTTCGCCCGGTTCATTTAACGAGTCGGATCCGATGTGGATCCGACTTTTTTATGCCCAGCCTCAACGGGCGACTAAATCAGGAGCGATTTTGGGATCGCTGAAATCGGGCAGTGTTTCCTCGAGAATGGACCAGATGCGCTCTTTTTTTGCCGGCCGATAACTAGGCGAAGCGATCCGTGCGGTCGCGCGAGCCAAGAGCCTTTCGTGACGCTCGAGGATCCGTGATTTTTTTGAGTGAATGAAAGAGTGCGAAACGTTTCCGCTTCGTTGAGAAGCGGCCGCCTTACGCGAAGCGACGATCAGTCCGTTGGAGGTCGTGCAACATGTAAACGGCGACCTGGAAGCGGCGCCGTCATAGCCGACCACCTGCAAACCGTCCCGCGTTCGGCGCAGGGCGTTTCGTCATCTGCAATTTTTGGATATCGTGTCGCCGGAGTGGATCGTCGGCGATATCGGAACAGACGGAGCGGATGAACGAGCCGGGCGGGTGCGCTCAAAAACGCCACCGAGGCAGCGCAGGCAGTCGGCCTCGCGCTGCGCACGAACCCTCAACGGCAGTAGTGCGCTGATGTAATGTAAGCCGCTCCGGTAGAGACGTCGCATGGTGCTGGAACTGACTTAGTCACACGCACCGAACGAACCAACCTTGCTCCGCTAAGCCACGACCTGCGCTGGCTGGCAGGTCGCGTTGAAAAGAGTCGCGCGATTTCGCGCGTGGCTCCGCGGGGGTTATTCCTCGGGGAGCGGTTGGTCTTTGGTCTCAGGCAGAAGCGGGAGGACGGCGATGCCGGCCAGCAGCACGAGACTGACCCAGACGCCCGCGGTGCGGAAACTCTCGATGTTTCCCCCGAGGCTTGCGGTAATTTTGCTGATCGTAAACGGGGCCGTCGCGGCGAGGATGCGTCCGACGTTGTAGCAGAAACTCACGCCGGTGCTGCGCAGACTCGTCGGAAAAAGTTCGGGCAGATAAATCGCGAAGACGGCAAACACCGAGAGTTGGCCAAAGCCCATGAGCGGGAGCATCCAGAACATTTGGCTGAACTCACGGAGGCCCTTGAAGACGAGCACCGTGGACAAAAATGAAACGAAGAGCGCGAGCGCGAATGCGAATTTACGGCCTTTGGTTTGGGCGAGATGAGCGAAGGTCATCATGCCGGCGAAGGCGCCGATATTTTGGAGCAACAGGCCGACCGAGCGCCAAAAAGCTTTTTCACTAGCGAGTTTTTCGGGGGAGACGTTGGTCGCTTTGAGATGCTCCGTGACGATGGAGCCGACGATGGTGGGATGGAAATTGCCGATGCCCCAGAGACCGATGATGCCGGCGCTGCAAGCGATGAGACCGTACCAAGCGTGGCGTTTCCAGCGCGGATGACTGAGCAGAACGGCGTACGAACCGAGTTTGACGCCTTTGAGCGCGCCGGCGTCGCGGGCCTCGACCCATTTTTGCGGCTCTTTCAGGCGGCCCATCACGAACACGCAGAGGAACGCCGGCATCGCGCCGATCAGGAACATAGCTTGCCAAGGTTTCAGGCCGAGCGGAAGAACGGCCATCGCGCCGATGCCCATGCCGATGAGACCGGCGGTGATATTGCCCACGGTAGAAAGTGACTGAAGCATGCCGAGGGCCGGAGCGCGGACTTTATCGGGCACGGTGTCCGCCACGAGTGCGACCGCGAGGCCGAAGACGCCACCGACACCGATACCGGTAAGAAAACGGTAAACGCAAAAATCAAAAAAGCCGGTGGAAAGGCAGCTCAGGCCGGTGCAAACCGAATAAAGCAAGATCGAGGCGGTGAGCACTTTCGCGCGGCCGTAGCGATCGCCCAATGCGCCGAAGATGAGACCACCGGTCGCCCAACCGAGTAGAAAAATCGACGTGGTGTACGGGCCTTTAACGGTCGCTTCAGCTTTGCCGACGAGATCTTCCATCGCGCCGTCGCGGGCCAAGTTGAAGAGTTGTTGATCGAGGCAGTCGAAAAGCCAGGCGAGCGAAGCGATGCTGAAAACGAACCAGTGTTCGCGCGTGAGCGAACGCCACCAAGGTTGGCCGGAGGATTGAGCGGGGGAGGTAGACATGGGTAATCGGGTTGAGTTTTTTGGGGTTAAAAAAATTACAGACGGACAGGTTGGCCGGATTGGGCGGAACGATAAAGAGCGAGGATGAGGGCGACGGCTTTGCGGGCTTCAGGGCCGTCGACCTTAAGGGAGTCACCGTTGCGGATGGCGGCGACTAAATTCTCAATCTGCCGCAGGTGGCCTTGATGACTCATTGCGCCGGGCGAGCCTGCGCCGGAGCGCATGGAATCATCGGCCTTGGCGGCGAGGATCGCCTCATCGCCGGCCTGGGCGGTGCGGAAATCCCAGCGGATGATGCGATCATCTTCGAGTACGATGGAGCCATTTTCGCCGCAGAGTTCGATGCGCCGGGCCCAACCTGGATAAGCGGCCGTGGTCGCTTCGATCGTTCCGAGCGCGCCATCGGGATAACGTAGCGTGGCCACGGCCGTGTCTTCGACTTCGATGCCCGTGTGGACGCGGCGGGTGTTCCAAGAAAATACTTCGGCGGGGAGGCCGGCGAACCATTGGAGAAGATCGATGGCGTGGATGGCTTGATTGATGAGCGCGCCACCGCCATCGAGGGCAAAGGTGCCGTGCCAACTATCGGCGTAGTACGCAGGGGTCCGTTGCCATTTCACGTAGGCGCTGGCCAGGGTCAGGCGACCCAAGCGGCCGGCGGCGACCGCGGCTTTCACCGTGCGGGCGCCTTCGCCGAAACGCGCTTGGAAAATCGGCATTAATTTCACGCCCGTGGCGGCGACGCCGGCGAGAAGTTGGTCTATGCGCTCGAGCGTGATCTCGATAGGTTTTTCAATGACGATGTGTTTGCCGGCGCGGGCTGCCGCCAATGTGGGTTCGAGATGGGCGCCACTCGGAGTGGCGATACATACGACGTCGAGATCGGGTCGGGCTAAAAATGTCGCGAGATCGTGCGTGCTAAAAACATCCGGGCCGCACTTCGCCGCGAAGGTGCCGGATTTGTGGGCGTCGCGTCCGCAGACGGCGACGAGTTTGGCTCCGGCGGCATCGGCGATGGCGCGAGCATGGAAATCGGCGATGAGGCCGAGTCCGATGATGCCGAAGCCGAGAGGTGCGGGAGATGCCATGAAGCGTAAAGATTGTGACGTGATCTGTTGAGCGACAGGTTAAAAATTTATTTTTTCTAGCGATTTCCGGGCGGCAAGTCTGAAGGCCGGTTTTAAAATTCCATTGCCACGGGGCGGCGACTCGATCTTCGCATGGGACTCATGAGCGCAGGCATCACTATGAAAGTTATCGCCGCCCAAGCGGGGGTGACGCAGGCGACGGTTTCGATGAGCCTCGCCAATCATCCGCGCATCTCTGCGGCGACGAAGAAACGTATCCAAGAGCTGGCGCAAAAGCTCGGTTATCAACCCAATCCTTATGTGGCGACGTTGATGCGCGTCCGGCGGCAGGGCCGCGAGCTCACCGACAAACCCGTTTTGGCTCTCGTCGGTGCTTTTAACTCATCCGATGGCTGGAGAAAACATCCTGCACTCACGATTCAGCACCTGCGTACCGGGGCGATTGAGCGGGCGACGTTGCGCGGTTACCGCCCCGAGGAATTTTGGCTGCATCGCGACGGCATGTCGAACGAGCGGTTCAGTGAAATGCTCCGCGCGCGCGGGATTCAAGGCGTGTTGATTAGCCCGCTCGCCGACGGCGCGGCGCTGCCGGCGTTGAACTGGGATTATTTTTCGGCCGTGAGCCTGAGCGTGCCCCAGCCGGCGCTGACGGTGACGACCGTCTGCAACGACCACTATTTTTCGAGCCTGCAAACGGCGCGCGAATGCCATCGGCGTGGGTACCGCCGAATTGGGCTCGTGCTGCGGCAGATCCACCAGACGCGTTTTCAGGGGCGCTGGCAGGCGGGCACCTTGATCGCGCCCCAGATGTTCTCCGAGATCGCTCTGACGCAGCCGCTGCTGATCGAGGACATGAACGATGAGGCGGCGATATTTCGCTGGTTGAAACGGGAAAAGCCCGACGTGCTGATCTCCCCGGCGGGCGAAAGTTTGCTCGAATTGCTCACGCGCCGTGGTTGGCGTGTGCCGCACGATATCGGCGTGGCTTCGCTGGCTTGCACGCGGCGCGGACATCCGTGCAGCGGGGTTTTTCAAAATGGCCAACTCATCGGCGCGACCGCCGTGGATATGTTGATCAGCTTGGTCGAGCGCTACGAACGCGGCCTGCCTGCGCAGGCGACGACGCTCATGATTGAAGGCCTTTGGAATGAGGGCAAAAGTCTCCGGCCGCCGCATTGAAGTTTCCGCCCCGCCCGTTCGCTGCGTGAGCCCGGCCACGATTTTTTAAGCGTTACAATCTGCGGGCAAAGCTCGACGCCGTGCGCCAAGTCTGAACTGTTTTGTGCACCATGCTCGTTCACACCGTCTACTTCTGGCTCAAATCCGATCTCACTCCGGCGCAACGCGCCGAGTTTCGCTCCAGCGTCGAGACGCTCGGCACGATTCCTTCGGTCTCACAGTTTTTTTGTGGTACGCCCGCCGGCGTGCCGGATCGTCCGATCATCGACAAGAGTTTCTCGGTCGCGATCACCGTCGTCTGCAAAAACGTGGCCGCGCACGACGCTTACCAAGTCGACCCGATCCATCTCGCGTTCATCGCGAAGTGCAAAGCGTACTGGGAGCGGGTGCAGATCTACGACGCGGAATAAGCCTGCTCGGTCGCTCGTGAAATCCACTCTGGTAACGCGTCGTGTCGCCCTCGGGCAATTGGGCGCGTTGCTGGCGGCGGGTTTGTGGCCGGGGACGTTGCGCGCGCAAGCCCAGACGGCGTCGGCGGCGCGAGTGCGTTTCGCCGTGCTCAACGATTTTCACCACGAGAGCGCGGATTGCGATGGGTGGTTTGAGACGTTGTTTCGTACGGTCGCAGCGCACCCGGATGTCGCGTTTATCACGGGGCTCGGCGATCTCGCCAATAAAGGTAAAACCGAAAGTCTCGCGGCGATTAAGCGTCTCGCGGTGACGGCGCGCGTGCCGTTTTATCCCGTGCCGGGAAATCACGACAATGATCTCGAGCAAACGACGCGGCTCTACACGACGGTTTTTCCGAATCGGCTGAATTACGCGTGGGTGGAATCCGGCTGGCAGTTTGTCGCGCTCGATACGACCGACGGTAATAAATGGAGCGACACCACGGTGCAGCCGGAGACGTTGGCGTGGTTGAAGCAGGAATTACCGAAACTCGATCCGCAGCGGCCGACGGTGTTGCTCACGCATTTTCCGCTCGGCGCGGGCGCAAAATATCGTCCGCTCAACGCGGAGGCGGTGCTCGCGCCATTCGTGGCGTTCAATTTGCGCGGGGTGTTTTCCGGCCATTATCACGGCGTCACAAAAGTCGCGCATGGCTCGATCGAGTGCGTGACGAATGTGTGCTGCTCGCGCGTCGGCAAGAATCACGACGGCACGGCCGCCAAGGGCTACTATATTTGCACGGGCGGCGCCGACGGGAAGTTGACGCGCGAGTGGTTCGCTTTTGCGGGCTGAAGGGCGCTGGGGCCGGCGGGGCTTATTTGACGAGAAAGGCTTTGTAGAGGCCGGCTTGAGCGGGTGCGAAACGACCTTGAATGAAGACGCCTTCGTCGCGGCTTTCCTCGAATTGGACGTGGCCGGTGGCGTGGAGTTTGGCGATGACGTCGTAGCGCGTGTGCGGCACGAGGAGTTCCACGGCATCGAGGGCGTCGGCGATTTGCTCGAGGCAGGCAGCGATGAGTTGATCGAGATTTTTGCCGGAGCGCGCAGAGATGTACAGGGCGTCGGGCGCGATGAAGTGGGCGCGGTTGAGAGCGGCTTCGTCGGCGGCGTCGACTTTGTTGAAGACGGTGATGATGGGTTTTTCAACGGCACCGAGTTCTTTGAGCACGGCCAGGGTTGTCTCGTGGTGTTGGGCGGCGTTGGGGTTGGCCACGTCGACGACGTGGATTAGAAAATCGGCGAGAATGACTTCTTCGAGTGTGGCTTTAAAGGCCTCGACGAGGCCGTGGGGTAGGCGGCGGATGAAACCGACGGTGTCAGTGACGAGGAGTTTTTGGTTACCGCGGAGCTGGAGCTGGCGGGTCGTGGGGTCGAGGGTCGCGAAGAGTTTGTTCTCGGCGAGGACAGAGGCGCCAGTGAGGGCGTTGAGGAGGGAGGATTTGCCGGCGTTGGTGTAGCCGACGATGGCGGCGGTCGGAACGGGGACGCGTTGGCGGCGTTGGCGTTGGGTGGCGCGTTGTTTGCGGACGTCGATGAGTTCGCGTTTGAGGGCGACGATGCGGTCGTTAACGAGGCGGCGGTCTTGTTCGAGCTGCGTTTCGCCTTCGCCGCCCATGCCGCCGGAGCCGCGTTGGCGCGAGAGATGGCTCCAGGCGCGGGTGAGGCGCGGCAGGGAATATTCCATGCGCGCGAGCGCGACTTGGAGGACAGCTTCGCGGGTCTGGGCGCGGTCCGCGAAGACTTGGAGAATCACTTCTTGGCGGTCGATGACGGCAAGTTCGGAGAGTTTTTCCCAGTTGCGCTGTTGGGCGGGAGTGAGGGCTTCGTCGAAGACGATTACGTGGCAGCCCTCAGCTTTGGCGAGTTCGATGAGTTCTTTGGTTTTGCCGCTGCCAAGAAGAGTGGCTGGGGTAGCAGTACGCAGCTGGACGAGTTCGGTGCGCACGACCGTGAGCTTCAGATTTTCGACCAGTTCGGTGAGTTCATCGAGAAGCTCGGCACCTTCGCCGGCGGCCATATCTTTGGTCTGAACGCCGACGAGAAAGGCGCGTTCGATTTT
>Ga0114972_10003107_pt1 | contig 12471 bp, 11 predicted proteins | sample M_140807_EF_Meta_FD_87354 | JGI IMG/M metagenome (GOLD analysis project Ga0114972, IMG submission 87354) | Freshwater microbial communities from Lake Montjoie, Canada to study carbon cycling - M_140807_EF_MetaG | ecosystem: Environmental > Aquatic > Freshwater > Lake | place: Lake Montjoie... | reverse complement strand
GCTTAACACTGTTAAGCCCTTTTATGCGTTTATCAAGCAATACATTGTCTGTTGACCCTTAAGATTAAGGACATAATGGTATTATGTCCCTACAGAAATCGACATCTTGAATGCACAACTTATTAAATCCTTGTTCCTTAACAGCTTAGTCCTACCATCGTTTCCCGTCCGTGAGGCTCTAGCAAATAGGATAAATCAGGCCCCATCGGCACAATTCCCCCTGGATTGACAGGAAAAAGATTGCCATAATAATCTTGCTTAACTTGTTCTAGATTACAGGTTTGAGCGACTCCTGGTAGTTGATAGATATCTCGCAAATAAGCTCCCAAATTTTGATAATCCTGAATGCGGCGGACATTACACTTAAATAAACCGTAATAGACAACATCAAAGCGAAAAAGAGTGGTAAATAGACGCACATCAGCCAAAGTTACCTGATTTCCACAGAGGTAGCGATCGCGACTTAACACGTGATCAAGTTCATCTAAAGTTGCAAAAAGAGCTTGGCAGGCTTGTTCATAGGCCAATTGAGTTTGAGCAAAACCGCAACGATAAACCCCATTATTCACCGTTTGATAGATTTTTTCGTTCCAAGAGTCAATTTGTTGTCTTAAAGCTTCGGGATAAAGATCAAGCTCAGGATAGGTCGTCCATTCATTAAATTCCGCATTTAACATAACAATAATTTCTGCACTCTCATTGTTAACGATCGCCTTCTTTTTTTCGTCCCACAATACAGGAACCGTTGACCGACCCGCGTAACCTGGTTTTGCTAAAGCATAAAGTTCAGGTAAATTAGCGCAATTTTCTTCACGGTCAGCCATTACCCAAATTCCCGACTCTGCTGATGGAATGACCACAGAAACCGCGATCGCCTGTTCTAAACCCTTTAAGGCACGAACCACCAAAGTACGATGGGCCCAGGGACAACCTAATCCCACATAAAGACGATAACGCCCTTTTTCGGGTTGATAGGGATTATCAGGATCTGTTCCCACAAAATTCCTGAACTCACTTTGAGGACGAATATACTCACCCTGGGCATTGCGAGGAGCCAATTTCGACATCATTTGATGCCAAATCGTTGTCCAGACCCATTTTCCGAAACGAATGATCAATTTAGACGGAAGAGCTTTTGACATTGCTATTTTGAGTATTTAAAAATACTTTTTGGGTTTCAAAAATCCTTAATAATAAAAAAGGAGTTCTGGAGCTTTTTTGACAGAAATTATCTTAATCAAAGCTTAAACTAAAATAGGCTCCTTACTGGGTGATAGTTGATTTTTGGGGCTGAATTTTATTTTTTGAACTACAATTATTATCAATAATATTTTAATATAATTAACCTTAATTAAGCCCGTGAGTTTATCCAGTCAAATTAACCATCCCGAACGCACTTATTTCGAGCGATCGCTGAAGCGTTTAGAACAAGACATTCTTCGCATGGGAGCCTTAGTGGAAGAATCCTTCCGCCTGAGTCATCAAGCTCTGTTTGAGCGGAATTTAGAAATTGCCCAAAAAATCCCCGCACTAGACAAACAAATTGATCTTTACTATCGTCAAATTGAACATGAATGCGCCACTTTTTTAACCTTACAAGCTCCTGTTGCCCAGGATTTGCGGTTATTAAGTGCTTTTATGCAACTTGTTAGGGATTTAGAACGAATTGGAGATTACGCCGAAGATATATCTGAAATTGCTATTAAATTATTTAGCTATCCTCCCCAGGATTGCATGATAGAAATTGCCGCCATGTCCCGTCATGCCCAATCCATGTTAGCTACTAGTTTAGTTGCATTGACCGAATTAGACCGAGATGCAGGCCCAAAGGTCAAACGTCTAGATGATACAGTGGATGATGCCTATGAACATCTTTATCAAATTCTAGCCTTTCAACAAGATGTTAAGGGCGTAGTAGAGCCGATAGTACTGTTGGTTCTAGTCATTCGCCACCTGGAGCGTATGGCCGATCACGCGACAAATATTGCTCAACGAGTTTCCTATATTGTCACGGGAGAACGAAAGTAACCCTAATCCCGCAGAAATAGTGCAAAAATATCATCGGGATGTCTATTCAACACGCATAAAAACCTCAAAAGCGTGTATCGCAGATCACAAAAAAACTTGAAAAATGTTGCTCAGGCGTTATAATGTGAACTATCTATACACAAATTTTCTTGCTTAGATTAAACTTGTATATAGTCCAAAGTGTATGAAAATCAACGAATTTATTAAGTTTCTAGCTTTGCTAGGCTAGATTTTCGTTAATTTGTTTTAGTGGTTTAGGTGTGAGGAACTAGTGACAATGAAAAAACAATTATGGCAGCTCGTTAAGGTGATGCCTGCGGTACTGGGAACTTCCTTTTTGGTTGCCCAAGGCGCGATCGCCGCTCCCGATTCAACAACAACTGCTCCAACTGCGGCAGATCAATCCGTAACACCGATGGTGGGAATGCCCCAGTTGGCGACCCCTGCGGATGGATTAGACCTAGTCCGTCGTCGTCAGCAATTAAAGAAATTTAACGACCATAGCAATGACACGGGAATGTCCCAGGTCACCAGTGTTTCTGAGTTGCGGGATGTGCAACCCACTGAGTGGGCCTACGAAGCCCTCAAAAGTTTAGTCGAACGCTACGGTTGTATCGTTGGCTATCCTGATCGGACTTTCCGAGGCAATCGCGCCCTATCTCGTTGGGAATTTGCGGCGGGTTTGAATGCTTGTATGAACGTGATGGAACGTTTACTACAGGAGAATGTAGCCGTTATTCGCGAAGACATTGACAAACTCAAAGCCCTCGCCCAACAATTTGAGCAAGAACTGGCGGCTCTGGGTGCAAGAGTTGATAACTTAGAAACCCGTACAGCTTTCTTAGAAGATCATCAATTTTCTACAACCACTAAATTAAACGGCACGACTGTTGTTGCGTTAGTGGATCAGTTCGGCGGAGATAAAGCCTTAAACTGGCGGCAACAAAATGCTTTGGATAATAATCAACGGTTAGCTGGTGGTGGAACTCGGTTAGCAAATCCCACTGCAACTAATCCTGCTCAAGGAACCACTCCTGTTGATGAGAATGCCACTATGGGCTATCGGGTTCGTTTGAACTTTGATACTAGTTTTACGGGTAAAGATTTACTCAGAACTCGACTAGAATCGGGCAATATCCCCAACTTAAATGGCCCAACAGGCACTAATAATGCTCGTTTGTCCTTTGATGGTTCTCGCGACAACAATCAAACCTACATCAATAAATTGTTTTACCGTACTGGCCTCGGCAGTAACATGACCGCTTGGGTTGGTGCTTACGGTTTAGATTTAGACGATGTTTTCAATGTCTATAACCCTATTTTAGCTAGTGGCGACACAGGGACTCTATCCCGCTTTAATCGCTTTAATCCCTTACTGTATCGTGCTTCTACTGGTGCTGGTGCTGCATTCAAATATAACTTCAGTAAAGAAATTTCTGCGACTGCTACTTACTTAGCTGGTGGCGATCGCGTTGGAGATCCCACCTATGGTAGTGGTTTATTCAACGGAGAATATGCGACAGGTGCCCAGCTAGACTGGAAAATTACTGATTCTCTGGGAATTGGTGCAACTTTCCTCCATGCCTATTTCCGTGGCCCTTCTTCAAATGACTATCCCTACAATAGTAATCAATCCGTCAACATCACCAGTAGCACAGGTAGCTCGGTTGCCAGCGATCCTTTCTACGGTGCGCCAACAACTCGTGATAGCTATGGTCTTTCAGGAAATTGGAGGATTACTGACAACATCAACCTGTCAGCAACGGGAGCCTATGCCTATGCCAATGCAGAAGGTTTAGACAAAAATGGATTTAACCGTTCTGGTTACGGTGCTGATCTCTGGACTTGGAATGCAGGCCTTTCTTTCCTTGATTTAGGAAAACAAGGGGCGGTTCTATCGGTTGCGGGCGGTTTAGTTCCCCAAGCAACGAATGTTACCAATCGTCCTGGTGATCCCATTAACCAAGACATAGATGCAACTTATTTGATTGAGACTCAATATAAGTTCCCTGTTAACAAAAATATTCTCATCACTCCTGGTTTCTACGTGGTGCTTAATCCTCAAGGAAATAGCAATAATTCTGCTATCTGGGTTGGAGTATTACGGACAACCTTCACGTTCTAATCAATAGGAAGGTTAAAATAATAAGAGAGAATAAGCTGAAATAGGCTGTTCTCTCTTTTTTAATGGCTATTTTAGAAATTTAAAAAGAAATCTCCATAAAAAATCCCCCCAATTGAGGAGGATAATTTCTGCTCTTGAAGGAAAAAACTTGATCAGACTAATTTAACTGGCAAGAGTCTCGATAGCACCACCGTAAAAGGGTAATACCAGTGACGATTTTTAGAATTTCCAATAACCAATAACCCCATTGCAAAGTAATCATATCCGTTGGCATGGTATGAATTCCATTAAAAAGGTTCATTTCAAAACCAAAACCACTGAGGGCGGGAGTCAATCCGTAGGTATAAATAAGCGCGATCGCCAAAAGTAAACTAGATAGAATAATTGACCAGCGTTCCTGTAAATGGGGCAGGGAATGATTGCAATTAAAGATCAAGAAGCCAGACAAAATCAAGGCGGCACACAATAATTCAAGATGGTTAAACAGACCAAACAGCAGATAACCTGCACTCACAAAACCGCTCTGCTCCATCATGCCTGAAGCAAGCAAACTAGGAATAATCAGCACATCAATGACTAAACTTGCACTGATCCAAAACCCCAAGGTGAACATCAATAGGGTTGTCCAACTTAGAGATTGAATGGAATTTTTCGACAAACTATTCATAGGAGTCCTCTTATCTTTGTCCTATACTTCTCTATTATTTAGGATGTTTAGGCGAGGCAACAGAAAGAGAGATATTTCGACACGTAAATTTACATTAAACGAAAGAATTAGCAAAAAAAGTTTATATTTTGGAATCATGAATTACCAAAAATCCGTGATCTGATAACCCAATTGTGAAATCATGGTTCGCAGTAGGGGAAGACTCAAACCAATCACGTTGGTATGACAACCCTCTATTTTTTCGATAAAAAGTCCCCCTTTTCCCTCGATCGCAAAGGCTCCTGCACATTGGAGAGGTTCCCTGCTTTCGACATAGGCTTGGATCGTCAGATCATCAATATTGGCAAAATGAACCTGGGTAATGCCACAACGAATAATTTTTTTGTCTTGGGTTTGATCAATCAAAACATGACCCGTATATAAAAAGCCAATTTGACCCCGCATAGTCTGCCAACGGGCGATCGCAATTTCAGCCGATTCAGGTTTACCGTAGGATTCGCCATTTACCACCAGCAGGGAATCACAACCGAGAATGAGGGATTGCTCTAACTTGGCGGCAACACTTTCCGCTTTGCATCGGGCTAGGGTTTCGACCAACTTAATGGTATCGGTTAATTGAATTTGGGATTCATCAAAATCACTCGGTTGCACAATGGGCTGGATTCCCACTGTTTCTAATAATCTGCGGCGGGCGGGAGAAGCAGAAGCCAAAACAAAGGGCGGGATCATGGAGTAAAGTTAGGAACTAAAAAACGGTAAAAGATTCGGCGGACGTTTGAAATAAACTCTTAACTTTATCCCAATTTTTTTCGGGAGTGGAGAGATTAAAGGTGACTAATTTACCCCGATTGACGGTGACGCTGGCCAGATCATGGCGTTCTTGATTATTCGGTAATTTAACCAGATATTCCAAGGTATAGTAAATATTTCCGTCTTTTTCATGTTGATCTGCACTGAGCAATTCTGCCTGGCGATCGCTATTAGGATCATCATTAATTTTTTTGAGAAAACGAACTCCGACTTCGCTGGGGGTTCCGAGTTCTGTGAGGGTTTTATTTTTAGTGACATCGCTAATAATAACGCTCAAATTTTCTGTCGTTTCAATCAAATCTCGAAAAACCACATCGACCCCTGCTGAAGCATTTTTAACATCCACAGGAACCCAACCATTGGGATATAAAAATTGATAGCCATCGCCCGAATCCAAATAACGTTGTAAACCACCGACTCCGATGCTACAAGCCGTTAAACTAAACGTTGCGATCGCCAACAGGGTAATTAATAAAGATTTTAAGATTACTTTCATAAATAAAGACGGGAGAACTGGACTCGATTTCTAGAATATCACAAAAATATGACCGATAAAATGATTGTAGAGACATAATATATTATGCCCTTCCTTTATCTTAAAGATTTATCTTAAAAATAAGTGAAAAGTACTTTATTTAAACTTGAATTAAAAAATAATAAAAACTTTTTAATCTCAAAATTAATAACCCCTAGGTGTAATCACAAATCCTCCTTGATAATAGGTCGTAGAATTACCAATTAAAATAACTGTTAACATATCAATGGGAAAAGCTAACATTTTTTCTACGGTTGTCACCGTAATTTTTTCATCACTACGATAAACAGAACGCACTAAAACGACAGGCGTTTGGGGATCTCGATTTTTTAGAAAAATTCTTTGAGCGGTTTCAATTAATTCTGTCCGTTTTTGAGATTTAGGATTATAAATTGCTGTCACAAAGTCTGCTTGAGCAACGGCTAATAATCGCTTTTCAATCAGGGCTTTGGGCGTTAATAAATCACTTAAACTAATCGCACAAAAATCGTGCATTAAGGGCGCGCCCACTCTTGCCGCCGCCGCTTGTAGAGCAGAAATTCCAGGAAAAACTTCAACCGTTGGCTGATTCTCTCTTTGCTCAGATTTTTGTAATTCTTCTAAGACTAAACCCGCCATACCATAAATACCACAATCTCCCGAAGAAATAACAGCAACTTTGAGTCCCCATTGTGCTAATTCTATGGCTCTTTTAGCCCGTTGACGCTCCTGGGTAATGGGAAAGGATTCAATAATTTGCCCTGGTCTTTTAAGCGGTTCAATCAGATCTAAATAAAGAGAATAACCAATAATTATATCGGCTTGACTAATGGCAGTTTTTGCCGCACTAGTCATTTGCTCCAAAGCTCCTGGCCCTGTACCAATTAACCATAATGCTCCTGTTTGATCAATATATTCCACAGCAGATTGAGCGATCGCGATCGTCACAGCTTCTTCTTGACTTTTAATAATTTTTTTAGTCACTAAAAGTTGAGTTTCACCATATTTTTTGGCGGCACAAAGGGCTGATGCTTCAGCGACACTAGCAGTCCCGACTTCTTCATAAACCACCTCGGAGGGAGTGGGGACAATTTCTTGATTTAAAATCTCTGAAGTAAATGTTTTTAGAGATAAATGATGGATTTGGCAATACGCTAATAATCCAATTTCATCCGCCTTGATATCAATGGTTGCTAGGCCCGCGATCGCGTTTTTTGATAAATGGTATTTTTGAAAAACTTGTGTGATAGCGTTACTAATAAATTCTTGAGAAGTTCCGCGAATACAACCGATTCCTACCCAGAGAACACGGGGATGCCATTGCACTTTCGGAAAGTCGGATTGGGTGGCAAAATTTCTTTGAGTCGCACTAATCCAAATTCTGGCTTGAGGTTGCAGTTCCGAGGGATCAAAACTAAATGGATGATCGGCGAGTAACTGTTTTTGCCAGAATAAGCTTCCTCCGTCCTGAATAACTTGAATTTTTTCTTTTCGAGCCAAAACTGCACTAACGCCTGTCCAATCTCCTTCTCCTTTTTTCCAGCCAAAGGGTGTTCCTAAAAGATCAATGGCGGGTAAATTCAACTCATTAGCGGCTCCTGTTAAAATGGGCGTTGCCTCTAATTGAATGGCAATTAAACGAGTTAACTGATCGGCTCCTCCCTGATGACCTCCACATAAACTAATCACAAATTTCCCATGGGGATCGATGACCAAAACGGCGGGATCGATCGCTTTATCCTGCAAAAAAGGAGCAATTAAACGAACCACAGCCCCTGTTGCTAAACCAAAAATCAAGGCTTTGTGCTGTCCCCAAATTTTTCCTAAATGCTCTTTTAAATTACCTGAATAGAACGTTGCATTTTCTATCCCAGATAAACTTTCGGGTAAATATAAGGTCGCACCCATACTTTGACAAAGGGGAAACAACCTCCGAGCCGCTTGGGGAGTCGTTGCGATCGCGGCCAGGGGAAAATAGGGAGCAAAAACAGATGAAGTCAAAATTGGCGCAGGATGAAGGGTCTATTCTTAATCATAATACGACCAATGGAGTCCCCCGCTTTTGTCCCATAGAGTCATGAAAACAGGATTTAACGTCTCTTTGCTTGACCAAATTTGCCTTCAATAGCATTACGGTCTCTTTCATCTTGAAGAGCTTCTTTCTTTTGTTCTGGGGGATAAATCCTAGAGAAATTGGCTGATAGCGATCGCACTTCCCCATCCAACACAGAAAAAATGCGATCGCCGATGAATAGCTCTCTAAATTTCTAATTATTCTGATTAGCCACAAACTGATTGACTAAAGCAATATCCAATAGAAACTAGAATTAATTTGACTTTTCTCAATCAAAAATGATCATCAAATGCTTGTAAAATCTTTAAAATAGTCACCTTAATCTCATTTGTCTATCTTGAATAATTTAGCTCTTACCTCTGCCCTAGAACTAGCTCGACTAATCCAAAAACGTGAAATTTCCCCCCTAGAATTGACCCAATTTTTTCTAGACCGTATTGCACGTTTCGATTCCCAGGTCGGAAGTTTTTTTCATGTTGCCTCAGAAAGCGCGATCGCTGATGCCAAGGCAAAAACTGAACAATTAGCCAAAACCTCCGATCCCAATCAATTACCGCCTTTTTTTGGGGTTCCCACTGCCATTAAGGATCTCAACGCCGTTGCAGGAATGCCCATTAGCTATGGAGTCGCGGCCTTAAAAGAAAATATGTGTGCCTACGATGAGGCTGTCGTCATTCGTATGAAACAAGCGGGATTTATTTTGCTCGGAAAAACAGCCACTTCTGAATTAGGTTCCTTTCCCTACAGCGAAACCCCAGGATTTGCTCCCACCCGAAACCCTTGGAATTTAGACTATACAGCAGGAGGCTCTAGTGGTGGCGCGGCGGCGGCGATCGCGGCAGGATTTTGTCCCGTTGCCCAGGGGTCAGATGGCGGTGGTTCCGTGCGGGGGCCAGCCAGTTGTTGCGGTTTAGTCGGCATTAAACCCAGTCGAGGTCGGGTTTCCTTTGCGCCTGTGGGAGATTATCAGAGCGGGATCGCGGTTATTGGCCCCCTAGCGAGAAACGTGAGGGATGCGGCGGCTTTATTGGATGTGCTTTCGGGTTATACAACGGGCGATCCCTATTGGCTCCCCGCTCCAGAAACCTCTTTTTTAGAATCCGTTAATCAACCCTTGCCCAGTTTGAGAATCGCCTTCGCCTATAGTGTGCCACCTTTTAGTGATGCCGATGAAGTTTGTCAACAAGGGGTAAACACAGTCGTAAAAAATATAGAATCCCTGGGTCATCGGGTTGAACCTGCTTGTTTTAATGCCCAGGATTTGATTGAACCCTTCACGAAAATCTGGCAATCGGGCGTAGCGGCGGCGGGTCTTCCCTTAGAAATTCTCAGTCCCGTCAATCGTTGGTTAGGAGAGCAAAATCTATCGGCGGGGGATTATCTCCAGGCAGTCCGACAAATGCAAATCATTTCTCGGCAAATTGTCGGCTTTTTTGAGCAATTTGATGTGTTAGTTTTACCCGTTTATCGTCATCAACCGATCAAGATTGGGCAATGGGCTGATTTATCCCCTGTTGAGACGGTGCAAAAAATTATTGACTGGATCGCGCCCTGTCCCCCCTGTAATGCTTCGGGTTTACCCGCGATCGCCTTACCCGTTGGACAAGATCAAATAGGATTACCCATCGGCGTACAATTAATTGGCAAACCTGCGAATGAAGCTACTCTAATCGCGTTGGCCGCTCAACTAGAGGCGGTAAACACTGCATTACCTAAACTTCCTGAAAAATTTAGTTAAAAAAGGGGATTAAACCCTAAAAACGGGATTGGCCGGGGTCGAACCGGCGGCCTAGCGCTTAGGAGGCACTCGCTCTATCCAACTGAGCTACAACCCCAAAAAGAAATCGCTTTTTATCATAGCATTGGTTTTCCTTAATTTGCAGGCGACCTCATACTTTAGCTAGATGACGATCCTCTGTAGGGTTTGTAGAGATTTGCAGGAGTTTCTCTTTAGAAGATCGCTCTCGTAATCAAGATAAACTCTGAGATAAGATAAACTAGATTGGTGGACAATGGATGAGAGACAACACAGTGCCTAAACGTAATTGGTTACTTTTTCTTTTGGTTAGTCTGGGAGTTGGGAGTATTACTTTGCCTGGTAGAACCCAGGCCTTACTCCCCTACAGCCCTAACCTGGATAATCAACAATTAGAACAACAGGGATTAGCTCTGACGGAAGATGTCATTCAGCTAGTCCGTTTTCAACAATATGATTTGGCCCTCTCCCGTGCCAAGTTGGCAACGCAGTTAGCCCCCCAAAAATATCAAACCTGGTTCATTCTCGGTACATTGTTTTTGCAACAGGACGAACTAGACCAGGGACTTCAATCTCTGCTTAAAGCCCAGAGTATGGCTCCTGATGAAGCTGGCATTAAATTTACCCTGGGCAATGCTTATTTTCAAAAAGGTGATTATAACGCTGCGATCGCATCCCTAGAGGCGGGACTCAAACTCAAACCAGGGATTCCAGCCGCTCTGTTTGATTTAGGTAACTCTTTTTTGAAATTGCAAAAATGGGGAGATGCTATCAATTCCTATGAAGAGGCGGCAGAACGAGACAAAACCTTTTGGCCTGCCATTAATAATATGGGTTTAGTGAAATATGAGCAGGGAGATGTGGAAGGAGCCTTAAAAAAATGGCAAGCGGCCACCAGTATCGACAAAGAACAAGCTGAACCCCAACTCGCGATCGCCGTTGCTCTCTATTCCCAGGGCAAACAGGAACAGGCTTTAAAATTAGGGGAAAGCGCATTAAAAATTGATAGTCGCTACGGAGATTTAAAATTTTTAAAAGAAAATCTCTGGGGAGAAAAGCTTTTACAAGATACCAAGGCTTTATTAAGCAATCCCTTGATGAAATCCTTTCTCAGTAGCTTACCCGTTGAGACAGACAACAAGAAAAAGGATGAAAAAAAACCAGAATGATGCACGGTTTTATTCCGCCTCATCGTTTTTTTCCCTATCTCACCTGGACAGACATTCGAGATCTGCCCGATAAGCAAAATATTGTCATTATTCAGCCCATCGGTGCGATCGAACAACATGGCCCCCATTTACCGATCGCAGTCGATTCGGCTATTAGTGTAGGAGTTTTAGGAAAAGCTCTAGAAAAATTAGAGGCTACAATTCCCGCCTATGCTTTGCCCTGTTTATATTACGGCAAATCCAATGAGCATTCGGGCTTTCCAGGGACGATTTCCCTCACCGCGACCACTCTGCTAAGTTTATTAACGGAAATTGCCGATAGTCTTTATCGTTCAGGATTTCGTAAATTAATTTTGATGAATTCTCACGGCGGCCAGCCCCAGGTGTTAGAAATTGCTGCTAGAGATATTCATGAAAAATATCCTGATTTTTCGGTTTTTCCCTTTTTTACCTGGCGAGTTCCCCAGATTGCGGCAGAATTATTAACCCCAAAAGAATTGGAATACGGGATTCATGCAGGGGATGCGGAAACGAGTTTGATGTTGGCTCTGTTGCCCGAACAGGTTAAATTAGACCGCGCCGTGAAGGAATATCCCCAAAATTTGCCCCAAAACAGTTTATTAAGTCTGGAAGGGAATCTTCCCTTTGCCTGGTTAACCAGAGAACTCAGTCAAAGCGGGGTGATCGGCGATGCGACCGTTGCCACGAAAGAAAAAGGCGATCGCCTGTTAGACTCCCTCGCCCAGGGGTGGGTACAAGCGATCGGGGATGTGTATCAATTTCATCAACCCGAATCACCGACCTAACTTTTTAAGTTTGCTGCTCTTTCATTGATAGAGTTATGTTGGTCTAAGTGAAAAAACATTATTCGTTCGGCTAAAGCTCCAACAATAATTAAGGTCTGGACGAAGCTATTACTAATGCGATCAATAATCAATACTATTATTATCGAAAATTGCGGTAGGTCTTGCGATCGCTGTCATCTTTTTGATTAAACTTTAAAAATGCGATCGCACTTCGGGATATTGTTTAGATGATCGCAGTTTATAAAAACAGAATAGGAAACGCGATCGCACTAGGAAATTGGTATCAGCGATCGCAGAGCCGCATTCACGGATTCACTGGTCGGGAAAGCTTGAGCAACATCAGGGTCTAGGAAGACCACGTTAGTTCCTGCTCGATAACGCTCTACATATTTACCCCGAATCCCTCCTTCCATTTTGCTAAAATCATATTCAGGACGTAATTCATCCTCTAATTCGTGGCTATTCTCCTGTTTCATAAAACCTCCGTTCATGTTGATTTGCCTCCCGTGCGCTGATGAGCCT